>Ga0307517_10013397_pt1 | contig 11141 bp, 18 predicted proteins | sample 23_EM_MG_FD_194515 | JGI IMG/M metagenome (GOLD analysis project Ga0307517, IMG submission 194515) | Populus trichocarpa ectomycorrhiza microbial communities from riparian zone in the Pacific Northwest, United States - 23_EM | ecosystem: Host-associated > Plants > Roots > Unclassified | place... | reverse complement strand
CCATCCCGCATGTGAATATCTCGAACGAGGTACTTTGAAGGGAACAAAATCTGCAGTAGTGGTATATAACGTCGCCTCTTCCACACCGACAATGTGGAGCTATGCCCGCGATATGCGGCTTACCCCGCTGCCCCGAGAACCGCCAGAACAACATTCCCAGCTTGGAGAATCCTATTGAGTGCCCCTCCCAAGGAGCCACCGTTTGCCTGATAAATGTCCAGAATTACTGCTCGCCTCGCAACATCCTCTGGAAATTGTAGGTGGAATACGTCCTTTCCAGAAGAAGGAGTGGAGGGGTCCCAAACCCCACCACGAGTAGTGCAATGCAACACGTTCGTCGCCCCACTTGCATTCCCATCTCCATCTCGTACCACAACGAGAACGCGTCCCCGAAGTCCATGCATCAGATCGTCGCAATCGGTATCAACTTCCACGACCAATTTTCCGTTGCGATAGAGGGTAGCTGTAGTTGTCATTGACTTGTCGCTACCGACTGACGCTGTTCGAGACACCCGAATCGGAGAAACGTCCCTGGGGCTAAAAAAAGCATTCTTATGTGCAAAAAAATTAACGTTAGTATCCATGTTGGGCCGTGATACTGAGGAGAAAATGATCCTTACGGTGATGAAGCAGTTCGAAGCCAGAAGAAGTAGCAGAGGGAGTCCAATAATCCTCTGATGAACGTCAAACCAGGTTTACGTCGCGTCCAAGGAGACTCTCATTACATACCATGATAGTCCGTATAGAGTTATAGAGTGTTAATTTTCGTGCGGATTGGATGGGGGATGCGGTTTAAACCTTCAGCCTGAACGTGAGTCGTGGAAGACGTGTTGCACTTCAGTGGCTTTATATACACACCAGCTGTGAGGTTTTAATAAGGCGGGTGGCAAACTAACAGTATAATTGGTTCTGAGCTGGGGAAATCCCCCAATCGGCAAGGGCACGGAGATTAAGCTCACCTGTATTAGTCAGAACGATTGAATAAACGTCAACTGCTGCGCCGCGAGGTTGTCTTTGCACGTCCACGTTTTCACAGAGAGGCCATTTGCCGGGTCTGTAACGCATGGGAAAAGGAGTTGAGCTTTCCAAAGACCTGGGACTTTTAACGACTTTTAACGACTTATGAAAGTCACGAAAGATGCCGTGTACTTTGGAAAATATCTCGGAATAACTGTAAACCTTCAGTTAACGAACGCGAAGCTACTCTCACCGAGCATGTTTACAACCATGTTATCCTTTTGTCAACCCAAAAACCACAGCCAACAGTGACGGAGAACAAGAGGCCACAATATACCTATTACTAGTACGTGAGTTTGGCAAATAAAGGCCGGAAATGGAGCCGACTTACAGTCCAAACAGCATATATGGGTTTGCTGTGAGGTTTTGCAAATTTAGTAGGGATAGTAGGGATATCGGTGATCTGGTTAGGACATAGCAGTGAGGGCGGCGGCGGGGATTACGCCACCTCCTGCTAGGATATTGACCTCACAAATGGAGAGGTGGGAGTGCGCAGGCAGCAGTGGAAATCTCGCTGTCTCGTGGTGCTGCGACTGGGCTTCTTTTGGACAACCTTCCCAGGCAACTTCCACTAAAAAGTGCCGCAAACTCTGCGTTCTCCGCATTTTTGTACTTTGAGCTTGATACAGACCTGCTGGAAAAGACAGGATGTGGGATTTAGGCCCTCAGCGAGACATTGAAATTGTTGGTTGGTATGGGTGATGGAATTATACATTGGAGCTTGTTACGACAACTGGAATGAAGGTGGATGTTAGTTGAAATTGTTGACAAGAATGAACTATCATTAATCAATGCAGCAATGAAGACAATGCTCGGTGATGTTCCTTTTGATGATCCAGATACTCAGATTGTTGTAGGGTTTGACTCAGAGTGGAACGTCGGTGTGAGCATGGGTGGAAGGGTCCATGAGCGAGGCCACACTTCAGTTCTTCAGATCGCATATAAAAATGGGTATATATTCTTCAAGTCAGCGCCTCCTAAATACTTTCCTCTTCATTTGTTCTTCTACCGCCTGGCGTGTTCAAAAAATGTGTCCAGAAAATGTACAAAAACTCTTGGAAAACTTTTTTAATGGGAGTCGACACTTCAGCTATGAATTCTGTGGCTTCCGGTGACAGCAAGACACTGTAAACCCCGTCAAACTCCCGAACCAAGACAAGAAGCTAGGAAAGCAAACTTACGAAACAACCAACACGAACAAACACAACACCAAACTGTACATCCAGACCACGTTCTGCTTGAGGGTTTGCTTCGCCTCGACGTAGCACGCATCAGCACCTTTCAGGAAACTGTTCGTCATGTCCCGCGACGTCGTCGCTGAGTGGACGATAAGGGAGTCAGAGAAACCGAGGTCGTATCCGCCGGGGAGCGGGCTGGAGGACTCTGTGGAGAGCCCGTAATCTAATAGCGAGGGGTCGGAGGGGGCAATCTTGGAGTACAAGGAAATAAGTCTGAGGGTCTGGAAGGACAGGCGATTAATATCTTCTGTTGATAAGTTACAGGTTACAGAACACCCACCTGATCCTTGGCGTTCTTGAACAAGCCGTCAATATGATCCCCAGACCTCCACACCCGCAGGATACCCTGCTCGTCGTACCGGAATCGTTTATTGAAGTGGTTATGAAGCTTAACGAGGAGGATGGGCTCCTCCGTTTGTTTATCAATCTTCTCTCGGAGTGCAAGCCAGGCACGTTCTCGGAGCACCGTCAATGAAGAAGTATTCTCCTCCTTACTGCAGTTGAGGCCTGGCCAACGTTAGCACTATCAATGCTTCATTTCGAATAGAGGTCGACTTACTCTCGGCCTTGGTTGAGTACGCTCTTTCGGCGTCCTCGAGTACGTCTCGGAATGACCGCAGAACGTCATCCCACATGTCCTGAGACGCTTTGTTAAGATGCAGCTCAACAGGCGCTGAGAGGTCTTTCTTGATATCCCTCTGCAAGAATACAACATCAACCGATGCTCTCACTCGTTTAAACTAAAACGCGACACACCTCAATCTGGTTCAACACCTTCCTCATTTCATTCTTCCTAAGCTGATCCTCTACCACCCCAATCTCCCCCTCCAACGACCCGAGCTCCTGCTCCCAGTTCCACTTCGCCGCGTCCTCCTCAATCATCGCCTCCTTTGCACCGTCCGTAAATATGCCCTTGGACCGCATGCGCGCCTTGTCCACAATGTCCACAAACGAGTACTCCTCCCCGCACAGACTGTCGAGCATCTCCTTCTCGAACATCGCCAGGCACGACTTGTGCAGGCTCTTGAGCTGCCCAAGGAAGAGGATCGAGAGGGTCGTGTCGAACGCAGAGACAAGGTCAATGCGCTTGCGGTTGAAGACGCCTTTGTGATACGGGGATGCGCCAGTCGTACCGGGCTAGATGACACGAGAGATGTGGTCAAAGAGATGTTTTGGGGGATGGGAATTGGGAATTCACACAGAGTAGTCGTCTTCCAATCTCTCATCATAGCACCGAGGCCTTCAACTACTTTTCCAGCTTCGACGGGTCGCTTCTGCAACTTCGCCTGCTCGTTGAACTCTGACAACGCCACGGCTGCTATTTCGTCGCAGCGGAACTGCGCAAGGAGCTCCTGCTGGGTGGGCAAGTTGAGGTCTTTGTTCGTCTGCACTTCTTCCTTCAAGCCACAACACCACAGCATCAGCAAATCCGTCCAAGGAGACGAACCCAAATGCTCGCTAGATAAAATGGCACCCCATCCGCCGGTATCCATTTATGATACATGGGTTTGAACAAGTAGTCCGGATTTGTCTTGTCTATGAAGCGTTTCCGCAGCTCCGCCACTTCCGACTCGAATTTCTCCGCCAAGAAGATTTTGTGCGACAGTGTAGTGAACCCCAGGTCGAAGTAGTCCGAGAGCAGGCGGTCCTTGACCTCGGCGGGCTTGGTGAGGTCCACCCAAATACGGTTCATGTCAGCGGTGAGTGACGCTTGGAAGTTGGCGAGAGGTGTTTGCCCCATGTAGTCTCGGATGACGAAGAGGAGGAGGGTACAAACTCTTGTTCTGTAGAAAGAAATTTAGAACGGTGCTGACAAAGGGGTTCTGTGGAACGTACCCGTCAGACGCATTTTTTCCGAAGAGGCTGAGGTTGACCTCGAAAACGGTCTTAAGCAGAGCCATGTTGGCACCTTGGTAGAGACCGACTTGGTGCTCCCAGAGGTTGACGATGAGGATTTCCGAGGACGCGAGCGAGAACAGGGCAGATTTGCGTTCGAAGTCCTAGCACACATGGTTAATAAAGGAAGAAACAACGCGATGGTAGTGATACATACCTGGTCCTCTCCATGTTCTCGTCCATCCGTACCCTCCACGTCCATAACTATGACGCTCATATCTTTGCCTCGACACATCCAGATACCTGTGGGCCGTTGTTATTATATTTCCCAGGCAAGGGTCGCGAAGGGCTCGCCTTTGGTAGTTTGCTGCCGCCTCGTTTCGTCCATGACGTCGAAGTTCGTCCCGAACAATCTGTTCAACAGTGTACCTGTACAACACGTCGGTCAGCCACCTTCTCACCCGAAAAAAGCCGTTTGTTGAGAACCCACTCTTTCCAGTAGACTGTGACCCGAATACTGAGACGATGTTGTACTCAAACCCAGAATCAAGCAGACCCCACTGGTCTAATTGTTGCTTCAGATCGAGCCTGCCAACATGTCCACGTCAGCGTGCAGACAGCGAAGCGAAACACGAGCGGTACTGACGTGAAGTTCTTCTCCTCGTCGACGATCTGTATGGACTTCGTACTCGCACAGGGTGAGGCGCGGCCATCCTGGCTGTTCACGGCGGTGTCATATGGCCAGGATGATAACATAGGGAGCCTGTTGTGGTCGTCATTCAGTAGAAAGGAAAAGAGGTGTCTGCAGAAGGAGGAGTAAAGCAAGGAGGTAGGAATGAAATAGGTCGCCTGAACCCCTCAGCTGGCTTCGTGGTGGAGTTTATTCGAACCGTTCCCACTCATGCGTTGGTTCGCCTCGTTGACCCAGTCCAGTGGTGCTGTCATGGAAAATGGGTATTACCGCACCGCCAGCATCCTTCCGATCATCCTCCAGTCTTTCTATCGAGTTTGCGTGGTGTTGGCAGGTGGCCAAGGTGATCATATGATAAGTGTTTCCGTGCGAGCACTCAGCAGTCTGTTTGCCGTGGCACGACCGTGCAGTATGACAGTGTGTGCGAGTACTCTTAGTGTTCTTGCCGTGCATGCACTTGGATCTATCGTGTGCATGTTGTTTACAGTGCCGTGTCTGTCGTGCGTTCAAGTATAAGTGCCGTATTAGGGTCTACGTAAACGAGTCACGGCTAATACGGATACAGTCCATCACGGCACGGTTCTATCCGACCTAAGTGTGCGGAATGCCACAGCTCGCTTAGGATTTTTCCTATTTCTTACGTTAAAAGTGAATTGGAAAGCCATTCGTTGCAGGAATCCATTGACGGCTGATTTTTGATTTTTAATGTGACGATTTGAATGAGAGGTGACAACGTTGCTGAGTTGAGGCAATGCACTCAGCAGACCGCCCAATTTGGTTCGGCAGCTATTTATAGCCCTACAACGAAGATCATCTAATAGGCGTCGCAGATGGAAAATTATGTGTATCTCACTTTAACATGTGTCTTGAATGTATGAAATTGCATATTAAATTAAAATTTTCCAAGCCTGGTTGAAAAATGAACACTAGGGTTCCACAGATAACCCTGGCTTGACCGCGGCTCGATCCGTAGTTCGATCCGTAACCGTAACGGTTAAAAATGGTGGTGGTTAGGCTTGGGCAGCATACGGAATCTTTGACCGGATGGTCCTCCAATTTATTCAGCTTTTCAAAATCCACATGGTTGTCTATGAAGTACTTCCTCGAGTCGCCAAGGATCTGGTTCCAGAAGAAACCGCCTAGGTGCTTGGAATGGATCTTGAATACGATATTACCACTTGACTTGAAGGTGGTATCCGCGTCTGCGTGGTTGACTGAAGAATCGAATTTCAGAAATAAGTTCAATTTTAGTTTGACTGAGCACGCCCATAACAAAGAGATTCTCCTAAGGCATAGAATTGTACTGATATGGACGACGTTGTGAAGGTGCTCAGAGAGTTGAATTCGTAGTGATTAGTTTTGCCGCCTCCGTGGTGATTGCACAATTTATCCTTTCATCTTTTTTTCTTTTCCTCCTCAATATGATAATATCTATACCCACCCCTTTCATTCACGCGTTATTTCGAGCAGTGCTTGATGTCGTAGGATTTTCCACCTCTAGATCGATTATCTGATCAAAATTCTGTCTGCATATCAGAATTGATATATCTCTTCTGAAGCGATTTGCATGGGGTGAATTCCGAGAGAGCATTTGTTCTCGGGGTTGAATATTTGAGTGATGGCCAAGAGCGAAAGGGATCCTTGCGTGCGCCTTCAACTTAGCCCGTAGTAATCGCATATCGTATATTCGAGAGCGAGCTCGCTGTGACGCTGGTTTAGGCTGGTTTCACCACTAATGACAATAGACGGTAGTTTTCTTGCGGCTTATTTGACTAGACACATAGCAGGATATATTCCAGGCACGATGCGTCTAGTATGCGAGTGCATGGAGATTATGTCTGTATTTGACTGCTTGGACTATTGTAATGGAAGGATTACGATTTAGTTATATAATACACCGCCGAGCACTCGGCGGAATTAGTTGGAGGAAGTTTGTCCTCGGCGAGGGACGATTCAAAATTTAACCATAAGGCGCTTTTCATCTATCTCAGGATGTTGGCGTTTGTACTCTATGAGCGCGTTTTTGCGGGCTTCTTTCACCTATATGAAAATCAAGACGATCCAGATCGCGTTCAAGATGAATAGATGGCGATGCATACGTCGTTTTTATGTAACACATCGGGAGCAATTGTCCCGGAGCAGGGGCCGCGCTATGAAATGGGAGACATTTATATCAATGTGCTTCGAATCATCGAAGAGAAACTCACTTGTATATGGCTGTGTGAACTGATAGACTTGCGACAAGCATAACAAAATTTTGTCCGACAATCAGGCGATGGGCAGACCATGACGTTACACTTGGATCACAATCCTCATTTAGAGAGAGAAATGGCGCAGAAATAAAACGGAAACGTTATTACCCCTGATTCTTTCACGATTGCTGAGATGGGGGGGTTGTGCTCAGCCAATCAGCATATGGAATTTAAACATCGCCGCTGACCTTTTTGGCATGATGGGCAGTTCCGGATGAGACCTCGAGCTGGAGGAGTGTTGTATTAGGCAACGTGACAAGCGGTAGATCAGAAAGAGAGCAATTTCGAAAGATGTGATGCACTGAGGTGACGCTAAACGTACTCATGGCTTCCTCTATAGTATGTCGTCCATTCAAAATTGTGTCTTGGTCCACTTCTGGAAAGCAATGTCCTTTATTAAATTCACTGTGATCTGTAAAGAATGAAATTGTATACCGTCACAGTGCTTTGGAAGATGGTCCTAAAGAAAGAAGCTAGTGATTACCCAAGAAACGAAAATGTGGCAACGAAGTTACTTGCCGGCTTCTTACATGTTCTACAGCTGACTATCCCGCACACCTCTTCATTTCCGCACCTCAAAAGTTTCTCGTCGTCATTCTCAATCATCACCCCATAATCGCAGAAAGGGCATTCCTCAAGGCCCACCAGCCTGGCATTCATAATCTCCTTGCGCTGGCTAACCCTTTCCCACAATCGCATCGTTTTCTCTGGAAGAACACGACGCAATTCTGTCTCTGGGATAACTGAACTACAACCTGAACAATCAAGACACGGAATGCGGGGCTCATAAGCACCGAGCAGTGTCGATGCGTGGGATGTCATGCACGAGATACAGAAAAGGTGCATTTCGGGACATTGAGCCATTTCATGCTATATCGGAGAACCGTAAGAACAAGATATTCCTGAAACAAACAAGAAGTGATAGATACGAAGCGAAAAATGGCGAAGCAGCACCCGCACTCTACGCCAGACCCTGCACGATCCATAACTTCTTGAATAAGCCATGCGCGTTCCCTGCTGAACTCCTCGTTGTGCAGTATTTCCAGAGAAACACCGATGTTCGGAGGAGAAGGGGGTGAGCGGGAACGGGAATAGAGGCGACGCTTCCAAAGGGAACATTTGATGAAATTGATTTTCTGGTGTTTCCTCGCTTCATGTTTCTCGTATTTTTCTAGAAGGAAAAGGTGTGTTGGTGCGTAGAAGCCATTAAATGAGCGAAGCGAAGCGTTCAGGAATTCTATTGAAACAAGAGGAAAGTCCTCCAGTAGGTGTTCCTTTTGCGCTAGTAACACATCTGATCGTTAATGAAAATGAAAATGACGTACAAGAGTAAGCATAGTATAACTTGGGTCTCCAGTGAACGATCTATTGTGGTCACCATAGTGGAAACCACCATCTGCCCTCTTTCGGGTATTGGTGACATCTCGGCCTTCCTTCTCCTTACTTTCCTTTCTGACTTTAGGATATCTTGGGTCATCGAACAGTATAAGCAGCACGCATTCTACGGTGCCCGATCCGTATGTTTCGATGGTATCGTTAACTAACTTCTTGACGTGATCGCGCTCGACGTCTGGGATAATGTCGAGGATGCGCGCCACAAAATACGCCACGGGATCGACGTCCGAGTCATCTTCTGTAAAAGCCTGGGCAGAACGATTGAATGATGGTTCCGTAGGATCCTCTAAGCCATCTGGGCGGTGAGGTAGTGGTGTATACATATGTAGCCAAGTTGGTGAGCGGTCAAAGTAAAGTGAAACCATAGACCTTGAGTGAAACCTTAGGCCTTAGACCTTGAAGTGAAACATGCCCATTGAAAAAACGTGCCACGAGAAGTGCCAAGTTTTCGATGAAGCACCGCCCAAGTGTGAATTCATTAACATTCAAGTTGTCCACGGAGGGCCGACACCAACTTGAATAAATTGAATCACTCACGAGTCACCAAGAAAGAGCAGCAGATGCTCCCTCACCCGGTTCTAAGTCAAGCAGCTGACTCGGAGTTTCCTTGAGAGTTCTGTAGATAGACTCCAGCTTATACGGGGACAATGTTACTTGAAGCGCATCCGAAGGAATTTCATAAGCACTGAACTAGGCGACCACCAAGTTACTCCAGCTCAACAAATAACTTTTCTCCGAAAACGACCCAAGCTTCAGAGCCTCCATTTGGAAGTGAATTGCCTGCCGCAAATCCCGACGATTTCTTTCTTCTTGGTATTCGGCAAGGAGAACAGTGGAGAGGTCATTCAATGTAGTCGCTCTTGAATCGCGCTTTTCCTCTAAGTGTTCTGGGGAACTGTTGAATTTGTCATCACATTCAGGGTAAACCAAACGCCTCCTCGGAACCCTCCCCACAGTCATCATAGAACAAATCGAGCATCATATGGTATAAAAACGTCTTACTCGAGTATATTATCACAGGATGCTGTCCCTAGACTCTAGAGAGGCCAGTATGTCCTTCCAAGCCAAGGGTGAGAGACCCGGCCCATAACAGGTATATTCTACATCCAATGAATCAACTTCTCCATGCAATCTCCATCACTCGTCCCTCAACAACGGTCCCCTCTTAAACGGCTCGATTACCTTGAACTCCAGGGTAGCCGGAGTCGCGTCCGGATTCCAATACATGGTCCCATGCCTCAACCAATGCGCATACGTCCCCGGTACATTATCCGAGCCCACATGCTTCCTCCACAACGACCCCAACGTGTCTCCAAACACCCTCAAAATCAACCCATGCGCAAGCTTAAACCCGAAACTCTTCTGTAAACACCCCTCGACGATCTCCCTCGCCTGCTTCTGCTCTGCGCTCTCCACCTCTCCTTCTTTCGGAAGAGATAGCGACATCAGATCGAACGCCTTCTTCCCGTCCCATCCGGTCATGTCGTTGATGAGCTGCGAACCCTCCATATACTCGATACCATACACGTGCTCCGCGACATATTTTGGGCCGTCCCAGTCGTCTTCTTCGTCAACAAGTCCCATCACCAGCGTCATCGCTTGTCCCTGAATGATGTAATCTGTCAACATCCTGCTAACCTCCGCCGGCCCAATCTTCTTCCCTTCTTCCTCGATCGTAAATGAACCCCCCATTAGCGGAACCCCCTTCAACAATGGACTGGTGTGCATCCCTTCAGTGCTCGTCTTTCCACCGTCCGCGGCCCACAATTCCAGGAAAAGCTTGTGACAGCGTTCGAAGAGTGGATTATTCCTGCGACAACCCAGGAAGTAATTTGTCAGACCACGTCCCTCGACGCCGCCGATGTTGTACGAGAGGATTTCAAACCGCGACGCAGGATCACCAACCGTCTCGTGCCACAAACGATCCAAGTCACCGATCTGCATCATCCCCACGTCCGCGTACACCCCGCCGTACTTGAGCAAGAGCGGCCACCTGACGAGATCGGAGGTGTGCTGAGGCGCATAGTCGCCGCCGATGGTACCATCGAGGAAGGCACGAGGGAAAGTGGCCGGGTCGGAGATGTCGAGGAAGTTGGCGACGTTCAGGGGAGAGGAGGGGAGGCGGTCAACGACGCGGATCGTCCATCCTTTCTTGGAGAAGCGTCGGTGCCATGCACGGATAAGGGTGCATATGCGTGTAGCCGGTGTGCCAGAAGAACCAGACGTTCTTCTCATCTGAGATTGGTTTGGGGTGAAGGAGATCATGATCGATTTCAGAATCCGGGCGCAGGTCGAGGAGGTCAGGGGGAATGGCGTGGAGACCTACAGGGACCGGGTAGATTCGGGAGTCCATTGTGCGATGTTCTTTGAAGGCGTCTGAATTGGCTAGGGGTCGATGGAGGAGATCTTTATATACCAAACGCCCGTATTACTAGGAATGAGCGTATGTGACGGAGAATTAGAATCTTGGAAAAGACTAAGAGCCTGTTCGGCTGCCGTATTACCCAGGTTGACATTCTCGTCTTAGCGCAGCGTAGATTAGAATTCGGACTTTGAACAAGCGGAAAGCACGTGACAAACCACCGTCATCGTTTACCCAAACAAAGATGACAGGACCTTTGTCCTTCTCTCCGTCGCGTCACGATTCAGGCGAGACGCGCCGTCGCTTTTTCGGGTGCATCTATGCACCCTTCTCTTCGTTTTCACCCACCC
>Ga0307517_10013396_pt1 | contig 11141 bp, 4 predicted proteins | sample 23_EM_MG_FD_194515 | JGI IMG/M metagenome (GOLD analysis project Ga0307517, IMG submission 194515) | Populus trichocarpa ectomycorrhiza microbial communities from riparian zone in the Pacific Northwest, United States - 23_EM | ecosystem: Host-associated > Plants > Roots > Unclassified | place... | reverse complement strand
CAGTAAATCCCTTCACTTCCATATGCCCATATCTTTTAAATGTCAGTCCTTTTCCTGGGGCCCCTTTTAGGTAACTCAGAATCCTCATTACGGCTGTCATATGGTCTTCACTTAGAGCATGCATAAACTGACTTACCACACTAACAACATAGGCAATGTCGGGGCGTGTGTGAGACAAATAAATTAATCTCCCTACCAATCGCTGGTATCTTTCCTTGTTTGTTGGTACCTGATCTAGGTAAATGGCCAAATGATGATTCTGAACAATAAGAGACTCTACTGGTTTGCATTCTAGCATACCAGTTTCAGATAATAGATCCAGTATATACTTTCGTTGTGACAGGTATATACCATTTTTAGTCTTTGCAACTTCAATCCCTAAAAAATATTTCAGTCCTCCTAAATCTTTCATTTCAAATTCAGTGGACAAACATTCTTGTAGCCTTTCTATTTCGTCTGCGTCATCACCAGTTACAATCATATCATCCACATAAATAATGAGCAGTGTAACTCTCTCATTCTTGTGTTTGATGAATAAAGTGTGATCAGAGTTACCTTGGTGATAACCAATTCGTTTCATAGCTTCTGTGAACCTTCCAAACCATGCTCTTGGCGATTGTTTCAAGCCATACAATGATTTTCATAATCTACACATTTTTTCGCTATATTGTGGACAGTTAAACCTAGGTGGAAGCTGCATATAAACTTCTTCTTCCAAATCCCCATGGAGGAATGCGTTCTTCACATCAAATTGCTTCAAGGGCTAACCAAAATTTGTTGCTAAAGATAATAAGACTCTAATGGTGTTCATCTTTGCAACTGGGGCAAAAGTTTCCTTATAGTCGATGCCAAATGATTGCGTGTATCCCTTTGTTACTAACCTTGCTTTGTACCGATCAATTGTCCCATCTGCTCTGTGTTTGGTTGAATATCCATTTGCACCCTACTAGTTTTTTTCCTAAAGGGAGTTATACAATGCTTCATGTACCGTTTCTTTGTAATGCATCCATTTCAGCCTCCATTGCTGCTGCCCATTTCGGGTTCTTTAAGGCTTCCTCAACATTTGTAGGTATTTTTATATTCTTCATCTCATTTACAAAGGCTTGATGTTGTGGTGGCAGTCTATGTGTAGAGACATACTGTGTGATGACATATCTTGCTTTGCCATTTGGAGAGTATCTGTCGGGTGGTTTCCCACCGTTCTGTCTAGGAGGCAGATAATAATTTGGAGCAGATAATGACATGGAAGAGGAAGGGCTTGTAGTGTTACTTACCTCATGAATATCTGGTCGATCTTGGACGTGGATTTGTGGAGAGGAAGGGGCTACTTCAATCTGTTTGTCTTACTATTCTAGCGTGTTTTTGTCCCTTGCACTCCTAATTATCTGTGAAATGGACTCCCCTGACTCCATTCCTTCCCCTGAACTAGATCCTTCTTTTTCCCCTGAACCAGAGTCTTCCTCTGGATCAGACTCCCGTGAACCTGATTCTCCCCGTGGACTAGTCTGTTCAGATAGTTGGGGCAGATCAATCCAGTTATAGGCATCTTGTTGCAGCTGCTCCCCCTGAGGACTAGAGGTGGATTGATCTAGACCGAAAAAATACTCTGTTTCGGAGAAAGTGACATCCATGCTGACATACATGTGGTGAGCTGAAGGATGGTAACAACGGTAGCCTTTTTGGTGAGGATTGAAGCCAAAAAACACGCAGCGCACTGCACATGGATCCAGTTTTGTGCGCTGAGATTTCTACAGGTGAACATAGGCGACACACCCAAAAACTCGAGGTTCTAGATATAGGAAGGATGGAATCTGAACATGTTGAGTTAGAGTTTGTAGAGGAGTTCTGAAGGAGAGGACTTGTGATGGCATTCGGTTCATGAGGTACACTGCATAGGTCACGGCTTCCACCAAATAATGTTGAGGTATATGGGCACCGATAAGAAGAGCTCTAGTAGTTTCAAGGATATGCCTGTTTTTGCGTTCTGCCACACCATTTTGTTGTGAAGTACCTAGACAAATAGTTTCGTGAAGAATACCATTGTCTTGAAACAATTTCAAGAGCTTAGAGTTAAGGTATTCTCCGCCATTTTCTGATCGAATAACTTTCACGGGGAGGGAGAACTGAGTGCGAACCATGTGATAAAAATTAGGAGTATATTGCACACATCACTCTTGTGCCGCATGGTATATAACCACGTCATTCTGGTGCAGTCATCGACAAATATAATAAACCACTGAATCCCAGATTGAGTAGTAATTGGGGCAGGTCCCCAAACATCAGAGTGAATTAATTCAAATGGCTTTATGCTTTTAGTCAGGCTTAACGGATACGAAGTACGGTGGCTTTTGGCCAAGATGCAAACATTACATTTAAGAGAAGAACTGAGATCCAAAATGTCATTAAATAGGGATGGAAATAATTTTTTTAAGTAGCCAAAGGATGTGTGACCCAGCCGATGATGCCACAATCAAATATTCTTGGAGTCATGAACATTGCGACTCTGAACTTGATGGACGTGACCTAACACAACATCATCCGCATAGTAAAGCCCCTTCCTCTTAGTATCATGTCTAATGATCGCTTGAGTCCGGATATCCTGAAGTAAGCAAAAAGTGGGAAACATTAAGACAATGCAATCCAATTCTTCTGTAATTTGACTAATTGATAATAAGTGATTTGAAAGTGCAGGAACAAGTAGACAATTATGTAATGAAAGGTTAGGAGTGAGAGCAATTGATCCTGCTCCAATAACTGGGGTAAACTCCCCATTAGTTGTCAGGACTTTTTCCTTAGATCGGGAAGTCATGTACTGAAATAATGATTTATTGTAAGTCATATGGTCTGTGGCACCCGAGTCAATGATCCAACTTGTATCTTGAACTGTGGATGTAGAAAACATCATTCCAGTGTTTTCTGAGGTTGGAAGGGAGTCAGCTGTATTGGCTAAAGAGAGTATTTCACCCGGTTTAATATGGTCTCTTTGACATGTTGCAATAGCAGCAACACTAGAAGGAATCTCCACCGTATTAGCTAATTTTGCTTGGCATGAACGTTTATTGTTGCGTGCTTTACTCTGCTTCTGTTTTTCTAAGAACCATTCGGGATAGCCATGAATTTCAAAATAGGTGTCTCTGGTATGGCGACTTCCATTACAATGACTGTAGCACAATTTATCCTTTTCTGCTTCCTCAACAGCTCTAAGGTTGCGAAAGTTAGAGGAGGCGGTGGATTTGAAAATCATTGCCATGAAAGTACCTTCACCCGTGTTCTTTGTGCCAAGCATGGTGACTCGGTGTTGAGCCTCTCGTCGAACAGTATTGAAGCACTCTTCAATACGTGGAACAGATTTCATGCGAAGAAGATCACTGCGTACTAGGTCGAATACCTCATCTAGTCCCACGAGAAAGTCATAAATCCGATCTTTTTAGATTTCTTCTTGTCTGGTTCTAAGGTCTGTAGTACACATCATCTTAATTGGTCGTCGTTTATCAATTTCTTGTCAGACGCTGTTAAGTTCTGCGTAGTATAAGTTAACTGGACGTCCATTATGTTTTGTTCTTGTTGCCTTGCAGCGTAACTCATAAAATTGAGACTCATCCGCCCCATCATAGAAGGTTTGAGTTACACTGTCCCAGATTTCCTTGGCTGATGAAAGGTGTATAAATAAGCCGATGAGATGAGGCTCCATGGTTTTCAGCAGCCATCCTCGCACCACCGTATCTTCAATGCACCATCTTGAGTAACCGGGATTTCCTTCTTCCATTCAAGCGTTTTGTCCATTTAAGTAGCCAAGTTTGTTCAATCCAGCAGCATGAAGCTCAATCATTCGTGACCAGATTATGAAGTTTGTCTCATTTAATTTGAATCCAAAGGGTAAGTTGTTTAGGTTGGGTGATTCAACAGAGACTAGAGTATGGTTTATAGGAATTATAGAGGTATTTGTATCATCCATGGTCGGTCCCTTGTTTCAAGACCAATTCTGGATGGGGCTGCAGAGAGAGAAGAATTTTAATTATGCTCTTATACCATGATAAAGTTTAGAGTTTAGGTTTTTATGGCGGTTTACAGGTTTCCTGTTCTACAAGGAATATATTTCCTGTTCTGAAAGGAATACATTAATGTGTATCCTTTCAGAACTTTTATGGAATATCTACTAGAACTCTTATTCTCTAATTCAGCTAATTACATGTTAACAGGTGATTCATATATAATATGTCAATTTGTGGCATGCAAGGAGAGATCTCTTATTTACAGAGTAGTATCCCTCTATTTGATGTCAATTTATGGAAGAGCATTTTCATTATGCATTAAGGGAAGTGATTTATGGCTAGTGGGAAGAGCATCTTCATTATGCATTAAGGGAAGTGATTTATGGCTAGTGGTCCCTATACACTATTTTGTCATAGTTGAGGCGCATTGCTCTGATTGGGTAATGCGTCAATTTGGATTGCATCATCACATATTTGATGATGTTGACACACTTGATGACTTTCATATTGTTAATCGTTGAAGTAAAGAGGAAGATGATTGGTTATTTACATAGTAGTATCTTTTTATTGAGTTAGATCTATACATGACTTGGTACATGAACATAACAAGATGATTCATAATATCACAATGAAACACATTACGAGACATCTATGTGACACTCCGCGTCAGCCGACACATAATCCGAATAATTATGATCCTCGTGCACCAAGATATAATAGATTAGTATGCATGGATTAGTTTTTTTAACATGTAATAAAATTCTTATTTATATCTTATAAAATAATACCTTCTAATATATTATGTGAATTTTCCAATGGGTGAATTTTCTAATACGCGAGGGTCAAAGAGTTACAACCGTAGTTCATGATGCTATCAATAATGTTGTGCGTGACGCTTTCAGTACTTTGTTCTCATCATGTCGTTCTTCACTTAATATGCGAGGGTTAGAGAGTTGTAGCCGCACTTCAAACACGACATCATGCACTTATGCTACTTGCATAATCATTGTTTTTATGCTAGAGTAAAAATTATTTTCCCAACCAATTTGGAAAATAAATCCTTAATAAATAAATAAAAAGATTTGGTTCAAATTTACCCCATGCTTTAGTCTATGTAACCCATTTAGATTAAATTGCATTAAATTGTAAAATTACAACTAATTACTATTTTGGGAATGCTTAAGATATAAAAGACATTAATTTTTTACAAAAAAAAAAATAAAACTAATATTTTCAAAAATCTTATAATTGAAATTGTTCAAATGTTATAGGAATAAAAAATAATTTGTTTGAAAAAAACTCGTAATTTTGAGATATTCAAGGAATAAAAAAAATTCAAGATACTTGGATAAAAAAATTACAAAATGTTTAGTATCTTGTCAGGCAAATGATCTCGCGATAGTTACGACGTCGACATTAACATCTGGAAATTTGTATGGGCAAGAATCCATGCCATGAAATCACATCGGATGTGGCTCTTGAATTACATTAATGAGCAGACAAAACTATTCACTGGTAGATTGTCTGGCTTGAAGAAGAACAAAATATAAAAGAAAAGCATGAAGAGCACATAATGATAAGTGGAAGTTGATGGTACTGTATCTTCATAAGAATTCATACAAGCACAACATGATTAGTTAAACAGAACCTCCCATAGGAATTAACACAGTAATCCTCCCATTTTTACTAGCAGCTTTCCTCGTCTTGCATTGCATTGACAGGCTTAAAAACTCAATTCTTCCATAGGAATTGACCCACCAGCTGCCACAATCTGTTGCTCCAGCTGCAACAGACACAACATTGCATTTGAAAAACAAGAACACGATTATAAAAGAAGTTCAGCAACCATGTTTCTTTAAATAAATGAACATTTCATTGAGCAAGAGTAAGGTGACTGTACGCACCCTGATTAGATCTTCAAGCTTGCTCTTCACGAGACAGTAATCCTGTTTCACTTGCTGCAGGCATCTCTGGCACCTGCAATCCAAGTAACCGAATACATATAATTGAAGCATTAAATATCGCATCACATAAAAATACAAATCCTGGGGTTCAATAGCTAACTGCGAAAAAAAGAATTGGAAAGTACATTGATGCTAAAAAATAAAACAATCTGGAGAATGAGGTAGAGGGAAATAACTCACCCTTCAATGTTCTGTTCCTCACAGAAGCTGCGGAAAGCGATGCAATCATTTTTAACTCTCTGTGCACCTATGCTGTATAACACAAGATCCATTTTTTTCACCCAAAGTGAGCTAAAGAATCCATCTTTTCTCAATCAAACAAAAATGAGCTAAGAAGAAGGGGGAAAAAATAATTGTTAGCATTCTGCGTCTAATTTTCCAGGTCGTGTCTTAGATCTGAACTGTTTTCTGTGAGGTTCAATGCTCTTCATATGGTTTTAAAGAGGACATGATACTTAAATCAACGATTGCTTGTTTTAGTTCTATAGGAAGCAAACATATACCTGGAGCTGCTACCCTTCAACTGGTGAACATGAGCATCAACCTTTTTGAAGTCTACACTTTGCTGTTCTCTATAAAAGAAGAGGTAAAACAAAACCCATTTCGAAAAGAAAAAAAAATTGTAGCAATATAAAAATACAGTCAGCTAGCTAGAATCAACCATAACCAAAAAGGAAAGCTCAGAACTTTTAATCAACATCAAGCAGTTCAGATGTTTGAGAGAGAGTGAGAGAGTCTCCTTACAAGGCAAAGGTGAGATCACTCAGAAGCCTCTCAGAATCTTCAAAGAAGAGAGATACCACTTCAGCAACAAAATCTGGGTTGCTCTCGTCTTGCAGAAGCTGAAGCTGTTGAAACTGGGCATCCAGAAACCCCTTCATCCACCCAAAAAAAGAATAAGAAAACTGAAAAGGAAAACAAAAAACACAGAATACAAAACAACAGGGATAAGAACTATAGAAAGTCCACAATTTTTATTTTTTTTTGCACTACCTCTCTAAACAAGGACTTGGTATATTCAACCCATGCTCTCTGCATCTGAACAACCTCCATCCCTTTAAAACTCTCGGACAAAAAGAAAGAAGAAAAACACAGTGCTTTCTTAAGCTACGACAACTCAACACAGCTTTGTGGCTTAAATTTACAGATCTTGTGGGAGTTATTGCACAATAAAAGTGGGTAATAGAAATGGTATAAATGGTATGGAAACGGAAAGCTTGAAAGGGATTTAGTGAATTTTAAAGTAGAAATGGAAAGATTTTTGTTTGCTTTTTGGCTATCAGGTGAGTAAACGTTTTGAATCCCTTCCTCTCTGGATTTGTGCTAATAATGCTTGTGTTCTATTTTGAGTCTTTTTTGCACCAATATAATTAGCTCTTGTGTTGTACCATCTTGTAAAGCAACCCCAACCTTATTCCATCTTCTTCATCATTCTAGCTTTACTTCTTGTGGTATTCCTTTAAAAATAAATAAATAAATAAATTATTTCAATTTGCAGTACAAACTATTGGTTCTGGTTACAAGTTCACACATGGGGTTTGACTGTGACTTCAACCATGTAATACAACACTAGTTTGATTCCCCTGGTCTGCGGAATGGAGCTTCTTCTTTTTCTCTACACTTAAAAAAGTATGGATGTTATTTTTAATGTTTTTTTATTATATAAAAAAAATTAGCTATAAACTAAAAAGTTTGTAAATGAATTTATAAATAATAATAAACTTATTAATTTCAATGAAATATTGAGTTGAGATATTAAGATATTTATAACATATTTCCAGCTAAATTTTTTTATTCTTGTCATGATTAAGATATACCTGTAAATCAAACATATAAATTAAAATTACATCTCAAATGATAATTCTTAATCTTAATAATTAAAATACAATGCCTTACCTTTTCATTTTATTATTTTATCTCCTTTAGGTGAATCTCCTTAACATACATTTAATTTCCCAAAAAAATATAGTTGAAAAATTAATATCAACATAACACTGTTGATATTTTTAGCATCTATAATCCGGGAAAAAAACATAACACCACGTACTGTCGATATCAACATAATCCATATTGATATCATTAGCCTAAAAGTTCTGGTAAGCTAATCAAGTTCTTAGTAATATTGATATCTACACAACCCTGTTGATATCACTAACTTCCATGATCTAGAAAAAAAAAAAAAAAAACAAGCACCAAGTAATGTTGATATCAACATAATTAATGTCGATATCAACATAATTCATATTGATAATTCATGTTGATATCATTAGCTTTCAAGCTTCAATGGGGTAATCAAGTTCTCATTATGATCGATATCAATATAATCTCGTTGATATTATTAACTTTCATAATCCAGAAGAAAACACAAACATCAAGTAATGCTTATATCAACATAATCCATTTTGATATCAGTAGACTCCAAGTTTCAGTAGACTAAACAAATTATCATTAATACAAATATCAACATAACCCTGTTGATACCATTAACTTTTATTTTTTTTTGAAAGAAAACATAAACACCAAGTAATGTCGATAACAACATAATTCATATGATATCATTAGCCTCCAAGTTCCAGTAGGCTAATAAAGTTTTCATTAATATCGATATTAACATAACCATATTGATACCATTAACTTTTATGATCTGGAATAAAACACAAACACCAAATAATGTCGATATCAATAGAATCTATGTTGATATAATTAGCCTGCAAGTTCTAGAAGGCTAATCAAGTTCCCATTAGTACCAATATCAATATAATCTTGTTAACATCGTTAACTTCCATGATCCATAAGAAAAAACAAACACCAAGTAATGTCGATATCAACATAATTCATATTGTTATCATTAGCCTCTAAGTTCCGATAGGCTAATCAAGTTCTCATTAATACTAATATCAATATAACCTTATTAATATCATTAACTTCCATAATTCCGAAGAAAACACAAGTATCGAGTAATGTTAATATCAACATCATCCATGTTGATATTATTACCCTCTAAGTGCTAATCTAGTTTTTACTCAACATATTTTCCTTCTTTTCATAAGGTTAAGTCTTGATATCAATAAAATTTTATTACATCATTAGCCCCAGAAAACTTGATGGCTAATCAAGTCTTGTTTATAAGTTTCCTTGATATACTTTTCTTTCCTGACATGATCGGTAATAATAATAATAATAATAATACTAATTCACACACACACACAGACATTAAATATCAATAAAAGTAGACATTTAATTCACTCTTTTTTGAAAAGTATCAAGGACAACACGTTTTCACTGCTGTCAATTTAAATCTGTCACCTAAATGCAAAATTGCCCAAATTATTATGTACTTGGCATTATATCGATAACTTTTTCTTAATTATAATTACTTTGCTTTAAAAACTGATTATAAATCCAATTAAGAGCTTCCACTTTTCTAGCTTTTACCACTTTGTTTTTAAGCAAAGTAATTAAAAATGTCAAAAAGTATTTAATAAAGATTTTAAAAATAGTTTTTTTAATTTTAAAAATGAAAGGTGATTTTTTATAAAAGTAGGCTAAAAGTGTATTAGATTCTACTTCAAAAGATGTTTTCTATGATGAAAGACTGCATATTATATTTTATTTAAACATAAAATAACTTGAACTATTATAAAATTATAAAAACATTTATAGTGCATTTTATCCTAATATATATGTATATATATATATATATATATAGACATGAAATCAAATTAAATATCATATAAAGATTTTATAAAAACTAAGCATATATCCAAACTTATATAAAAAATTGAAACACCTAGAGGTGAGCAAAAAAAACCAACAAACCGATTAAACCAAGAAAACAAGAAAAAACCAAAAAAATCGAACCATGAAAAAAAACCGATTAGAATATTTTAAAAAAATTCAGTTCGGTTCGGTTTCGGTTTCGGTTTCATAAGCCTAAAATAAAAAAACTGAACCGAACCGATTTAGTTAAGAAATAAACCAAACCAGAAAAAACCCATTAGAAAGTCTAAAAAAACCCCAAAAAACAATATAATTTTCAGTTTTTAATATAAAATAACCAAACCGAATCGAAACCGGTTTGGTTTGGTTTCGGTTTTTTTATATATTTTATAAAATTTCAATTTGGTTGTTTTTATAGGTAAAAACCAAACCGAATCGAAAATGATCACCGTAAACACCATTCTAGCATGTATACTAAACATATAATATATTAAATTAAAATTAAAATTATATAGGGTACTTACTTGTTGAAAAACTTAAAATATGATTAAGTTATATTGTTGTCTAGGATTAATATTTTATTTTTAAAGTTTTATTGCTCCTCACTTGGTATAAATAGGATGTATGCAATAAGTTTCTCAAGATTTTAACAATAATACCTTGTTTATATACACTTCTAAATAAGATCCACAGATCAAACAAAATTTGACTGAAGTGTCTTTCTACAATAATGTAGCGATGGAGGAGTTTGAATAATATATAAAAATGGTGCAAAAAAACTTTTCCTTCAACCTCCTTTTACAATGGATGAAACCGAAACTTATTTTATTATATACTTTGATTACTCTTCATAAAACAAGAATTAAACATGACAGTTTTGACTTTAAATTAATATTTTTCTTAGATAAAAAAACTAGTCGGGTTACTAAAAAAATTGACCAGATTTTGATCATAAATTGGACATACTAATGGTCTGGCAAAAAATAGCTCTTCATGGGCCAAAAAAATTATAAACCCAAACCTAAGCCCAGAGAAAGAGGTGAGAAGGAAAAAAAATCTTTTATAATCCAAAATATTATTCTACAATAAACTCAAGCCCAAACTAAGCTCGAGTCGAGCAATGCATGTGTGACTTTATTCATGATCTGGATATACTAATAAACTAACAACAAAATAATTCTTCATGAATCAAAGAATTATAAACCCAAGTCCAAGCCTAAAAAATGTTTAGTAACAAAAAAACAATCTTTGGTAGCCCAAACAAATCATTTTACACTAAACTAAAATCCAAACTCAGGCTCGAGCTAGGCAGCAAGCATGCGATTCAAAACCCAAAACCCACTTTGCTTAGGTATATATTCTTTTGTTTTAATAGTTTAGGTACTTCTTGTATTCAATTTTAACTATTCACATTCCCATTAAATAACTTAAAAGAAAAACTTGTTTCTTTCTTAACTTGGGATAG
>Ga0307517_10013395_pt1 | contig 11141 bp, 7 predicted proteins | sample 23_EM_MG_FD_194515 | JGI IMG/M metagenome (GOLD analysis project Ga0307517, IMG submission 194515) | Populus trichocarpa ectomycorrhiza microbial communities from riparian zone in the Pacific Northwest, United States - 23_EM | ecosystem: Host-associated > Plants > Roots > Unclassified | place... | reverse complement strand
ATAAATTAATATTTTAGGTACCATGAAAATTTATGATTTAATCGATAAATTAATGATTAATAAATCAATATATTCTTTATTTTTTTCTCCAGAACATTGAACTTAATATTACCTAATATCGAATTATTAATTGTGATTATAGAAATATTACCACTATCAAATTACGAATTGTTGTTATTTCATGTGTGTTTTTCTTTTAATGAAATATAATGATATAATGAATGTTGAGTGTTTTTTGAACTACTTAAAAAAAAACGAGGTAATTTTAGAGTTATTGAGCAATAAGAAAATTATTGAGAACAACATAGAAAATGATAAAGAAAATATAGTTAAAGATAATAGTTTTGTACTAGAGTTTATATCACACAAAGATGCACTTAAATCAACAATCATATCGTAAAATTTTCTCAAACAACATGAGAAAACTATACTAGAGCTTCTTAATACACCAAGAAAAGTTAGAAATTAGATCTAAAGAGATATTAATTTCAAGAAAAAACAAGCTGTATTAAAGTGATATTTTACAAAAGTCTCCTAATTGAGTCGTGTGTGCGTATAGTTTTGATGTATAAAGAAATTATTAATTTATATATCAAGTGAGACCTATATTTTTTTTAATATATTATCTTATAAATTTAGCGAATTATTAATTTATCACACGGATTCCAAGTCAGATCAACCAAAAATACTATTTAACCAAGATTATTAATTTATCAAGTTTATATTGTATTTTACATGAAATGTACTGTAGGACCTACCTATTAATTGAACACCCTCTTTTAAAAACATGTAATAACTGCTTATGTTATTTATGCAGTGCCCATATGTTATTGATCATCTTTTCTGTCATCCTAGATACCAACTACTTTCAACTTAAAAAAATCAAAGATTATACATGGTTGTTAACTTCAGGGCCCGTGGGATTAGTTGAGGTGCGCGCAAACTGACCCGGACACCCACGTTAAACTAAAAAAAAAAATCAAGGATTATGGATAATAAGTGGCTTCTACCCATTACATACACCACAAACAATAACTGTATGAGTCTTGTTATTGACAAGTTTTAAGTTCATTTAATTTTTTTTTTTTCATTTGCATGCCATATAAAGAGCACAGAGGGAGCTGTCATTTGCTGGAAAATCAGACCATATTGCAATGCTAACTATATAGATTGGGCTTTCCACAAATGTGATTTTGGGCTGGTGGAGTGAATGTGATTAGAACTTGCCTTATGGATTGGTTTGATGACTCTACATTTACCTGTAAAAATAAGTTTTTTGTTTTTTTAATCAAAATAGAAAAACATTTAATACTCAAATCAATAAATATAAAAGGTGAGGAGTATGTAAAGTATGAGATTCATGTGAGGGGTTGAAAAAAATATATGCAAAGGAGTAGAGGAGGGGGAGAAATGGTTGTATGGCTTATGTGGCCTTCTCGTAATAATGTTCTGAATGTACCCGTGAAAATTAAATATTTAATTTTTCATGTTTACTTGGTAACGTAATGTATTTATACACCTTAATCATGGTAGCTTACTCGTAGAGAATGGAATAATAATAAAAAAATACCTGAAAATTTGAGTTATTAGTTATTATATCTCATTATATCATTAGTGAAAATATTAGTGATCATGAGTGATTGAAGAGGAAAATAAGTGCTTTTTAAAAAGACATGTGGGCAAGTGGTTGCCATTAGTGAGAAACAGTGGTGCCGCATTAACAATTTACGATTGATAATATGCCTGCAAGATCATGTTGATTAACGCACCTCCCGTTACTTTTATTAATATGCCTACAAGATCTCGTCTCACGACTGCGATCTTAGCCTATTGGAGTGATTATGATTGATAATTGGTCCCATGAGGTGACGAGGTTACTCCATGCTTACCAACAAAAACAAGTTCTTTATCATAATAGAAAATTCTTCGATACTTAAACCAGCATGTGTAGGGGGAGAGGAGTATCCGAGGGGCTGGAAAAAAAACATGCGGAGAGAGGAGTAAAGCAGGGGAAGAGCAATTTTATTGGAAAAAATAATTCTAAATTGAGATGCGTGCCATGGAATTTAGGTGGTACTAGGTTGAACTAAAAAATATAACAAACAACACCGAGGCTTGTGGTCCAGCAACAGAGATAAGGTTTTTTTATCTTTGTTACCTGGGTTCGAGCCTCAGCGTGCACGTCTGTCACTCCCGTTGTATCTTACATGCCTACTGGGCTTGCAGGGTATTCAGTAAGTTCGGGGATTAGTTGTGGTGCGCGTAAGCTGGCCCGGACACCTCGGGTTACAAAAAAAAAATATATATATATATATATATAACAAACAATTTTGGGTTTAGGTGCGTACCAAACGATTTGGTGAACTTGTTCGGCCTTGACTCCAATGACAGGAATTTTGACTATCAGATAGCCATCACAAGAAAAAGGAAAATATTTTTGTCATTTGAATCAGACTTGCAAACTAAATATTATAATCTTGTTTCAAGTTATTCAAAACAAATTGTTACTAGCCATGTGTAATTAATACAACAGCCAATGAACAGATTATTAGTGCTACAAAAAAAGAAAGAAAAAAGGAATCACAGACGAGTAATATTTCCCTATTCTCAGGTGTGAAATTGCCAACATTCAATAAGGATCAAATTATCTTCTGCTTCAGCTCATGAAATCCTCCTAGAGCTGCATTTTTTATGTGAGAGGCATGCCAGCAGTTTCCTGAACAGGTCAATGGAAAGTGAATTCAAGAACAGGCGACAGCAACCGAATGAAACCTGTCAGACTGTCAGGTTCTCTTCATTAGCTTGATCGGAGAGTCGAGAAGAAAAATAACAAGATCAAGAACACAACCTGCACAGCAGAATTTCATGAACATCAAAACATGTGCAGTGCAGGATATAATGCAATGGTTTCCTATAAGAGAAGTATCATGTGACATATAATTTCATATTAATGTCTATGGAAAAATCTGGCTGGTACTTGAGCTGTAGGGCATGTGTCAAGAAGCTGTTTAGATTAGATTGCCTACCTTTTTATCATAGATAGGCGCCATTCTCTTTGGTAGGTCCTGATTTGCTTAAACAGAAGGAAGAATCTAACCACCCTGCAAGCGTAGCTCTCTCGACATAATGTTTGAATTGTTTCTCAGCATCAGGCACATCCAGAGCCAGGTCATCCAGAGATTCTGCCACCCTCCCGAAACCCTTCATCATCTGACATGTGGTTATGAGGCCTGAACTAAAGCATTGATCAAGTAAGCCCCACAACCTTTCATTCTTTTTCTCAATTATCGCCACTAATGCTTTCTTGACAACCTCATGGTGGAAAAATGGCATGCTTAATTCCTTTATGCAGCGACAAGCCTCCCCAATATCTCCTCCAGATTCAAACTCCTCCAGCAGCCTTCCAACTTTGTCCTTGACATCTTCAATGTCCCATCCAGGACTGCCAGTTCTCCCACCACCCCAGCACCTTAAGATCCGCTCCCCAGAAAGTCGTGCCTTTAACGATGACTTTGCCATTTGAAGGACTTTCCTCCCAATTGACTCTGGCCCCGAAAACTGGGTTCCAATTTCCTCCAACTGTCGTGGCGCCAACACTTCATCCACCACTGCTCTTGCCAGAAACATTGCAAGATCCTCAACAACCACTGGATTGTCAAGAGCAGTGTCATCTGCTGATTCTATCAACATAATAAACCCGTTCACGACATCATCTGATGGGAAACACAAAGATGAAAGCAAAACGGAAGCCATTTCCTTCTCCCTATTTTTTCGATCCATTGCAAGAGTTATCAGCCTTTTAATGAAAATGGCATTTAGTTCGGCCGAATAAGCATTGTTCTCTGATCCGAGACAACTACCGACCTCTGAAATATCACCAGATAAGAAATATTCTTGAATAATAGATTGAGCTTTCAACTTGAAAATCTTGGCTGAATCATCTTGCAAAGATCCTTTCACTGGTGTTGGTACAAGCGACTTCAAAGATGAAGCACACAGCCAGCCCTCTGATGCAGCTTTAGATATCAAGGACTGTAATATCCTGCGTGCATTTGGGATGTCTAGTGATAAGTCATCTACAGAATCAATCATCCTGCCAAATCCTTTCGATGTTTGGCTTGAATTAATCAAACCTTCTTCAGAGGCTTCCTTCAACAAATCTAGTAGCCGGCCTTCAGCTTGCTTCCTCTCCATTGCCATTATAAGCGACCTTTTAACTATTTCATGGTGAAAGAATGGAACTTTCAAATCCTTGATGCATCTGCAAGCCTCTTTCTTGTCGCCACTCACAGCATACTCTTGCAGTAAATTGTCAATCTTAGCCTTCACATCCTCGACTGTTTTTTTCATGCCACCTCCCCATCGCCGCTCAATAATTTCTGCATGATGAGGGGCTGATAGATAGCCCTTTTCAGCTCTTTTTAGCACAGCAACCCCCTTAGAATCTTCAGGTAGAGACGCCATCTGTTTTTTCAAAAAAGCAGGTGGGAGCATGTCATCAACCACAGCTCTTGCTATGAACAGTGCAAGAACATCAACGGTTTCAGGTATATCTACAATTAAGTCATCTGCAGATTCCACCAGTTTACAAAAGCCTCTGTAAACTTGTTGGGGGTCGATGATGTCAGCATACAGAGCAGACAAAAGAACAGCAGCCATTTCCTTCTCTTTATCGTCCCTGTCCATGGCCATAGAGACAAGTTTCTTCACAAAATAATAGTGGTAGCCAGACATTTCAAGTTCTCTCAATTCGTTGGCAGTTGAGACAATATCATCAGTTGCAAAATATTCCTCCACTATAACTGTAACATTCTTTTTGAACTCCAGAAAATCCGTTGTCGATTTTCTCACAGTTGTATGATCGCATTCCTGCAACAGTGGACATGGTCTCCAATTTTTGTTACTTGCAGCAAAAAGAATACCCTTCCAATGCTTTGCATCTTTTTGGATGCTGCAAAGCTAATTCTAGAAGTAAAATCCAAGGATGGAACACAGAAACGTGAGATTTATTAATTAAACACCTCACTGCTATCAAAGTTTGGGTCCTTTGGATCAAGAGAATGGCTATCATCGACGTCAAGAAGCCCTCCCCATGTTCCTTTACCGCCTGAACCACCTGCCACAAGAAAATATACTTATCGAAGGAATCAGTTTAAAGCTACCCGTTATGTTAACAAATAATGCACTAAATCCAAATAAAATAAAACAAACAGATGAGAATTTCCATAACTAGAAGACAGGAAGAGAATGCATGTCAGGATAAAGCCTATAAACCAAGAAAAATGTCTCAAACAGCCACATGGGAAATTCCATAAACTCAAGGCAAAATACAACCTTCTATTCATTAATTTCCTAGCACCATATCTGCAAACTTCACATGTATTAAATCAAACTGTAACTTCATGAAATCATCGACCATCTTTTACTAACAAGTATTTGAAAGCGCATCGCCGTACCTTTTTTAGGACGCCCGTCTTTTGGAGAATGTGAATGCCTTTCACACTTGCCAGGACTTCCCTTGCTAGGACTTCCCCTGCTCGAGCCAGTTCGGTTTGGTGACCTTGGAGAATTTGGAGAATTTGCAGACTTTGTATGAATTGAGATCTGCAATGGAGATACAGACAATGGATCTGCACTCTCTGAAGCAGATCGTGCAAGCTCCCGATGCTCTTTTGATACGAAACCATCACTATATTCCATCCCACCAAAATTCCCTACAACTCCACAATCTGATGATTATCAATGATTCCAAGAGACAAATTCATAAACCATCACTCTACTTAAACTAACCGCAACTGATCCGGCTGTCGAAATCACAATTCGGTGATCCTACGTTTCTCCACAATAAATTACACTTCTTCCCTTGTGATGAACGCTTAATAAATCTTAAGATCCAATCATTCAATCCAGTCCTGCAAAAACTAACCTCCAGTGAAGAAAATTAAGAATTCCGGCATCAAATGCTATTAACAAAACCATAAAAATCAATAACAATTAACAAGTATTTTTTATTACCGAAAGCTATCAAAGAGTCACATACCTGATGGCAAAACAGCCTTGGAATTAAAATGCATAAAAAAAAATTTAGGCTTTGATCATGACGAGTGATAAAAGGCAGCAAGCAGTAGTTTGTTTGTTAAAAATAGAATTCCGTTTCCGTTATGATCCATTCAACACGGATCTATTCTCCTCCCCGTTTAATTGCCCTTTGAAATGGAAAAAACCCGGGAAACTCGATGGTTTAGTAACTGCCGTTGACGATGTTTCAGTCCCCGGTAAATATCAAGCTGGGCCTCTATCTAAAAGTCTAGGAGAAAAGTTTCCCGACCCACGAAGATTAGGGAATTTCAGAAAATTTATAATACTTGGGCCCACATTAGCCCAACAGAAAACTTGAAAAGGTTTTCTCCAAAATCGTTATAAATTATAAGCAAGAAAAGCAAATCCTCAGACTATATGGACAGTCGTAGTGGCGTCGTGGTGCAGAGTAGAGCGAGGACAGAGTGAACAAGCTGAAGCATGTCTGAAGAACCAGAAGAAGAAGTCGTCTATTTAAAATCACAACTAACTTATCTTCAAGATAGAATCAAATTATTATGATTCTTTCTTTCTTAACAGCAAGCAGCTATGTGTTTCTTTCTTTCTTCTTCTTCTTTTTTTCGTTGGCATCATACACTGTTTAGAGTGATGGTGGAAGAATGAAGAGTTTTTTAACCTTGATTGCAATGTTCCAGATTTTATGGTTTTGCTTCAGAGGCAGAAACGAATCCAACAGTTGAGGTGTGGCATTTCTCTGGTTTTAGGTCATTGGACTGGATTTTATGGTTCAGTAGAGTAACAAAAGATCAGTCTCCTTGGGGAGGACTTTTTCATTTTTTGATGTTTGGCTCGAGGCTGAGAGATGGTCTGCTGCACACTTGTTTAAAAACTAGCACCATTTCAAAGAGAAAGACGTTGCTTTATTGTCAAATCTAACAAAAAGACAAATGTGAAGTAATTTTGTTGAAAAAACAAGACTATTAGTTGGTGATAAGAAGGAGATACAGTATTCGAGATGTGGTAGAACAGACAAGGGAGTTTCTGCTGTTGGGCAAGTAGGTTGCTTACCCACTTTTTTTATTTTCCTTAAAATACCAACTTGATAGTTCTGGGTTGATTGAATGTCCATGCTCGTCCAGATATTTGTGTTCAAATAGATTGTCCCTGTTGATAATCTTTGTCACTATTTCGTTTTGAGCTACTTACATTCAAGAACTTTTGTAATCTCCATAACTCAAGGAGATTGCAATTCTTGTGCTGATGTGCAGAAAGGTGCGTCGCGTCGCGTCCAATCCCATCGGTCGTAGTAGCCGTGGAGTTAACTGAAAACATTTTCTATAGCATTTGAACTTACTATTCATTTATTTACACGGTATCCACGTGAACTCTCTCTGTGTGTGTATTTTGGAAACTTCAAAATGGAAAGAAAAGGTGGGGGTTGGGGGCTTGGGTCATCATCTCTCGACCTCATACTTCTTTGTGTTGCTTAACAACTTTATTGTTAAAGTTGCTTGATTAATACCATGAATTTATGTTTCTAGTATTATAAAAGTTGAAATTCAATGGAATAGTCTTATGTGGTGTCCAACCTGCAATGATGGTGGACAAAAGGTATGAGAAGAATCCTAAATCTTTTTAAACAACACAAATGCTTGTTAATTGTTATCAGAAAGTTGGCCTCAGCTTACTGGAATGATGTTTTCTCTTCCTCGCAAGTCTTCCATCAGCTCTGATGGGCCAGTTGTTTGTGCCCTGCCTTGAGAATCAGTCAAGTTGAAATGGAAATTGTTCATATATCTTCCTTCTGATCTGGATGAGCACCTACTTAAGAGAATAGCCATCCAAAATGAACAAGTCATGCTAATACTCCTCTTTTATCTGCATTTTTTTTTTATAATCGTTCATCATAAAACCTTTTGTTTTCCATAGTTACTCATCTTAGCATATATGTCCTTCTTCCTCCATTTTCAACTCCCCTCATCCCTCCCCCGATGCAAAGAAGGAAAAATTTAAAGGAAATCCAAATGGATCAACAAAAAGAAAATCAACTGTGAAGAGGCACCTCCCATTATTTCCGTGGTTGATGGTCCACATAGTAGTATATAGGCGACAGTTTTTTAAGCATCTTCATCCTTTACATTTGAAAACTGAGAAAATGGCTAATGTTTGATGCAGGTGATTGCACTGTATTTACGATCCAAACTCAAGGATGTTGATGCACAAAACAAACATTCATGGGAGACTTTTCCAGAAGAACAAGATGGTCGGCCAGGTTTCATATTTTTGGATGGATCACCGAGCTCTATTTACTTGTAATGTCCCTCGTTTTAGTTGAAACTTGGAACTCTGTTGTGAAACTTGGAACTTCAATTTTTAATTATTTTGTTATTGGATGTATCACTGAGCTTTATTTACCTGTAATGCCCCTCCTTTTAGGTGAGACTTGGAACTTCTATTTTTAATTATTTTGTTATTGTTATAATCCTCCCTCTAATTACTAAGTATATTTATGCCATCATATCCTTTAGTAACAATTTTTGAGGTTTCGGGAAGAATATCCTCTTAGTTGTAGTATTTTATCCTGAATAGAATACATGGCATTACATCTTTGATTACAAGTTACACACCTATCAAGCTGAATGGGAGAATATTCCAAGATAAATTTTTTATAGTGAAATTAATTCGTATTCCTTGTTTTAACTTACGCTATTGCTATTCCTTTTTCTTTTTCTTAGAAGGGGAAAATGGTTATGTGAGAATGTTGAATGGAGTCCTTCCAAAGGACATCGAATTGTGGGCTGGTGTCCTGTTCCAAGTGACTTCGGTGCAAGGTCCTTCTAAATGCTTAATAAAGCTTTACTAATTAGAACTTATTAACTATAATGTGTTTGCATAATCAGTCATCTTATTGTGAAGTGCAGGTTCAGCTGATTGAGCAGGGAATATAAATGTCACTTTTGGGGTGACAATTTGAATCTCTTGGCATGCAGTTCTTTTATTGTTAGTTTTCTTTTTTCTTTTTTGGACTTAACATGTAACACGATGGATAGACACGCAGTATGCTACCTGATGGAACCTTCTCATTTCTCAGGCAGGATGAAATATTTGGTGCTGCATGGTGACACAAGTGTCACGGGGAGTGTTGGATGGATGATTAGGAAGCTAAGCATCAGAACTAAGTGAATAAACGTGCTTGATTCCAATTTATGACAAGAAACAGGAATTCCTTTATTTATTTTGACCACTTCACTGAAATCTCTTTATGAACCTGCTTTGCTGGCAGTTATTCAAATTGAGACCTTACTATTTCTTTTGCAGGTTTAAAGGGCATCAACTTTGTGCTATAAAAATCAAAGGCAGTGCTTTCCTGTTGCACCAAGTTTGTTGCATGGTTGCTGTGCTACTTATGATTGGCCAAGGTCTTGAATCCCCTGATGTGAGTATCAGTTGTCATTGTAATTGCATGGTTCTTGTTCTTTATTTGATTCCTTTAATCCAAAAAATGATTTTCTTCGTAGACAGGTTTAACAGCTTGCACTACTCTACATTTGCTTTAGCTGAATGTCCACAAATGACTAGAATATTACATCTGAACAAGATGAGCACCCACAAGAGGGACCATTTGCACTGCTTTGCAGTTGCTCTGAACAATCTACTGTGATATATGCGGGTAAATGCATATATATGCATGTGCACTCATGTGGTATTCAATTCCTTGTTTCGCTTTACAAATAACATATCCCCACCATGCATAGCAATTCTATCACAGATGATAGCTTTTTACTATAATTTCAGGCGGGGACCATTCCGAAGCAACATTCAGCATATGTTGGTATACAGTAAAGCATGAGGAATCCTCTGTTTGAGCTAAAATTTCCTCGTGAATTGACAATCCAGATGATAATATTTGCCTTTTGCTTTCCAGTTTACAACTTTGAGAAAATTCCTCAAGTTTCATCCTTTCACTTGGGAGATTTTGAAAGCCAGACAAGGTCGGCTAACAAGTCCACTGGATGCATGATTGGAATAGTTTCAAACAGCTGTTGTATTGCATAGTTTTCCATGTCTTCATGAATAACAAATTCAGTATGAAAGCAACTTATGTTAAATACTCAATTTACAGTTAATAGATGCATTACTGGACACTCGAAGGACACCAAGGAAACCCCAGTATCTCATGGCTCCAGAAATTCCATTGGTTCTTCTTCCTGTGAGTTTGAAGGTCTCAAGTTTGCATGTTCTTCAGGTACTTGAAATTCGAAAGACCATTAATATACTGTTTTCAAGATGTTCAGTAGCTGAGATTAAGCAAACTCCGCCTTGTTACCTCCAACCTCTTAAGGAGCTCAATACATGAATTTAATATCTCATAGCAGTAGTTTAGACAAGTCATGTACTTTGGAGTTCCATCTCTTTTCCCTCAATGCTTGCTGAATTGGTAGCTAATTTAACTGCGATGTTTGAAATCATTTTTGTCAAGTGTTACTGAGTTAGTGCATAGATGCTAGACAAGCTCTGCATGGTCACTTGGAGAATGAATGTCGGCTTTACCAACTCCGGGCTGCTGCTTTTCTTGGTCTACGTTGCTGATGCCATTTCTGACTTTTCAGATAAAGACTCATCGAGTAATGGAGTGATAAGATAGAAAGCCTCTCATGCCCCTCTCATGTCAAGAACAACTGAGCTCAAGTCCTCCTACCACACCTCAAATATCATCATAGTTTTACTTCAAAGATGGAATTGTGCGTGCGTTGTCTTTAAGTGTTATTGAATTCTCTCTTTATAAAAAGGCTGGATGTGATAAAAATTAGACTTACAAGTCGGCCATTATCATTTTTACAACCTGTACAGACCACCTTCAAAATAAATGTTCAGCAAAAATAATAATAATAATAAAAAGCAGGTTGCACCGCAACCCTAAACAAGATCGAAGAGCGGTTGTAAGCTGGAAAACTTAAAATTAAGAGCTTGATAACTTGTCAACCAGAGTAGGGGGAGTACAGTGTAATCCAATTTTGCAGGGTATTTTAATGGATACATGTTTCATTTATAGCCGGTTTCTGTAGGGAAATAAAATGATGTGATTGCTGGCTAATTTAACG
>Ga0307517_10013393_pt1 | contig 11142 bp, 9 predicted proteins | sample 23_EM_MG_FD_194515 | JGI IMG/M metagenome (GOLD analysis project Ga0307517, IMG submission 194515) | Populus trichocarpa ectomycorrhiza microbial communities from riparian zone in the Pacific Northwest, United States - 23_EM | ecosystem: Host-associated > Plants > Roots > Unclassified | place... | reverse complement strand
TCTGTACCGTTCTGTACTGACAGCTGGCAGGTCTATAATTAGTAGTCGGTGTTATAAACCTAGGGACCCATGCTATGGCGGTACAGGGGTACGGACCGCTACGTACCGGTCCGTACCATTTACAGGAATTACTGATGTTGGCATCACAATGAAAAACAAGAGTGTCGTACTAACCCCATTAACGCAACTGTAGATGGTCCTGAAACATGGCGATTGAGAAAGAGAGCGGCGCATGAGGTCGTGAGCATATGGAACCAGCGGTTGCCAGAGGACAGTCCTTCGATCGCCTAGATGATTCTGAAACATGGACGAATGAGAAGGGGCCGTTTTCGGTCTGCGGCGCATGAGGTCGTGAGCATAGTTCAAGTCACTTTCAGATATTTTAAGTCACATGGAACCAGCACTAGCCAGGACAGTCCTTCGATGACCTATTTATGCAGCCTCTGGCCCACTTTTATTCCGCGAATACGGAATAACAAGTTCTTGCGGGTGGGTTCGCCTACGAATCGAACTTCTTATCTATCCAGGATGGTCTGAGTCAAATTCGTCACTAGAGTTGGGTATTATTTAAAAGGCGAGATACAACTGCGAGTTGCCTGCAAGTGCTGCTCGATATCTCTGATGCTTGTGTTCTCCACAAAGTTTTTGTTCCTTGGCCTTTACCTATCCGTGGCCTCTGGATCACCAACCGTCGTCACCCCGAATCTCCGGTCAACCCTGGAACCTCGCAACCCACCAGATCCAAATCCGTGCATAGGGCAGACAACGTGGGTAAGTCGCCAATGCGACCCGGAGCGCGGGCCTGGTGTTTGGTTCGACCCCTGCAAAGGGGAGGTGCTGGGAGAGGAGCACACCTTCAAGTTTTACGACCATTGCGACTCCCATGAGGTGTGCGAGAACATTCTCGACGAACAAAATGACAAGCATGTCGAGTGCATTTTTTTCGATGATCTCATCAAGAGGAAGAAATTGGCAAACGGTTCTCTACTAGTAGTTGGGACTAGCGAAAAAGAGACTGCGGCAGCTGGCCTGAGTACCACACAGGTTATGGCAAGCGTTAAAATAGACGACAAGATGGGGGCGAGTGTGTCTGCAGTTCTCTTGAGTAGGTTCTTACTGCCAGCTTGCAAATCGGTGCTGATAACATGCGAAGGCGAAGACAAGAGCTTTGCCATTGAAGCAAAGAACGTCATTGTCGGGCATGTTCATGGCACATCAACCACAGTCTGTAAGGGGGATCAAACCCAGCCGGAAAGGGCCAGGGTGTGCTATCCGACAGGACGATATTGGTTGAAAAAAGGGGATGTTATTGATTTCACATGGGGGATGACTCAGCTTCAGGTTGGGATGCTGGCATTTGCAATCTGGAAAACCGCGTAGGGACAGAATAGCAAAACGAAAGGGGATCGGAATGACAGTACAGACTCGTCTCTGCACTGCTTGATAATAGTTAGTCTCTCGTTGTGTAAGGCATACAGTAGTTCGCTCCGAATATCTCATCATATCATCTCTTCTCTTCCAGCCTGGATTGTCGCTCGACCGTGCTCCAGGGAGTAGTAATTGCAGTGCAGGATGAAGAGTTGTGATGATGATGAACACAAATATAATCCTAATGGCAATGGCGGCGTGACCCCATACCGATACCCACAGTCGCTTCCCTCCTTTACTGTCGAGAACAGCTGAGTCTAGGCCAAATGGCCTGGAGGCGGTATTCGCATACGATCGATCCACCGCCCTCTACATAGGTAGTGGCGAATAACTTGGAGGTGGTGGAAGCGGGAAACCCCTTCTCGAAATTGTTGCATCGAATGACTGTCTCCGAAACTCCAGAACTCGCCGTCAAGTATCAAACTCGGAAATCAACACTCAAACTCGAAAATTGCTGCTGAAAGATGAAGGAGCCAATGGTGTATGTGGTGTCAGTTGTGGTGTCGACACATTAATGAGATGACACCCTGGACGTAGAGGTCGTTGTCGGTGTGGCGGTACGCAAGTGAGAGTATCCTTGTTGTGCCAGAGAAAAGACTCAGGCTGGACCTGATTCCACCGGCAGCTACACTCTGTCCAAACCTCGGGCGAAGGCGTATCAAAAAACCTGTTTTCCGGCCATAAGTAAGGCATTGGACCCTCACCAGAGGTAGCAGCAGCCTGTTTGGGAGAACACGAAGAGGAGGAAGAAAATCGGTCCGAGTCTCTACGAGAATGGAGGGATGGTCTATCGACTTGTCAACATGTTGAAGCGAAGTCGGCGAGACTTGTCGTCCTTTTTATCTTTCTTTGGAGACGGACAGCAGAAGCCAGGGAGATGGGCGCGTCTGTGCTTCAGATGCTGATGAGGTGATGGCACTCAGGCTTGTGTTTGAATGTTTTGTTACCATATAAATGCTTCTTTTCGTCTACCAACGAGGGCCGTGATCTTTCAGTCGAGATCCTTAACCGAATTTGTGGCAGGAGTCTTTCCATCCATGCAGGAGGAGTTACTAAAATCGGCCGGACAAATACGACGTCGCTTGCAGAAATGTCCTCGAAAATCTAAGTTTGAAAACACGTTACGCCAGTTGGTATCAACGATTGTACACAAGATCACGATGACAAGGTAGACATGCTGATGAAGTCGTATCGTATAGGGCATAGTAAATACAGACTGGAGCAACTTGATTGCCCACCCACTTGCTCTGAATCTTCCTCATAATGACCTCTTGGCAATGGCAATGGCGAACTCATCTAAGAGCGGCATTCTCATCCAGCCACCAGTTCTAAAGCAAAGAGAACATCGGGCTGTAGCTGTGTCAATAATCCTCAGTGTCGCCATGCAAAGAGTTAGGATCATATACTTGTTGTCAATCCTACGCAAGTAATTAAATTCTTGGATACAAGTTTTTCGTCTCTGTGCATCATCGCCAGCGAATCTGCCACACCGCGCGGTGAGTAAGTACTATTGCGCGATATGAGGTATCATTGATCTTCATCTCGAGTGCCACCCCGCGACAGCAGCAAGTTCCCTCGCCTCCTCGGTATCTCGTCGGGCAACAATGCTACTTGGGGGTGGGTTCTCCCTCTCGTCAAGAACCCACGACCAAGCCCAACTAGGGGACGACAGTAATTTTTGGTCGAATTTCAGCCGGTTTTGACGAGAGTTTCGGTCTCCCCATGGTGCATTATGCTTCTGGCTGATCGACTGATGTAAGCGAGCAACCTGCTTGGCCGTTTCGATCTCAGCCATTGCGAGATTATCCTGCCGGTTTTTCTGAATCGTATCGATTGTATGTCCGAATTGATGATCGAATATATCTTTGCTCTCCAAATATCGTCGCACCGTGACTTCGGATATCTGTGCAACACGCTCGTGGGACACTTTGCAAGCAGCCAATTCGTCTTCAGATTCAAGATTGCGAACAAATCCCGAAGTCGACACTCGCTCGCGGATCATGCGACACTCCCAATTGAACCGGTCCTGTTATTCCATCAATAACGATCTCTTGCCTCGTAATTTTAGGCTTACTTTGATGTCCTCGTAGACCCGAGGTTCCCCGGCAGTCCTCTTTGGGGAGGGTACCTGCCCGAATGAAGATGGACCACCCGAGGAGGAACTCGATTTCCCGGTCGTTGTTGGCATAGACACCTTTGCGGTTGCGTTAGTCACGAATTTATCGAAATTGGCAATGGCACGGAAACAAAATTTCGCGGGTGTAGTAAACGTGAAGAGGACAGGGAGAATGTGATGCGTTCCTAGAACCAGGGACCTTGTTAGCATTAACTTTTTCTTGAGCTTACAAAAAACTTTACCATCATATACCTGTAAATGGACTGAGGTAGGATTGTGTCGCTTTTCTATATCTTGCATATGAGGACATAGGAAACGGGCAATCGGATGAACTGGGTATTTTTCAGGATATGCAGCTTTGTGAGCGCTGCGTAACCTGCGATCAGTGGGCCTAAACAATATGAGAGGAGACTGACGCGTAAATTACTTCATCTCTCAAGACTTCTTCATCTCCAGCGATGAACAAAAGGGGTGGCAGACCGCCGAGATAGCCTGTAATGGGACTAACCAAAGGATGGTTAAGGAGGCTGTTCACTGTGTAGAAATGTAGTTGCCCTGGTATCCCTTCAACCTCGCCAGTGGACATTTGCCCACCCGAATGAGATGACCAGTCGAATGGAGCCGAACGATGGGACACATCCCCTTCGGATATGGTAGTCGACATTTGACTAACGGGAGAAACGCCATCCAACCGAAGTACTTGCTTAATATGAATGCGTAAAGAAGCATGAAGGCGTTTCGAGATATCTGAGGACGGAGGTGGCCAGAGGACGCTGGGCTTGTGAAACGAAACACCGGACTTTGGAAGGAAGTCCTGGTCGAAAGGTCAGCCTACGCCCAATCACCTTGCGCAAAAATAGAAAAAAACGGGGCTTACACTCTTGATGTTTTGGTATATGCTAGGGAAGGAGTGTGTTAGATCGCACCAGGGCGATATAAGCACTCCTCCTGCTGGCAAAGGTAGACCAGTATCCCGGATCACCTGTAAAAGAGCCAAAGACAATCCCCCACCGGCTGAATCCCCGGATATAATGATATGAGCAGGGTTTATTGCTACATGGTCCGATCCTGGCGGGGGACGGATAAGGAATAGATCTTGAAAAACATCAACCAGGGAAGGAAAGACGGATGATCGCTTTTACTTACAAGCAGCGAGTGCATCATGAATTCCGCACGGAAAAGGATATTGGGGTGCAAGTCGATAATTGATTGCTGGATCGAAGATCAGGACAAAAGGATTCCTCCAAACCACTATAGCTTACCAAAAACGCGACCGTTGATTTTTCTTGCGAACCGCTGACTGCTGTATCTGTAAGACAGGTAAAGCAAAAATATGTAGTACAGGTAACCTGGTTATGTACCTGGTTTGGTCAACACTTCCGAAATAGTAAGCCCCTGTAACCAAAGTCAGGCATTGAGAACGACTAACAGACGAAGCGTGAAAATTAAATTGTACCGCCATGAAGATACAAGACGCATCTCATACTATCCATATTCTTGTCATAAATGCCATTAGTATCCAATCTTCTGCCTTCCGGAGGGGAAGAGGAGGGAGAATTAACTCCCATTCGGACCTGCATCTTCTTCGCCTTTGACCAATCTTTCTTCATCGTTATCCATTCAGCTTCAACGCTACAATCAAGAAAAGAGAAGTAAGGCAAAAAGGGGGAATGTTCAAAATGACTAACCCGTTATCGGCTCGCACCTGCCACCACTTTACACCACCGATCACTTGTCGGGCAGCATTTTCTCCACCGAGTGCTTGGATAAGATACGTAGCAGCTTCGTCACAACAGTATAACGGCACCAGAGTCCGGACTACGTGAACCCATGGCGGGGATGGTGTCCGCATGTTGGCAAAGCCTAGAACGCGAGCTCAGCAATCATGTCGGATTCGAAAAAGGAATATACGCACTTTGCATCTCCTCGATCGTATGGCTATCACCATTCACGTCAGTAACCGGACTCAACAAACATTGAATATGAACGGGAAACACTCACGAGGTGGCAGCATTCATGACTTCCTAAACCGGAGTTCGGGGTTACCATGATCGAGATTGTATAAAGGCGGATTGGACTCACTTTGGCAATAACAAACACCTCATGATAGAGAAGATCATCTCCCTTTAGTCGTGCTCCCAGATCCGCATTATCGTCCTCACCAGCGCCGAACTTCTTCTTCAAACGGTCAAACCAATGTTTCACGACCACCTCCAACGCCAAAGGCCCCAATTTCAAAACTACTTCCCCAGTTAAAGATATCATCCTTGAATGCGCTGCATAGTTGTCGGTCTGTATTTTTTTGGGGGAGGATGCGGAAACTAAAAGCTTAAATAGTGGCGAACGGATTGTGCCACTAATGCTGCTACAAAAGCACATTGGTGGACAAGGCTTCAGAAAATAGCATTTCGCATATGATTCGGCAGTATATGGAAGCTTGGCGGTCCTAATTCCATCGCAACAGCTTGTTGAATGATTTTGTGTTGTTTCTAAAATGAGTTTGATCAGAAAAGAAGAAGTTGACAAAAGGGGTAGTGTCCGCTTACTGCATCCCTCGAAACGAAAACAAAGAAGTCCCGATGGGATCTTGCACAACCAAATGCCAAGAAAATCTGCAACAATAATTATAATAAATCTGGAACTCCAGCCCAGTCCAGCATTGTCCTAGTAGTACTTGCCTCACATGGCTTCAACCAGTGAGAGACACTCTACGTGTCAGGAGTCGAACCGCATGCCCGGGTATCGACTCGGTGGCAGCGCAACTGAGCAATAATAGTATGCTGGCAAACAGTGACGTGGGTCAGTCTCGAACGTCGGCACTTGGGACTATGAGTAATGGAATTGGAAAGCAAGATTATGTGACATGGTCAGTCACACGTTTATTTTGAGTCACACCGTGACTGACACGCTCATGTCTTTAAATTTCCACGCTGAAGGTACCTTGTCAATGTTTTGACCACAGACACAACACAGACAACGTCCCTAATTCCAATCAGTCCGCTTACGTTGATGGCCAAAGTGGACGTCGACGTAAATGGTAATTCCTTGTTACCATCAACAACAACCTTCGTTGCCATTCGCTTTTGGGACCATTGGCTTGATCAACCAAACTACCAAACCCGGTGGCTCCTATACATGTTATTTGAAATTGCTGTTACTGACAAAATATGAATACTAGATACCAATTGCGTGGTCGCAACGCCGTCGATGGCGTGACCAATATACCACCTTCGCCCCGCCCCCAGTGAGCCTGGCGAAGCTCCTGGTAGACATCGTAGAGCAGTGTGTTCCGATGTGGAAGCTGACTCCCGTCGCTCGTATAGCTCACTGCTCGCCCGCGATGGCCCGGAGGTACGAAAAGACGCTTTGCGTCAGTGGTTTTTCGCTGCTTTTAGGAGCCTGGGTCAGCCTGGGTCAGGGTGAAGTTCATTCCGTGAGAATTCGAAAGAGCCTTGAAAGAGTCTCGGTTACTTAATTATTTTCGTGAAACACCAATACGAACCCTTATGTTCATTACCACCAAGTCGGACACTGGGAGTATAGGATTACATGGCGGGCATACTACACCATTTGCGTTGAACAAAGAAACAAGTCGAGGTATTCATACGATCAGTATTGATTCGGTACTCCTTCGCCGTCGGTACGTCTCCACCATTTCCTCATCTGCCATTAATTGTGGAACTTCATCCTCCGAAGAATCACTCGAGTAATGCACATCCGAGACCCTTTTTGCATAATTAGGTATTAACCATTCCAAAATGTCATGCACGCGAGCCGAAACTTGCTCCATGACCTGGCCATTTTTCGCCAACACCAACACAAAATGATTTTTCTTGTCGAATGTTGCGGCATATACATCTCCAGGCTCTCCGGCGGTTAATGCAATCCCAACGGTGTCGAGAAGGCGGATCTCGTGGTTTGTAACGGCTGAATGCAGGTGTTTATTGAGTATATGTCAAGGTCAGAGTAGAGAAAGTGAGCAAGGAGTTGTAGTTTCTCCAAGAGCTGTTCTTGGTCATTGGTGTCCGAGTCCATGGTGGCTGGAAAAGAGAAAATCAACCCATGCTCCGTGTGAAAGCACCTTGAAGTTGTCATTCTCTTATTCTAAATGTTTTGACCACAGACACCCCAAATTCCAATCGGTCCGTTTACTATCATCTTGAATGACTTCTACCAGTGTACGACTCATCCATCATCAATAGCGTTGATGGCTAAAGCGGCCCTATGTACAACGCGTAATCGACAATAATTTCGCCAGTTACTCGAATTGTCGTGAACATGTGCCCACTGGTGCACGTTGTTTGTCGATCCAGAATTAGCTACTTGCAACCACATGAGCGTCCCGATGATTGCAGTTCTCAATCCTGCTTCATAAAAGGACGAGTAACCCCAAAGTAACCCTTGGTCCTCTTACTTTGATGTCTGCCTCTCAAGTTTCTAGCGGGAAGGATCGCTTCGCACTTATTCCAGTCACCTACTCCCCAGACTGGAATTTCAAGGACCATGTCGCCACATTTTCCATTGAGATGATTCTCATTCACAACATTTTCATTCGCTCCCTCAATTCTGTCTACCACTACGCCCCATTTGTGAAGAAGGAAGACGAGACTGCATTTGCTGGGTATTGTCTCACGTTTACGGAAAACGTTCGGGTGCACAACGATATGGAAGAGGAAATTGTTTTTCCCTTCCTCCAGACGAAATTCGACATGGGCGTCAATGTCGAGCAGCACGCAAAGACCACCTCAGGGATCAGAGCTTTGGAGGAATACATGAATGATGTCTTGTCCCACAAGATCGCTTACGATGGCGACAAGGTTCGTGAGCTGGTGGAGGGCTTTGGGGATGACCTTGTGGAACATCTCCACGACGAGGTTCGTTCACTCTTGTGGCAATTCAAATCCCTCATATTGATATTGTTAGATTCCGACCATTTCGCCAGAACGTTTAGCAGAATATGACAAAGGGGAACTTGACGCCATGTCTGCTCGTGAGTGTTGGGTTTTCTTTCAGATCTCGATGATCTGGACTGAATTTTCCAGGAAAAGTGGACTATATCTACAAAAATTTGGACTTTGTTAGGAGTTTTGTTTTCGTTGCGACTCACCACGATTTCAATGCCGTGCCATCATGGGTGAGAACATGATAGCTGACATTGCGTGGTGTATACTCACCTTAATCCTAGCCCAACCCAACTACAGTCGTATGGATTGTCAAGAATCTTGCTTATTGGAGGTATCGCAGGTGCGGCCTTGTTCTTCCCTTTGATTATTGACCTGATTTGTTGGATATTGTACATAGCTACTGGAAATTTTCGCCGTTTACTCGCACTGGTGAACCATTGACCTATGCGTGAAACAGGACAACGTCTCTTGGTTTCATCTTTGGCTCCGTTGACACCCTTTGGTGGATTGTTATACTTACATCTGTACATTCGTTAATTTGATTGGCCATTGTACCTGACAATGTAACATGGCCTCGGTCACTGATCTCTTAACAACGTTTTTTAACCTTCACTAAGCTTTGCAACCCCAGTTGGCATAACACGCGAACATTTGCGACGCAGATAAATGCCTTTGATTTGAGTTCATTGATATGGATGCCACAACTTTCGTTGAAACCATCTCTCTACCACCTCATAGGCAACAACTCAAGTCCATCGAGTCTTCGCAAACTGTAGATCCCCAGTCAGCGGCGTCTACGCCGGGTGATTCCTATCTATGATACAATCCGAATAGTAGTCTAGCACACTCCAATTATATACAAGATGCAGTCAATGAATAAGGCGAACAGAAACAAATTGTATCATCGAATCAGAAGAATCTAAGAGACGAGATACGAAGGAGCGACAATAAAAGGATTGGAAAATAGTCAAAACAAAATATAAAGCACCAGTTACAATTTCCGACTTGGTCATCAAGACTCAAACCTCACTTCCGCATCCTCCTCCACACAGCTGTCCAAAAGTCGAAGACAGTTCCGAGCACCAAAACCAGCGCGAATGTCTGACCGAAAGTCCATTGACTCGTGGCTTTGAGGACCCCATTCCGTTGAATGATCTGCTCGATTGTGACGACTTGATAAATCCAAATCGAGCAAGGGAGGATTGTCCAAAACCAGTCCAGGCGTCGGAAGTCTTCGTCATCTGATATATCCGAGTCGCCGTCATAGGTTGACTTTGTATTGAACAGGGCAATTGCGTTCAGCGGGATAAAAGCGGCAGTGAAGGCGAATGAAAAGATTGCGAATCCCCTCAATCCCTTGCTCGTCGCCGACACGGAATGCCCAAACAACACGAACTTCACCGAAGAGTTGATATTACACCCAGGAGTTGTGCCATATGTATTGACGTTCCTCCAGACTGTGAGTCCAAACGCGACAAGGGTGATGATGTGGAAGAAATAAGCAACTTTTAGAGCCTTTTTGCCTTGATATAGAATTCTTGCATTATATACTCCTCCGATAGTGATCAGAGATGTGAGGATGGTGACTAGCACACCGTCTAGGAGTGATAGACCACCAGGAGTGCGCCCATAGACAAAAGCAGAGATTGTGAGGGCCACGGAAGTAAAAAATGCATTTCGAAAAGTGCCCTCCGTGTCGCCATGTTCGGAGAACCTGATATAATTCATAAGCGAATGGTCATTACAGGAAATGGTGATAAATTGCCTTGGTCCAAGTATGGTAATGAACCCTTGAATGTAGAAGGCAACCCGGACACCAATGCCTTGGGAAAAGAGCTGAGGACAGATAGGTGCGAGGAAAATAGGAACACAGACCTGTGATATCGGGATTCGTTGTGAGTGTACACTCTTCCGAGCTCGCAACTGGTGGTCAAATTGAGCAACTTGAAGCACCAAAACTGAATTGGTATTTCTCACCTAGGGTTTGACCATGAACAGTAAATCTGGCAAATCCAAAGAAGAGTAAAGCCAAAATCATGATTCGCAGAGTCTTTGGATCGAAACCCATTTTGCAGTACACCCTTGTCTAGTGGTAGATGGAGGAAGAAAGAAAGGGTACGTCGAACTGGGAAATGCCCATATCAACGGCTACTCAACCTGACAAGGCACAGGAACACAACTCAAGCTCCGGGCGGACAAATCCGATGATCAACTTGTAATGTTTTTGCTGAGGGAGTCAAGCAATTGGATTTCAATCGGGCTTGAACGCATAAAACATTTTGGAAGTGCTTATGAAGTAGGTTGTCCAATACGTAACGCAGGCAGGATGAGTTCTGTCGCGGTCATCACAAGTTGTGACTTGTCTCTCTTGTCACTCGTCACATCCATGCTCTCTTTTATTAATATTATCCACCCTCCCGACTTTTACCACGCACGATGTCTGAGAATGAAGTCTGTAAGATGTGGTAATTGATTTGCGACGAAGAAATTGCATTTTCTGTTAATGCTAGACTCAGACGGAGTGTGATCGAATTGACAAAGGCGATCCAGCGAGAAAGACTGCGCCTTCAGAATATCGACATCACAGATCTAGTCCTTTGGAAAGTGAGGCCTACTCATCGGCATGAAATTTTGTGCTAACCTGTCTTCCCAGTTAAATGACCCCCCAGACTCCCAGTTGACCCCGATCTGACT
>Ga0307517_10013392_pt1 | contig 11143 bp, 7 predicted proteins | sample 23_EM_MG_FD_194515 | JGI IMG/M metagenome (GOLD analysis project Ga0307517, IMG submission 194515) | Populus trichocarpa ectomycorrhiza microbial communities from riparian zone in the Pacific Northwest, United States - 23_EM | ecosystem: Host-associated > Plants > Roots > Unclassified | place... | reverse complement strand
AGCTCCCAAGTCAGTTGACTTTAGGGTATTAGGTGTTAAAACACTCATTCGGGCTTAATTGCTTAGGTTAGGGAGGCTACAAAACCAAACTTATCTACGTTTTTATTATCATCAATATTTTGTTTTTTGTTTTTTTTGCAAATTATATACTATCTCTTTCCCTTAGTTGTTACCTTTAACAAAAGAACATAAATAATGTAATAATCCATCGATTTAACCGGGAGCTGCTGTTGAGCACTCTTTCCATCACCGGATTCCCTATGCGCTGATTGATGCTTCCTCTCCGACTCGATGAGACCACACTGAGAGGACTCGATGAGACCACACTATTGAGTAAGCTTCTTTCTGGTGCTCTTCCTAGGATTCTTAATGCCTCTTGGAACTATACACAAATCTGTATGTGTGCTATGCAATATGCAACCCACAATCATATGTTAAAGTGTGTGTGTGTGTGAAAATGAAGGTTTAAGAATACTTGTTAAATGAGTATATGAGCAGAATCAAATGATAACAATGCGAGAGTTTGTAAACCTGAATATTTCAAGAAGTATTCTGATAGACCTTGATAAGAATATTTACTAAGATGCGACTCAAGAGTCAATAAAATTCCTCCTTACTCTGTCATCCTAATAACAGTTTTGTGAAATGGTTTTAATAATAGCAAAAACAGTTAGTAAGTTAGGTTTTTTTTTTTAATGTCAACTATTACCTTCTCCCCCCAACTAAAACGAGACATTGTCCTCAATGTCCTAAGGCAGAAAGATAGAATATAGAAGACATCACTTGAAACACACTTAAACAAATATAAAAAATAACAAAACAAAATAATATGTTAATAATAAAACCAAAAGACACGAGGTTTCACAAACGAAGGCTCAAATCCAATTTAAGTTTTTTACGGCTTTCCATAGTTGACCAATTTATACGACTCATAAAGGGATTAATTACAGGGATGAAAGATTGTAGTTGGTCAATCAATTGTTCAGCAGTAGCAGCAAAGATTATGATTTGTCGTGCCGAAGATATTAGAAATTTCTGTTCTACAGCTTGATCAAGAAAAGACAACAAATTATTATAAAAACCATTAACATTTAGCAAACCTATAGGTTTATGGTGAATGCGCAGTTGGGCCCAAGAGGAAATATGAAAGATCTTTTTCAATGTGCCTAGACCACCTGGTAAGGCAATGAAGGCGTCAGCATGGTTAAATATTGTATTTAGTCGATCAGACATTGTGGAGACCTGTAGTTCCTCTCTAATTGTTTTTCCAATGATGTCCCCTTTTGCTAAAGCTTTGAGGACGACCCCCAAAACTTGACTGCCTCCTAAAAATACAGCTATTGACACACCTCCCCATTAACCCAAGGCTGCCTCCCCTATACACTAAATGAATCTTTCTCTCAGCTAGTACCTGACCAAGATGATTTGTTGATTCTAAAAACTCATTTCTTTCCCAGGACTGGATCCACTAAAAACACAAATATTTCTTATTTGATGACTTGAGGAATTTGTCATTTCTACACATTTCTATATCTGTTGAATGTATGGGTTGAGTAGAAATGAAGGGAAGGAAGAGAAGATTTTATAGATGAGAAATTGAAAATGCAATCATACCACCTAAATGTAGGCTAGATGGAGTCTCACTCTTTCTCTTTTTTTTAAAAAAAAAAACATGTGTATGTACAAGTAGTTGTGATTGTCACATCTTCCCTTGGTTTTACGTCCAAGAACGGTTTAAACGCCCTTTATGGGTCGGGGATAGGCTTCCCATCCAGTTTTCTTAAAAATTAGCAAACATGGTCTTTTTTAGTCAGATTCCCAAGACTATGTCGAGCATGTTCTTTATGGAATTGTGGCGATAAATCATGAATTGCATGATGCACATCTCCACTAGGGTGCGTCTCAAGAGTCAATAGAAGATTATCTAAAGACCCCTTACTCAGGCCATCCTTAATGAATTGTATTTTATCTTCATGGTTTATAGATACCATTCCTAAAGAACGACATTGTGTATTACAAGTCCATCGGCACATCGATGACAGACTTTCAGTTGTTTTGCACAACATTTCTTTGCAAAAATGTTTTTACCGGTACTAGGCATGTATGAAATAAAAGAATTGGAAGACTCACCTGATAATCAGACCTTTGCTTCAATCATCCAATGAATATCTTCAGGAATTCCATGGTTCATTAACAACCTTAATCTTTCACACCTAGCACGGTAAATTTTTGCAATTGCAATTGAAGGCAAAGCGGGAAAATACTTTTTCAATTTTTCAATAGTTATGTCCATTTTCAAATGAGGATTGGAGAAGAGATGCAAAGAAAGGAGAAAGAGCAAAGAGTTGCACAAATATATACACAGATATCAGTTATCATGGGAAACCGAAAGAACCGACTTAATAGTCACGGGGTATCGTTATTTGCCATTTGACCGGGGTGAGAGAGACTAGCAAAACAAAAGTTACACAAAAAAAAACACAAAAACAATGTGAGAAAAAGAATCATTCTTTATATACAGGATCACCTAATTCAATAGAGTCATTTTCAACTAAAAAATTGTCAAAGTAAACTTTCAAACGATGTCCATTTACCTTGAAAACATTGTCATTCTTTGGATTCTCGATATCACAGGCCCCATATGGATACACATGTTTCACAATAAAAGGACCGCTCCATTTTGATCTTAGTTTTCCAGGAAATAAATGGAGTCGAGAATTGTAAAGCAAGACTTTTTGACCAACATTGAATGTTTTTCTCAGTATTTTCATGTCATGAAACTCTTTGATTCTTGCTTTATGAATTCTTGAATTTTCATTTGCATCATTTTTTATTTCCTCAACTTCATTGATTTGTAATTTTCACATCTGACTAGCATCATTAAGGTTTGAATTGAAAGCTTTAATAGCCCAATAAGCTTTTTGTTCAAGTTTCACAAGCAAGTGACAAGATTTTCCATAGACCAACTTATAAGGTGACATACCTAATGATGTTTTAAAAGCAGTACGATAAGCCCAAAGTTCATCATTAAGTCTTAAAGACCAGTCCTTCCTATTAGGGTTCACTGTTTTTTCCAAGATTTGTTTGATCTCCCTATTAGCAAGTTCTACCAGTCCACTTGTCTAAGGGTGATAAGGGGTGGCAATTTTGTGTGTGATTCCATATTTCTTCATTAAAGACTCAAATGGCTTGTTACAGAAATGTGTTCCGCCATCACTTATCATGGTTCGAGGGATTCCAAATCGACTCAAAATATTTTATTTCATAAACTTTATCATTGTTTTGTGGTCATTGTTTCGACTTGGAATTGCCTCTATCCATTTTGAAACATAATCTACTGCGACTAATATGTACAAGAAACCAAATGGTGAAGAAAATGGACCCATGAAATCTATACCTAACAGTTAAAGATCTCAATGACAAGAATAGAATTTAAAGGCATCATGTGACATTTTGAAATAGATCCCAACTTTTGACAATTTCACAAGTCTTGCAGAATGCATATGAGTCCTTGAACATGGTGGGCCAGTAAAATCCACTTTGTAAGATTTTTGCAGTTGTCTTCTTTGATGATAAAGGACCCCCACATGCCTCAGATTGATAAAATTTAATGACACTACTTACTTTATTGTCAGGGATGCATCTTTGAAATAATTGATCAGGATAATATTTGAATAGGTAATGGTCATCCCAATCAAAAAAATTTCACTTCGCTCAAAAAATTTCTTTTGTCTTGGGTATTCTATTGAGCTGGTAAATATCTAAAAGCAAGAAAATTGATAAAATTAGCAAACCAAAGCATTGGACTAAGAGAAAGTAAGGATTCATCAGGAAAGTAATTATCGATTGGTGTGATGTCAGATGTCGAATCTATTGTCAATTTTGACAAATGATCCGCAACAACATTGTCGGTGTCTTTCTTGTCCTTGATTTCTTCCTGAAAATAAATCATTTACAATTCTTCAGATTTATCAAACTCAGTTTTGCTAAAGGTAGATCCAAATTGACCATTAACTAAGATTTCAATAAGATCTACTTCCTGTAAATCATTATCATCTCCAGGTTGCTTGCAAATGTTGAAAATATTCATCTCCAATGTCATGTTTCCAAATGATAGCTTCATCAGTTCATTCCTACAATTAATCAATGCATTAGAAGTTGCAAGAAATGGACGTCCTAAAATGACAGGAATTGGATTACATGTTTCAACAGGTTGTGTATTCAAGACAACAAAATCTACACGGTAAATGAATTTATCAACTTGTACTAACACATCCTCAACTATTCCTCTAGACACTATTATAGATCTATCAGCAAGTAAAAGAGTTACAGAAGTTGGATCTAACTCACCTAGATTGAGACTTTGAAAAACTGAATATGGAAGTAAATTCACACTAGCTCTAAGATCAAGTAAATTTCTTTCAATTTTATGTTCTCCAATAAAGCAAGAAATTGTAAGACAACCAGGATCTTTATATTTCAAAGCATTATTGTTCTGAAGAATGACACTTACTTGTTCGGCTAAAAAGGCTTTCTTTTTCACATTCAGTTTTCTCTTCATAGTGCACAGATCTTTCAAAAATTTAGCATAAGAAGGTACATGTTTAATAGCATCGAACAAAGGTATATTGATCATTACCTGTTTGGTCATGACATGAGGAAATAGAAGTGTAGGTGGGGAATCAGTCTTTTCTTTGGAATGTTCAGGTTCAACCCCTTCCTTACCCTCAGAGACTAACTCATCTTCTTTCTCACAAGGTTCAAGAATGGATTTTTCAATAACCTTACCATTGCGGAGAGTAATGACTGATTTGACTTGATCCATGTGTTAGCTTCTAGAGCTACTTGCACTTGAATTGTATTGCCCTTTGGGATTTTGCTGTGGTTGGGATGGAAACTTACCTTTCTCCTGAAAACTAAGAGCAAACGTGAACTTTGTAAGAGTATCTTTAAAATTTGTCATGCTTTGAGCGAGTTGAGTGTTGATTGTCTCTTGTTTTTCAATGAATGCATGCAATATTTTCTCAAGATTTCTTCTAGAATGGGGAACATAAGAAGGTACATATCCATGAGAATTTTAGAAATTATGGTGTGCTTGAAATGGTGGCTGTGAATTTTATGCGTTATTGTTATCACTCTTCCAACTGAAATTTGGGTGATTTCTCTAACCAGGGTTGTATGTTTGCGAGTATGGGTTATGATTGGGCCTTTGAAAACTGTTTAAAGCATGGGCTTGTTCATGGAGTCATTCCTTGAAAGAAAGCAAAGTTGGACAGTCATTGGTTGAGTGTTCATTGGTTTCACAGATTTGGCACATAATGTCTTGAACAGATTTTAATTGACCACTCTTTTTAAATTCAAGTGCCTCGACTTTTCTAGCTAAAGATGCAAATTTCGCTTGGAGGTCATGATCTTCCCTAAGGTTGTACATACCTCCACTAGATGTATGAAGTTGAGTTTTACCCGGTGCCTCATAAGTACCTGTAATATCTTAATTTTAAGCATTTTCAGCTAACAAGTCTAGATACTCCATTGCTTCATCAGGATCTTTATCTTCAAAAGTTCTATTGCACATCAATTCCACCATTTGCCTATCTTTAGGTGTTAATCATTCATAAAAATGTGAAACCAATCTCCATGTTTCAAAATCATGATGAGGACATTTATTAAGCAAATCTTTATACCTATCCCAACATTGGTAAAATATTTCTCCTGACTTTTGAGTGAATGTAGTGATTTGTCTTTTGAAAGAGTTTGTTCTATAAAAAGGGAAAAACTTCTTTAAAAATTGTTGTTGTATTTCATCCCAAACACGAATGGATCCTGACCTAAGATTTTGTAGCCATGTTTTAGCTTTATCTTTTAATCAAAAAGGAAAAAGCTTTAATTTGATGGTGTTCATGCTATAATTTAAGTCATTATAAGTGTTGCAAACTTCTTCAAATTCTCTCATATGCAAGTATAGATTTTCTAAATATAAGCCATGAAAAGAAGGTAAAAGTTGAATAATATATGGCTTAAAATTAAAGTGAGATGCATCAGGAGGGAAAACTATACATGAAGGTGCACTTGTTCTTGTAGGATTCATGTGGTATTTAAGTGTTCTAACTCGATTATTCTCATTATTCTCATTATGAAGCGACTGGTTATCTTCTTCGACCATATTTTTTGAAAATGATGAGGATACCCTACAAAGTCTACCATTTAATGTACGTGACCAAACTCTCATACACGCGTAGAAAGAGAATAAAAGGAAGAAGAAAACAAAAGAAAAGGAAACAAAAGTTAGATACAAGAAAAGTGAAAAGAAAAAAGAAAATAAATATTATAATTTATACAGGAATTTACCTCCCCGGCAACGGTGCCAAAAACTTGACACGATCAAAGAGTTGATGTCTTATCCCAAGTGTAGGAGTGTCGAAGTAATAAATAACCCGGCAAGACCGGGGTCGAACCACAGGGAGGTGAACTATATAGAATTATAAATAAAAGAAAAGATTTGAATAGAGCTTTGAGATGTGATAATGATGTAAGGATTTAAAAAAAAAGATAAAAAAATTGTCAAGGTTAGAGGATCCACTAATGGTATTTCAAAAAAGTATAGTATAAACTTTTTTTATTACTTGACTGGAAACCACACACAAAGGAGGTTTCACTCAGATTATAAATTGTTAACATGATTACATTAATTATCTTATTCGAGTAATGTCAATACTTGTAAATATTATTAGGTATTCATGGTGATAACTTTGTTAACAATAAATCAAATTCCTTTCATAGTACAAGTGTCGGTTATATCGTACAGTTGGGCTATGAAAGTGCCAAGTATTTGTTGTACCAAGGGTTGTTCAACACAAATCTAGATTAACCATTTAGCAAGCAAGGTCTTAAGAGTGAGCAAGATAATAAATATAAAACATGTTAGTATCAAACATTAAAGTCCATGTTGAATTTATACTATACTTATTCTTACACCATTAGTGTAACCTTTTCATCTTGACATAATAAACTTAGCTGAACATTATGAATAAGAGAAACATAGATAAACAAGAGGAGAACATGATTATATAAGTATAATAAAGAAAATGAAAGTAAAACTTAAGCATTATAAAAATATAAAGAGAGAGAGCAAGAACATAATCTTGATCTGAAAACCAAGATGCCTAAATGCATGGAAAATGCCTCCTTTTATAGGCCAAAATTCAGAACTATTGATTTAATGACTAATTGTTGAGTGGGTGGCCACCTCTTGACTTAGTAACCATCCTTATCTTCTTGTATGCAGAAAACGTCATTGTTAACGTTAGAATTTGAATAGATAGTCTCCATTAAAATTCTAGGGAATTGTCTCAACTTTCCAACAAAACAAGAATGGGTCATTTGGACTTCTAGAACTCGAGATATGGGCTAAATACTGAATAGTGTCTGGGATGCAGGACAGATTCCGACTTCTCTATTGTTGCTACAATTTGAACTTGAAAACGGTCCTTTTGAATCTTGGACTCTTCATGAAAGTTTTAGGCCTACGTCTTAGCTTTCTATCCATATAAACCAGACATAAATTCAAGTTCTACAGCTCCAGTTATGATCCAATAACCGAATGGTGTTCCAATTTGAATTCTACCAGCATCTCTTTTCTAAGTTTAGCCCTCTCTTTGTCTTAACAATTTCAGTGGTTAAACTCATCAATCAATCTTTTGATTTATGTGATAGGCCTGTATTTAAAATGAACATTTACCATAAATTAAAGGTATCTTATATTATCAGACTTGTTATTATAAAACATGCTCTAGATAAGGAATTATTGATACTTCAAGTGCAAAGTGATGATATAAAACCTTGATAAAAATACACTTTTAAGTACTAATCAATCTCTTTCATCCTATTTTCATCATGTGTTGGTTAATGACTTGAGAGTTGCATATATCCTCTAATGCATAGGTAAATTTTGCAGGAAAAAGAGGAGGTGAACGAGTCCCACTTGATTAGGACACTAGAATGAGAATTATTATAGGTGCAGTAAGAGGCATTTCTCGTATCCATGCAGAGAATGGCGGGAAATTTGTCTATGGAAACATCAATCCCCAAACATCTTTCTTAATTCTCAGTAGTATAATTGTGTATCATATCTTGGTTTAGCGATTACAACAAGCCCATTAGCCCCACCTATTGCTCGTGCTACTAGTTATTGTGCCCTTGAAGTAGCAAACACTCAGAAAGTCCTTAGCCTCATCATCTTTATTTTCAGCTATAGATTCTTCCATAGTTGAATTAACTTGTCTCGCAGATTTTCTTCCTTCCAAACCCTTATAATATGGCCAATCTCAAAGACTAGCTACTTCGGTTCTCGAACTAGTCATCCCACTCATATTTTTGGAAAACTTTATATTTATCAACTTCAATTGTTGTTACATAGTCAAATAACCATGTTAAGGAATATTCATATCTTCTAATGGTGATGATCCACTCTCAGTTGACATCGTCAAGAGCTTAAAATTAAGTTAGTAGCAATATATATATATATATATATATATATATATATATATATATATATATATATATATATATATATTATTTTTTTTTCACTATAGTATGCTCACCTTCACCCTTTACAACTCAATTCTCAAGATTTCAGTTCTTTAAAGAAATTAGTTCACAACAAATCAAAGATTAATATCTTAATGGCGCAATCAAATAATGCAAAGACTCAATAAGTAATAAAAACTAAAAACTATCAATATAAAACTACAAATATCAAATCACGAATATCAAATATGAATTTATACAAAATATGAACGATATCAAGACATGAAAAAAAACTATAAAAATTAACTAATGGAATAAGATTTAAACAACTCAAAATAACAATACTTTCAATTATTCTTTATATATATGGTGGTGAAAACTATAAATAAAAAGACTGACACAAAAACTGCCCATTTGTTTTTTGTAATTTTCAAGAAAACCTAACCAAGTAAACCTAAAATATCTCAAATCAAGATTTATCTCCAAGAAACCCTAAAAATGAAGATTTTTTTTTTTGTTTTCAGATTTAAAGCAAATGGCCGAACTCTATGTTTCTTAGAATAAAGATTTGCGGCAAACCCTAAAAATTTCTTTTGTTTCTATTTTCTTTGTTCTTGTTAATTTATAAGACTATATTTAATCAAGATCGCAAATAATTTTTCTTTTTTACATGATGTCGCAACTAGTTTTTAGAGAAGATAAAGAACTCGACAACAATGGCATATGCAAAACAATTGAAGATAAAAGTGATATAACCTAATTTAGGGTATTTCTTTTCCTAAGAAAGCTAAGATCAGGTTCGAAATTGAGCTTGACACGACGATAACCTGTACTGAGGCACGGAGACTATAAATATCCCAACCTATACCCAACACTTATAAAGAAGTATAGAAGATGTCATGAAGCTTGGTTATTTATTGGATAAGTCAAATTAGTTCAATGAAGAACCGAAAAGAATGAGCAAAATCTCACACAATAAAAATTATTGATATCAAAGTCTATAAAAAAAAAATTAAATACAAGCTAAATAATTGTATTTATAATAGGTACAAATATCATAAACAATGCTAAAAAATTATAAAACTATTCTAAATAAAATAGAAAAAACGATCTTAAATCAATTAGAAAACTAATACAATTTATGGTGAGTAACTTCTAAACCTTATCGCAAGGCCTTCTCGATATTCGATTGACTTGCAAGTTTAACCTAATATAGAACAAGACCTCTAGAGACTTCTGATAGAATTTAAGTTCTATCCAATGGTTGGGCAAAAAGTTATATTTGTTAAAATAAAACTATACATTATAAAAAATAATCCTCTAACTGCCAAAATTAATTAGCTTACCATTGTGAAATAATTAGACCCAAGTTGTAGATGGATCAGACCCCTCTTACACAGATTATATTGAGTATGATCTGATCATCACTTGTTGAAGTTGTAGCCTCATTGAAATTCATCTTAACCAAAATACTCTGAATAATCTCATTAAATGTATATTTGAGGTTTTTTACCCTTGATCTTGTAACTGACCCAATTGGAACTTCTAATAGATACTTTGGTGTAATTTGGATTGCATCATCATTTCTCTCCTAAAAAGAATTTGTTAATGAATCATCACCTACACCAAACAAAGAAGGATCAGAAACATATTTTTTATCATATAATAAAAGAAAAACAATTGTAAAAAGCGTTGTTGGGCTTAATTCAGTCCATGACTCAGGTCATGAGTTTGGATAGTTAACTTCAGCTTATTAGGAATTAAGCTTCATAATTTTTTTAATTTACTTTGTATGAAGTTATCAAAGTTTAAAACAAATGTCCTAACATTTAGTTGGTGCTCAATTTTATAAGTGATGATTTTTGTTATCATAAGATTAAATACAAAATAATCTTAAAAAGAAATTTTAATTCGATGAAATCCGTAACCTAGGTTATGGGTTCGATGGGTTAGACTGCAAAATCCAAAATTTTCCAATACATCATTGTCTTAATTTTTTTTAAAATATATTATTTGAAAATTTATATTTAAACTCATATCACATTTCTATCAATTGTTCAATTTGTCTTTGAACTCACCAAGTCGATTGTGTCACGTCGAGGAAAATCTTGAATGGTTTGAGTTGAAATACAAGCTACATACGGAGACGATTCAGGAAGTTTCAAGATTAATCAATTGACCATCAAAAAGGTAATTCCCTGCGACCTGCATATTCTTTTTTTAGTTAAAAAAATGGTGTGGCCATAGCGTAGCGTGGGTTACCTATCTAGTATAAACTACAAAACAATCTTGTATTTTTTTTAGGATAAAAGGTTTTTGGTTTAACAAAAACATGTCTACCAATATTGTTTAAGATCAGTTTCTTATTCACTCATAATTTATTTTAATCATATTAATTTTTGATGTTAACTTATGTTGGAAAATAATCTCCAACAAAATTTAAATCCTAAAAATGAGTGGATCCATTTTAAATTTAGCCGGGATTATGTCTAGTAACCATTTTCTAACAATATGGTATGAAACACAATTCATACTCGCCATCTAAAGGCCACAATATTTTTGTTCCAAAAATAAGCTCAACACCTTAGAAATCTATTTATGGCAGTGGAAACATAAG
>Ga0307517_10013391_pt1 | contig 11143 bp, 7 predicted proteins | sample 23_EM_MG_FD_194515 | JGI IMG/M metagenome (GOLD analysis project Ga0307517, IMG submission 194515) | Populus trichocarpa ectomycorrhiza microbial communities from riparian zone in the Pacific Northwest, United States - 23_EM | ecosystem: Host-associated > Plants > Roots > Unclassified | place... | reverse complement strand
TTTTCAACTTTTTTTTTTTTTTAATTTTTATTTATTATTTAAGGGATTGACCTTGATGTACATATTCCATTTGATTGCTCTAGGCACAAGTCTTGAGTATGTTTTCCCCTAGATTTTTTCCAGTACTTCAAATTTCAGGAGGTTCTCATTTTTTTCCTATTGTCTGCAATTTTATAATGAAACCTCAATTTTTATGATCTGTTATTTGATGTTGTTGATCAATTTGTAAATCTCACCAGTATAATAGTGATCGCCAATATATTGATTGATGAGATTCTCTTATTAATATGTTATATGTTATTCCCTTTTTTCTTTCAACAAAGTGAAACTATAACATGTTAAAAGATGATAAGAGTAATGTCAAGAACTTTAAACTAGGTAAAAACAAAAAGAAAATAAAGTAATAAAGGTAAAGAAAGTAGTAAAGGAAAGCTATAAAGAAAGGAATGTAAGTTTCAATATATAAATTGCATAAAGGTTATAAAGTGTGTATAATAAGCTATCTTTTTCGGACAGTTAGATAATTTATTTATAATCTTATAAAGATTGAATTTCATATAAATTATGAATCATAGTCCTATACAATACATTTATGATAAATAAAGATTTTACAATCTGAATCATAGTACAATTCATGAATGTCTGTCTCATTCTGACAATTGTATGCGATGAAATTCTAATTATATTACAGCATTCACTAATGTTTATATACTAAAAACTCATGTTCTGGGTAGAACTTGATTGTTGCTCAATAACTTGACTTCTTATCTCTTTGGTCGATTGTCAATCTTAGTTGTTTACACTGGTCAATGGTTGATTTCAACTTCCTTCGTTTATTTACAAAGTGAACAACTACTATTCTTAATCAAATAACACGTGGTTGTTTATTTTTGATATAACAATAATTTCATATTCATTTATTTAGGATAAACGAAGGGATATTGACCTAGCTTTATTCTTAAATAGATTGACAAGTCAACAATCAATGACATGACAAATCAATCATTGTTCCTTTAAAATATCAATCATGTTGATGTATCAGTCAGCTAAGCAATTTCAAATTTGAAGCGTTGTTTGGTTTATGCAAGTTACTTAAAATTATAAGAAGTGTCATGATGAAGCTCTATCTCACGATTAATATTCAGCTCTTCATTTTCTTCCCCTAAAAATCCCTAATTTATTTTAAAAATACCAAAGATCTTAAAAAACCTTAAGCTTTCTTCATAAAAATGGCATCTTCCAACAACTCCCAACAAAAACTCTCTCAAAGTACTCGTTTCTAGAACCTTGTTGACTATATCCCAAACATTAATTGGACAATTATAAGTAATTTCCTATAAGGTATGATTAGGGATGTGCCTAAGGTCTTATAAAAAAGAAATTTCTCCTAAAGCAGCTCGTTTCTTCCCTCTAGACATTGAAAGAGAAATTCTTCCTCTTTAAGATGATCACATCAACCTCAATACTTGGAAGTAATCAATTCCAATATGTCCTAACATTTGTACCGATAACTACATTATTTGGCATAATAGAATGCAACAACACTTTGATGATGAGTGGAAATGTCAAAGGATCTTCCACACTATTCAACTATCTAGAATCACTACCAAGCCCAACAAAGAGATGCTAATTGCTTTTTCCCCCTTCTAGTTTTAATCCAATAATGTCTTCATCTTTAGGTATGGGATGTCATAACCTTTTTAGATTTGGCCATGATAAGAGGTTTTTTTCAAGGGGTGAAGTACTTTGTGCTTCTTCACAAGTTATATTAGGTCACTTTGAAGACTTATTGGTAGGCATCTCTAAGTATAGTAACTCTTCTCAAATGAGAGAAGAAAGAAGAAAATTACCCAAGCTAGCGTAAGCATGTCGCTTTTCTTATGTATTGATAGGTATGTAGATACTTAATTTTCTATAGGTCCAAAAAACCCACTAAAGCTTATTTGAAGATCAATATAACCTTAGTAGAAGGCTAAACATTCGTTTTAAGATTATTTGTACTTAGTTATATCTACAAGAATATAGGGGAATGCCAAGTTAGGAGCGAGAAACACCTTTTTATGGTGAAGGGAAATATATGTAACACTTTATGGTAGGCATAATTATGGACCACAACTTATTTTCATGAATTCGCAATGTTCAATCAACCATAGACCCTCAATTAGCCTGTATAGAAGAAAGGTTGATGAAAACACTATTCCAAAGTTTCACCTTTAGACAATATATAGAAACCTTTCTTGCCATGATGAGAAGTGACTAGTCTATATTATTCTTTGTAGCAATAAAGATTGGTTCAAGTTGGCTGTTAAGTCCATAAAACCAGAAAGCATAGGATGTCAGGGAGTAAAATGCTTCAATATGGAGAAGTATTTTAACTTTTAGGGATCTTCATTTTGAGTTAGTGATTGACCTTATACAGAGAAACAACTACTGTTCATGTGAGCCCTATAAACCTCATTATGTGGTAACATAACTAAGGTTCATGTAGTACATCCCCTTCTTAATGTTCTTTGACATAAATTGAATAAAACTAGATAAGGTAATATTTGAGATCCTAGAAAAAGTAGCGGACATGACTATTGCACCTGAACACCACTTTAGTCATTGTAGGGTGAGAGACTTTACCTTAGCGGTTGGTCACCAGTTACGCTGTTTCTTTTTCCTTTTATTAGAAGTGTATAATGTTATCATCAACACCTCTATAAAGGATATGACCAATAAGTTATTCTTTTTTTAGGAGCCCTTTTCCCAAGGCAACAAAAGAAAGCCTTCAAAAAGTCTAGCCAAAAGGTCAAGTAATAAGCCAAGTCTATGAACTCTAGGTAAGCACACTCAAATTTAGCTCTTTATCATGTCATTTTCTATAATTCATGTTCTAAAACAATTTTCTTATTCCCTTTTAACTTCTTAACCTATATGATTCCTCCTTCCTCAAAAAGTGCTTAGTCTATCTATTAAGGTTCACCAATATCTTGAGGCTCTTAATGAAGATGATGTTAGTTTAATATGCTATGTAGCCAATTGGTTAGTTACACATGATGTTATTATATTCATGTAAATACATATTTATTATTAATAAAGGCTTAATTTATCTTTAATTTTCATATAATATTATATTAATGAATCTAATATTTGATTTATGAATCTAGATTAAAGATAAAGTCTATGGGATAAAAATACTTTGCAAAAAAAAATTATAAAGTTGTTTTAATTATAAGATTTCTATTGCATCAAAGTATAGTTCCTAAAATGTTCCTAGTTGATGCTCTCTTAAATACTAAACATTATTAGAGCCGTAGAGACTGATATATATATTATGTTATTTTCTTTATGAAAGGAAACAGTTGTTGTCTTAAGCTGAGGTATATGTAGATGTTTGTTATAAGACATGTACACTGAATTGACCCATATGAGAATTCCATATGGAAAGATCACCTATGTCTATGGAAATGTTCACATGATGGTTGTGTAAATGATCCATAGACTTGAGATCAGTAAGTTATTTTATATAAAGAATGTTATACTTTGATCATGTTACATGTTATCTTAATTGAGGTGACAAAGGGGCAAACATTGGGCATAACATGAACTATATAAAGGTACTTGAGTGATCAAAAGAAGATTCATCACTCTAGGTGAATTTAGGGAAAATGTTCCATTTAAATGAAGGTACTTGAGTTATCAAATAGTATTGATTGAGAAATCATTGACCAAGATGGAATGAGATTTGAGAAGAGTTTTAAATTTTATTCAAACCATCAATGACTATTATGTACAAAACAAACATGATTTAAATGGTAGACATACTCTATGCTTTAATGTTAAATCAGAACATTATTAATGAAGGATATTAATTACACTGAGAAACCAATCACCGAAAGGTTAACTCAAACCACTAATGACTTTTCTAATATTTGGGGGATCATGACATGTTGCTAGACGATGTATCTAATCTTCAAATATAAATTAATCAATTATTGAATTGATAATAAATTAAATTATTTAATTTATTTAATTAGAATTAGAATTTATATTTGGGTCAACATATTAGGAACCTAATGGGTCACACACAATAAGAACCATTAGCCAAAAATTAAATTGGAATTATTTAATCAAGTATAACTTGATTAAAATATATTTTATAAATTAATGACTAGAATATAATTAATACAAGGATTATATTTCTAGATCATGAAAAATCAAATAAGGACTTGATTGAGTTAATTTCTAAAAATTTTCTGAATTAATATATGAATATTATTCAGGGGCAAATTGATATTTTATCAATTTATAGGGTTTTTTCATATTTTCCTATAAATAGTAAGCTATGCCTCTTATTTTTAGTGATTGTTTATTAGACAGAGAATCTACGAAAGTCACTGAATAGAGAGCTAACATTCTAGGCATAACAATCCTTTTCTCCTAAATAAGGATGTAAGAGATTTCTCACTGGTGGTTCGTGAGGATTATCGTTGGAGGCCGGACAATTAGACGACTTATGGTTTGTGACAACCTAGTCTTTAATAAATTATTCAAACCCAAAGAAGATAAGATCTTTAGGTAACAAATTCCTAAACAATTCTAGATCTGTCTAATGATGTAAAAAAAAAGAAGAGAAATGGATCGGCTTATTCTAGGTAGGAAACATGGGGGGAAAGTCGGCCCTAGGTTAATTAGAAAAGGAGAAAGGATAAGAACAACCAAACACCTAAACACACCCATCACATTTAAGAGGGGGTATACATGTAAGGGAAGGAAAAAGAGATGACTTTTCCTCTCCCCCAAAACCAGCAATAGCCCTAGTTGCAACAACCCATATCAATCACCATAAAGCTTTATTGAAGTGAGACACATCTTAGAGGGGTGCCCATCACAATAGGTGACTCTAAAGCACCTTGCACTCGCACGTTCGAACCCTTTATCCCAATAAGGAGAGGTTTTTACCGACATCAGTTTTGAAAAAAGGATTCCAATTTAGATAATAACTTTTGTGAAAAGGATGTTAACTACACCATCATCATCTACTAGCACCCAATGTACTCTATGATTGGAGATAACAGTGGAAATAATAAGGGCATCCTCATGTGGAAAAGCCACTACTTCTCTATCTTCAAGAGTAAAAACTATTGGCTTGTGACATTGACCCAGTGATCTAGTAAAGGACTTGTTTCCCATACTTCCTCTTTCCATTGTTAGAATCACCCCCTGCAAAGGTCCCCCCTAAGATTACGTTGATCTTAGGTAAAGCTGTAGCAGATTGACCAGGCTCTTCTTTTTTCTAATCGGGGCAAAAATTCTTCTTTGGAAACTAACAAGGTAGCCCTTAACTATCAGCCTTTCAATTTCCTTCTTCAATACATAGTAGTCCTTAGTGTCATGTTCTTTTTCTTTATGAAAAATACAGTACTTTTTAGATATGCATGTGATGGGAGGAGACTTCATAGGTGAAGGATATCGAACAAACTTTTTTCCTTAGATGGCCACAAGGAATTTAGTGAGGTTAGTGTTCAATGGAGAAAAACACGCTTCAAGATAACCTAAGCACTCCCTCATTGATTTCTTTTAACCACTTTTAAGATTGTTGTCCTTTTTGAGAGAGCGGTCCCATTTGGGTAAGCGATCCCATTTATGGGACCCTTCTATCTATTTATCCCTGGAAAATGGAGGACCATAGTGCAATATACTTGTCTCCTCTACCCGAATGTGACTCTCCATGGTTTGCTTCACTTTTAACAACCTTCTATCTGGTAGGGCGTACAACTTCTTCTATAAGGTTTTTTCCCTCACTTCACTGATAAGAGCTTTTGAAGCTATAAGTTCGATCAAATTTTCAACCATAAGCATTTCCTTATTGAATCTCTTTAGGTATGCTTTTGAAGACTTATCCTTTGCTTGAGTGATTCCAAAGAGTTCAATGCAACTCATTTTGGCTGGAATACTTGAATTAAAACGTGCCACCAGCTTAGCACAGAGATCACCGAAACTTGTGATTGAACCTGGCTCTAGGTTGTTGTACCATGCTCTTACTGAACCTTTAAAGGTAGCAGGGAGTATCTTGCACATGACATGGTTATCCTGAATGAATAAATCCATATTGCTACGCATATTTTATACATGTTCCTTGGGATATGTGAGCCTATTATAGTTATCCAGGGTCATTTTACTGGCGATGTATTTTTTGGGTATGCGGGTGTTCAACACACATTTGGATAAAAAAGAATCTTTCATCTAATGGGGGAGTGTATACATCCTCATGGGTGAATCCTTATTTTAGCTATTTGCTGCTCCTACACCTATTGGGTTCAGGGGAACTTGAAATCTCTAGTGTAGGATGGTGTGATACACGGACAACCTCTTTTTTACACTGCCTAGATAAATGCCTAAAAAATCTGCTTTGTGCTCGAGCGTCATGAGGGCATGTATACTCTTTGGAATGGCTCGATGACCCCTGAGTTTGAAAACCCTCTATTGGATCATTTTACCGAAATTCTTCTAGATAGTGTAATCGTCTACAGACTCTAGGTGGGGCCAGTTGTCAAGGAGGTGAGTGAAAAGATGTAGTAACTTGCTGAGGAGGGGCTGAGACTTGTTGAGGTGGATTTTCTCTCGTTTGTTGATTTCCCAGTACTACCTAGGTGGGGAGTTATATATGTTCCATAAGTTGTTGAAGGATCAGTTGTACGGGAGCTGGAGTATCTGTTGTGATAGGGAGATTAGTAACTCGTTTTATTATAGGAGAGTCCTAATTATCAACCATTAATGATGATAATTAAAGAAAACACTAAAACAATAGAGTTATTTATGACTTTTTGAAAGTTTCCCACAAACAGCACCACTAATGATGTCCTAAAATCTAGGATATATAAATGATAGGTTATTTAGTGTTTGAGATAATGGTTAATCAATATATGTAAATAATTGGATTTCTTCTCTTTAGATCAAGAAGATTTAGACTAATGGTAGAAGCTTGAGTACCTAAAAAAATAGTCCCAATCAGGGGAACTTAAAGACCCTTCGATGATAAAGTTAGTATCTTTGTAGAAAAAACAATAAATGACTTAAAAGAGTTTTAAATTCAAGGAACAAAGATGTTTTTTCTTGAGTTTTAAGATGGTTAATGCTCTGAAATCTATATAAGTTTATCGTAAGAGATGAAAAGTTTTGAACCCCTACCTTGGTGGTTCAAGGGATATTTATACCCCCTAAACCTTTTCATTTTAAAAGAAGTGAATGACTAAAAAGTCTTATGCTTTTGATGACATTAATGAGAGACAAATATCCCTTACATGTCATTAATGAAATAGTGAGTATGGTAGGTCCCTTAAAAGATCTTTTGTACAACTATGAGTATAGAAAAATCAATACATCAGATATGAATGACTCATATAATTGTTTTAGATGGAAAAGCATGACAGTTTATCATGCCTACTATACTTTTAATTTAGGGGATCGTATAGGATCAAACATATAGCCTTAGAACTTGGTAATGGTTGAATCCAAATGCTCTGGGTCTAGAATGTTTGTCAGGCCCACGCTCCCTTGAGGTTGGCTGACTGCCGAACCAAAGTCTTGTGGGTCTAACATATTTGTCAAACTCATGCTACCTTAGGCTTTGTTAATTATTGAACCCAAGTACTTTGTGTTTGGCATGTCTACCACACCCACGCTGTCTTGGGCTTGGCTGACTATCGAACTCAGTCCTTTAAGTCTGACATGTTTACAGACCCATTTTGTTTCTATTTATAAAATAGATTAACCAAAAATATTGACTCATCACATTACATGAATACAATTAACCTCTCAACTAGTTTTGGAGGAATGAAGGTTTTTATTGCTCTGATAAGTAAAAGGTCTCAGTGTATTTTTTAGAATTTTTTGCTCCTCTTCTTTTAACCTCATTTTCTTTGTTTTAATTTATTTAGTAATATATAGTATAGTATATATGCCATCATTTTATTTATTTATATAGCATATAGTCTTAGAACCTGGTAATGGTTGAATCCAAACTCTAGGTCTAACATGTTTGTCATGTTAGACCCATGCTACCTTGAGCTTGGTTGACTGCCTAACCCAAGTCCTTTGGGTCTAGCATCATTTCCAGACCCACATTACCTTTGGTTTGGTTAACTTCCAAACTCAAGTCCTTTGGTCTGATATATTTGTTAGATCCATTTTGTTTTTATAATTTTTTCTAGTTATAAAAATCTATAACAAAAAATATTATTAACCTCACTCAACTAGTTTTAGAGAAATGAAGGTTACTATTGCTCTAATAAGTTAAAGGACTCGGTGTATTTTTTTATAATTTTTTTCTCCTCTTCTGTTAACCTCCTTTTCTTTGATTTAATTTATTTTAGTAATATATAGTATAGTATATACGCCTTCACTTTATTTATTTTTATATCACTACCAAAAATTTTAGATTTACCAACAGAATTCTCTATCGGTATTTATACTCACAATCCATCGCACAAAATTTACCAACGAGCTCACGGATGGAAATAATCCATAAACAAAACTCTCATAAGTGATTTGTGGTATGTCGTTGAGTTCGTTAATAATAATTTTACAAATAAATTTACTAACAAACAAAGCGCGCCAAAAAAGAATTTACCTGCTTCATTTTATCGATATTTCCGTCATTGAATATAACATATCATCGACAGAAAAAAAGTATGTCATTCCATTGATGATTTTTTTTCATTCGTTGGTATTTTTATTGGTGAATTTGATGTATAGTCGTCAAACAGACCGTTTGATATTCCATCTATAGAATATATTCTTTTCCAACTTTATAGAATATATAGATGGACTTAGGCCATTGGTAACCCTGTTAATAATAATTTAAAAGTATGTTTTTTAAAATAATTTATTAAAAAGAAATAGAAAATATTTTAAAAAATAAATTAATATAAAATTCAAATATTTATTATAAATTTAAACATTTGAGTTCAAATACAATTAATCTAGAATAGAGGCGTTGGAGGAAAAGGAGGAGGTAGGTCTTTGCTTGGACCGTGGAGAAAATAAGATGGAGCACATGTATCACCCATCTATAATCTCATCTCTATATTGGTGGAGTTCAGTCATGTCAACACTGAGTCATTCATAATCAACATCAAACTTGCTGATCTAAAATCACCTCAAACTCTAGAGTTTGAGTGCTCAAAACCAATTGCGATCATCAAATGGTTGAAATAGTATAGGTTGTCTGCAAGTCCTCGGTCATAGTGTTAGAGAGACCGTACACCTGATTTTAATTGGGTCTATTAGACGATTTGCCCCCCAACCACAATTCTAGATAGAGATCTAGATAGGTCGAAGGATTGTCACGGTATCTCTTCTTTAATCGAATGTTATATGTATCCTGGAAAAAATAACTTAAGATAAAAAAAAGGTTTAAAACAACATACCATAAAGTGGCTCAGCTATTCATGAGCTGTTACACCCCCTTTTAATGGTGATCAATTCACACGTATGTTTCCAAAAAAAGCTCCATCGGGTTAGGTTCACGTCCAAGAACTGTAGCCTGCAAGAGAAAATTTTTATTGGTTAAATATATTGAAAAAAAATAAAAAATGGATGTAATTAAAGAAGAATCTTACCATCCACTTTGCATGTGAAACGAACGAGTTGGAGCTACCGGTATGCGTAGTAACGGAACCGTGAACACTGGTTCTAGTTCTCTGCATTGGAGTGTGATTGTTGCACAAAACAATTGGACATCATGGGCTAAATATATTCTGTCCACATGGCCTCCAAAACGTACGGTGGTTTGAAATCCTTCCAACCCGCCACCTCCTTCCAACCTGGAAGCTCTCTTTTTTTTCGCATATTTTTTAGCTTTCTTTTACGCCTTGTACCAAAAATTACACAACCTATATGGTACAAATGAATTATCTATTAATAAATAAATAATAAAATTGACTAAAAGGTTTAAAAAAATTTATCTTGATTTCAATCTTACCTAATTGCAGCATGATTCTCCCAAACCCTCCTTGTAATAGCGTTGTCAACTATATCCCATTCAAATTTTTCCTTGCATTTAAAATTTTTACAAGAAATAATTTATTAATATTAATAAACTAACTAAATTAACATAATAAAAAAAATATTTAAGTTAATATTAACTTTAAACCTTTTGAACCATGCATCAATCATAGGTTTCCATTCAAGATGTTTGGAAACATGACTCCATTGAAACAATGAAATTTTCATCGACAATTTCAGCTGATGTTATGGTTTTGGCAGCCTCAATGTTTGTAAACCTAAAATTGATAATGTTGCTTGAAATTAATTTTTCAAAAATTATTAACATGTCGTTTTGAAAGGAAAACAAACTTATATTGAAAGGTTGTTTTTCCACTAAGCCTAGTACTTCCAAGTAAATGTATCTTATTGTGAAGGGACCTCCCTTGACGTGGCAGCATCACCCTTGACAAGCCAACATCGAGTGTGGTTGCCTGTGTCTCAGGTACCTATTCTTGGTTGGCACCTAACGACTCATGGTCGTTAGAAGCACTCCTAGAAGAACTAGCAACAATCTTGTTTGTATGATGTACTATATTGATTTTTTTCTAGGCAAAACACAAATTAAAGAATTAACGTAGCGTAAATCATTCCTATTTTTTTAAAAAAGAAATTGGTAACACCTACCCTATACATGAGACTTCCCAAAATTTATAAACTTGAAAATACGTAACAATTTAAATTGGATTACCACAAACCAATTAATTTTGTTTCAATCTATGTCAATTGAATAATTTTAATTATGTTATTAATCAAATTTTCAATTAACTTTGTTATGACCACTTGCAAAATAATCATAGAAGGTTAATATAAACACATTAAAGGATTTGTAGTATCCATATTTCACATTAAAAATTATTCATTTATCCTACATATTATCTTAGCTACTTTTTAATTTTTTTTTATTTATGATGACTACTACTTTTGTTTATTTTTAAATAATTTTTATTTTTCATGAAATAAAACTTTATTTGTTAACAACATAAGGTTTTTTAAAAAACTCCAACAATCTGTATACAATCATTAAAGAACATAAAAATTCAAAAACAAATTAAAAAAATCCTAACAATCTATATACAATCATTAAAGAATAGAAAAATTAAAAAAATTAAAA
>Ga0307517_10013390_pt1 | contig 11144 bp, 4 predicted proteins | sample 23_EM_MG_FD_194515 | JGI IMG/M metagenome (GOLD analysis project Ga0307517, IMG submission 194515) | Populus trichocarpa ectomycorrhiza microbial communities from riparian zone in the Pacific Northwest, United States - 23_EM | ecosystem: Host-associated > Plants > Roots > Unclassified | place... | reverse complement strand
TTGGAACACTTTTTTATGCATGTTTTTTTTATAATTGGTTTTAAAAAATAATGTTATTAAATATAATCAAGTTTATTACCTGTTTTTCAAGATCATATATCTGCATCTATATTTATATTTCAACTTTCTAATTTAGTCTTAATTAAATATCATTTATTTTTTACTTGATTTTCACATAAAATTATAATATTTTTTTTTGTAATATATGTAACTTTGTATAATATTTTTTTCTTTGATCATATTTAATTGTTTTTATGTATATGTCTATTTCTATTGATTAAATAAAAATATATATTATAAGAAATAAAGTTATTAATCACAACCAGGTACATGATCTATATTGTGAGATCAAATATCTTGATTTATATATATTGTTTTCTAGTTTAGTTTTTAGTTATCGTTAAAAACCTTTTAAAGAGCCTTTTAACATGGATGAATATCAATTTATTTAATTAAATACATGTATAAACTTTTCAATTTATGATTGAGGATTTTTTATACATTAAAAAAGCCTTTATATTTGTTATTATTTTTTTTGCAAAAAATTATCCAACTCGTGGAAAGACAAAATAACATCTTACATGTCGTTGCTATTGAGAAATAAATGTATGGAGAAAATTACATCTTACATGTCGTTGCTATTGATTGATTGGAAGTGTGATTGTAATTGTTTTTTAAAAAATATTTATTTTAAAATATATTAAAATAATATTTTTTTTATTTTTTAAAAATTATTTTTAAAATCAGCATATTAAAACAATTCAAAATATAAAATATTTTAACTTTTAATAAAAATAAAAAAAATTCAAAATTTTTAAAAATACAACTTGCTACACGTTTCGTAATGCTTGCGTACGAGAGACAAGGATCCAAAAGGAAAAAAACAATAATAAAAAAAAAACAATAAAAATTTGTAGCCATGTAGAAAAGATCAGAGTCAGCGGAAAGGGCATAATGGTCATTTCAGTTCCCCTCCAATCAGACTTTAGCGCTTGTGCTTCTTTTGGCTACCTACCATGCCGCTGCTCCAGGTAATTTCAATTATATATATATATATATATAAAAGAAAACTCTCAAAGTATAATAATAATAATTAAAAAAAAGGAAAAGGAAAACAAGGGGCGTAGGATTAGTAGAAAAGACATAGAGGAAGGGACATGGGAAGAGGCGATAAATGAAAAGACGAAAGAAGAAGACCCTTAACTACTTGTCATTGTCCAAAAATCCTGAATTTTGGTAGTTGAAGTCTTCAACTATTGATCGATCTAAGAACCAACATCACAATTCTCTTTCTTTTCACGGGCATCCATTTCTTTGATTGATTGGTTGATCGTAGTTTAGTATAGTTTCCCCTTCCGAAGAAGATGTTTTATTCTTCACTTTTATTGCTTAATTTCTGAAGCAGGCCAGGTCCGTCCAGCAATCCAACCTCTCCCCAGTAGCTTACATATGGATCCAAGTACAGTTTTACTTCCTGTCTCTGTTCTACTTGCTTCATACAACGAGAGTAGAATCAATCTCTCTCTCTCTCTCTCTCTCTAAAACTACACAACTGGGTGGGGGTTTGCTTATAATTATGAATTGAGATGGATGGAAGATGGGTATTGTTGTGTACTATGAATGATTTGAAAAAAAAACTTAGGAATAATAGGAATGGGAATGATGTTGTGATAAAATCAAAGGATTTTGTATATCTCATACTTAAACTAATATGTTAATGTGCTTGTATGAAACGTCAGATTTTAACTGCTGACTTCCTCCTCCTGCTGTTGCAGATGCTTCCATTGACGAGAGAGATGGTTTCAGGAATGGCGTCGAGAAAGTCAAATCTGTCTCTGATAAGCACATTGATCTCCTCAGGCCATCTGCTCGATATTATGCAACATCTAAGGGTACTCTTCTTATTCAGACTTGATTTTATGGTTCTTTATATATATATGTTAATGAGCAAAATGTCAATATAACAACTTATCATGTAAATCCCAATGGTTTGCTTGTTTCTGTCATGCACCATGTTTCTCTATAACGTTGATGAGCAAGTCTCTGCCCTCCCCTCTCCAGATGGGACGGAGCTAGAATGACACAAATTTCCTCCCATATGCTAAGAAATACTCATGGTTGAGCGTCAATGTTGATCAGAGCATTAATGTCCCTTTGTTTTTATTATATATATATATATATATATTTTTTTTTTTTTTGGAGATTCAAATCCTTGACTATGAATCTGAAGCACTCTGATATTTTTGGAATTCACTTCTTTGTCATTAAATAGTATTCTCGCATTTTTTAAACACAAATTATTTTAGGAACCAATTTTTATCTACCAACTATATCAGGGTTATTGAATCCTGCTGCCTTTTCGTTTTCCATCTCCTGATTGATTTATTTTTGTAGTAGCCTTCAAATTTCTTTTTGTTTTTTCTTTCGTTTATTGGAGCACTGTTGCATGTTTGATTGTGCACTTTATGGAATTATTTACCTCATCATATGACTTAATGTTTGATTCTGCCATTTTGATTTATTTTTTACATCAAACTGATGTTTGCACTATTAATTGCTTATCCAAACTGCTGAGAGACATTGTGCAGAACTGCTGATGGTAGGGCAAGTGACAGATGCGACAGATGGAGAAAAGGGAAAATATACGCTTGTTGGAGATCCTGAGGATTTTCAAGGGATTTATGACAAACCCCTTCCATGCTTTGGCTGTGGGATTGGATGGTTTTCGTTAGTATTCTTCAAACTACCGTGTCCCCCCCCATCCCCATTTCTCCTTTATGATGATTATCTTTTTTGTTGCAGTTTTCTTTTGGGATTTGTGTTCCCGTTGATGTGGTATTATGGCACATTTCTTTACTTTGGAAATTACTACCGGAAGGATCCAAGGGAGCGGGCAGGCCTTGCCGCGGCTGCAATTGGGGTAAACTCTCTCTCAAAATAATTATTTTGTGGCTAGTGAAGCAACAGTAGTCCGAGTCTGAACTGCATTTAGGAGATGATAATCAGATTCTCATCACTGTCTTCCTTTGTCACTGACCTGATATGTTAAACAGTTGCATTTATAGCAAACTTTTTTGGGGGCATTGTCCTCATCAAACTTTGCCTTGTTGAATTTTTACACAATTTTGATCCTTGATTTTAATGCTATTCCTGGTACAGGCAATGTCGTTTTCTGTCGTGCTGCTGGTCATAATAGCTTATTGTTCTCTATTTTAGACTTGGCAATCCACTTCCAAGTAAGTTCCTATGGCTTTATACATTTAAAAACAGAACAGATTTCAGACGCAAGAAATTGCATGCGCAATGTAGATAAAATGTTCAGTCGGAGAGCACAAAGAATGTTGATACGAGATTGTTCCTTCACAGTTGGGGATTACCTTCACGGCTACATTGAAACATATACAAATTCCTAAACTTTCTTCCTCCATATGCTGGGCTAAAGTCCCAAGTGAAGAAATTAGCATGAAATTTACTTGTAATATACCAGTGAAAATAGAGGCATTGTGTATATGCAATACATCTTGTGATTCGTGAAAAGGAACAATTTGGTTGTTGTTACAGGATGGTGCGTGTCCATTTCCTTTAAAACGTTAAATGGAGCATAATACCTTGCACTTTGATGTTACCCTACTTGGAAGGCTCAAAACTCGCAAGTTCTATCTTCCTAAGCTCTCCTTGGGATGCTGAGGTGCCGGAGAGGTGAGGAGGGAATTTGGTACAATTTGTTTTTGTTTTTAGATATTTTAAATAAAAAAATCTAAAAAAATTATTCTAATATATTTTCTAGTAAAATATTAATTTAAAAGTATTTGTATGCTCGGTTTTTTAATAATTATAATCACATGTTTATTATATTTACAACACAACCACTATTAGAGAGGTTGATGTCGGGTGAGTGTTTGAGAGTGGTTGAGAGTGGTTGCGGTTGTTTTTTAAAATATTTTTTTGTTCAGAAATATAATAAAATAATATATATTTTATTTTTTAAAAATTATTTTTTATATCAATATATCAAAATGATATGAAAATACTAAAAAAAATATTAATTTAAAGCAAAAATAATTAAAAAATTTTAATTTTTTTTAAAAACATTTTTAAAATATAAAAATAAATAAATCTTTTTAAAATATAAAAACAAATAAGCCTGAAAAGGACTTGTAGAGATTGTTTTTCTGTGCTAAACTGGTGAGACTAGAACATTAATAAGAAAATCTTTTGTCACAGCCTGGCATTAGAATTAAATTTCGGTTGACAGGCAATAGAGCACGCCCATTTCGCAACCAGTCCCTGAAACAGCTCGGTATTTACTAACACACAGTGGATGGTTAAGATCAGCCCATGCGCGCCAGCCCATGCGCGCACTGATTTTCAATCTTAAACCAGTGAAAAAGCAATGAAACTCTCCCACAAGATTATTTTTTTTTCTTCTCAAATAGAATCATTCAGTAGCAATACAAGCCTGGTGGTACTATATGTCATACGAAAAGCTTTTTTAATAAGACTGCAGGCAAGCATCTAGGCTCCCCCAAATCAGCAGTCCACAGAGAACCCACAGCTCAGAATGATTCTTGATTGAATTGGCTGCTGAACAAATGCTAAGGGACTAGGGGAAAAATCACTGCAATTGGCGCCATTGTCACTAGTAATTCTCTTCTACAAGGTCCGAAAACTCAAGTTCAAACTTTAGCCGCTGGATGGACATGTTTGTCGTCAACTCTTAATCGGGAGCTCGAATTGATCTGCAACAGAACCAAAAAGAGAATAATCAACAGTCATGAGAAACAGAAGAGAGACGGTAAGCAAGCAAGAGATAGCATGAACTAAAAATCATCTTCTGTTATGCCAGATTCTTGGAGGGACTTCAGAACAAGCCTTTTCAGTTTCCTCATTTCAGAACTCCATTCTGTGTCATGCATAAGAAACCGAAATCTTAAATGTTAGCATGGGGACGATATTGGAGAAAGACTCATTGCATAGCCAATTAAAAGATGAGTGTGATAAAATTTATGCATTTGATCTGGAACTAGAAACGCAAGGAAAGATAGTTTCAAGGATGCATACAGATTTCAAGGCTGATCTAAGCAACTTCTTCCACTTTATCATCTTCTTGCTTAGAGCTAGAATCTACTGCATTGTCATTCATGACTCAATATTTTTTTGTGCTTTAAAAAAGCCCAAACCCATAATAGAGTAATTATTCAATTGAACGTGAGCCATGACATTAAATCAAGGTGTCATGAATCTAGAAAATTACCAGACCAAATATACTCGGGTTTAGCCGTGAGCTGAACTTAAGTCACCATAGTTTTAACAAGTTACAAGACCCAATATACTTTAGTTCAGCCCTGATTTGAGGTCAAGACACCGGCAGTCTAACAAGTTGCTAGACTCAATATACTTGGATTCAGTCATGAGCCGAGCTCAAGGCATCGTGGATGTTACATCTTGTCAGACCTAACATATTTGGGTTCAACTATGAGCTGAGCCCAATGCACGTGGGTCTAGCAAGTTGCTAGACCTAGTATCCTTGGGCTTAGCCATTATATGAGCTCAATGTACCGTAGGTCTGATGAACTACCAGATCTATCCCCCATAAGTCTAACCACGCGCTAAACCTAATTGGTTTTAGAAATCCATGTTATGATCATAGGGTTCTATCTTAAGATTATTGACATTACCTATTCATGTCTGGAATAATCATCTTCCTACACTTGTAGTTGTATAAAAAGTCTCTTAAGAACCTACTATATTTTCATCTCATTAATGCTTATTAATATTTATCCCTCATTAATGATATGTAAGAGATCTTTATCCCTTACGAAAATGACTCTCTAGTTCCTTCACTCCACCAAAACAACAAGGTTTAGGGTGTATAAATACCCCCTAAACCACCTAGGTAAAGGGTTAACTTTTTCCTACTCTCCAAGCTCATATATCTTAATTCTTAGAGCATTAATCACACAACAACAAGAACAAATATTTTTATTCTTGTAATTTAAAGCTCTATTTTTCATTTATTACCATTCTCATTTAAAGTTACTGACTTTATAATCAAAAGGTCATAAATCCCACTGATAGGGACTGTTTTATAGGTACTAGGATTTCATCCATTGATTGTGTACTTCCTGGGCCAAGGAAAAGGAAATATTAACATTAAGATTTTATTAACCACTATTTAAACACCAAATAACCTCATTCCTGAACGTATTGGATTTTGAGGCATCATCAGTTAGCATTGTCTATGGGAACAAATAAAAAAGTCATCAATAATTCTTTTGGACTGGTTTATTGACATCCCTACTCATCATTAATGACAGACAATTAAGACACTCTTGAAATATGATGTGTAACAGATCTCCCTGCCACAACAAATACTCCTGCCCAGCCAACCCTTCAACACCTTATTAACCAGATGCAACTCCTCACCCAAGCAGTGTTGAAAAAATATATATAAAAAAGAAACTTTACCTCAACAAGTTGTTGCATCAAGGTAATTGATCCTAACCTAGAAAAGATTCAAGTTATTCTTGACATGGCTCCTTGGTCAGTGAAGGAGGTTCAACACCTCAAAGGGAGATTGGTTGCCCTCAATAGATTCATAGCTCGTTTAGGGGAGCGTATTCCATCTTTCTTCAAAACTTTGAGAAACATATCCAATTATGAGTGGACTTTATATTGTCAGAAGGTTTTTGAGGAGCTTAAAGTTCATTTTTCACCCCTCAAGATATTGTCTAAGTCTAGGAAGAGTGAATTTTGTTTTTTAATTTGGAAGTGTCGGACTCAACAGTGAGTGATGTTCTGGTTAAAGAGTATAAGGGAATACAACGTCCAGATTATTACTTTAGCTGAACTCTTCATAATGTTGAAACGATATATATATGAAAGTGGAGAAAATAACCCTCGTTGTGGTGAGTGCCTCTAGGAAGCTAAAACCATACTTTCAAGCTCATTAATGTCATAGTTTTGACAGATCTACTTCTATGATAGATCTTTCATAAGCTAGAGATTTTTGGATGCCTAGTTAGATGGGCTGTTGAATTGAGAGAGTTTGGACTTCAGTATAGACCTTAACTAGCTATAAAGGTCAAGTCTTGGCAGACTTCATTACTAAATGCTCTTTCGAAGGTCCTAAGGATATATTTGGATCCCTATCTTCGATTATAACTTCATCAATTGAACTAGAGGCCCTAGTAAAACAACCTTTGATGATGGCTCTTGCTACTCAAACTACATAAATAGGTTTCTACTGGCTAACTATATTCTATGATGCCACAAACTTGGTGAAGAAATGTGATCAATGTTAAAGGTTTGCTTTAACTTTTTTTCTTAATAGGGAATGGAAATCGTAGGTCCATTCTCTAAGGCCACACGTAAAAGACAATTTATCCTAGTAGCTATTGATTATTTCACTAAACGGGTTAAAGTAGAAGCCTTAACAAATATTACCACTAACAAAGTGCTTTCGTTCTTCTAGAAGAATATTATATGTCGATTTGGACTTCTCAAAGTTTGGATAAATGATAATAGGATATAATTTGACAACCACAAGATGAGAGAGCATTGTTAAAGGCTTTATATTGATCATAGATTCCCCTTCGTGTCACATCCTTAAACCAATAGTCAAGTTGAACTGACTAGTAGTGTCTTATTTAATGGACTCAAGAAAAATATAAAAGAAGCCAACTTAAAATGAGCAAAACTATTAAATGAAATCTTATAGGCTTACAAAACAACTCAAAAGGCATCCATTAATGAAACCTATTTTCTCCTCATGTATGAGACTAAATCCATGATTCCATCAGAGATTGGATGTCGAAGCCACCGGGTGGTTTAGTATACCACAAAAGGCAATGAACAAGATCTTAGGACTAATCTAGATTTCTTAAAAAAAAAAAAACCTCACTTAACTGTAGGGGTGATCATTTTCGATACGGTTCAGTTTTTACCCATAAAAAACAACCAAACCGAAAAAAAAACCAAAACCGGCCTAAACCGACCGGTTTCGGGTCGGTTTTTTATGCCTAAAACCGAAAAAACCTATATGCAAATTTTTGATGCCCAGTTTCCTCATCCGTTACTTCCATCACGGCTGTTGGTCTGTCACTTCCTATTAACTCAATTGCAGTATGGTCCATGGATTGTTTAACCCCAACAAATCTCATAGAAGATGTAAAGCAGGATTCTTGCCCTAAAGACTGGAGATAAAACCAAATAATCAGATCTGTTTGCACCTCAACAAAATAAAGAAGAAGACGAAGAAGAAAGGTATAAGGATAATATCAATCAAAAACTCACAACTCACCTTTGTAATATAATCCAGAATTGCGTCATCAATAACCTTGTTTCCATCACCTCATCAACAAAAACCCATCCCCCAAAAACAAAAGCAGAGGAGAGGAAATTGATGCCTACCCATTGATGCTTCTGTGATGTACTCATACATACTGAATGAAAGAACTTGTCTGAGTCTCTCAAGAACTTATTGGCTAAAATATTTTGGAGAGGCGAAAGGGAGAGCCTCTAGTATTGGGGCGGGTTAAGGACTTTTTTTTTTAGCCTCTGGTAGTCTGTTAGGGTTAGGCGAGAGGGGGGCAAATTTTTCTATTTATACTAGTGGTGGTTAGGGATTGTTTTTGAACCGGTTCGGTTCGGTCCGAGTTAACCAGTTTCTGCATTACAAAATCAAAAACTGAACCGAACCGGGATTTTTTTTAAATATTCTAATCGGTTTAATCAATTTTTTTTCTCGGTTCAGTTTTCGGTTAATTTTTCATCGGTTTTCTCGGTTTACTCGGTTTATCGGTTTTTCTGAACACCCCTACTTAACTGCTGCAATTAGAAATGTAACCTATCAACTCAGAACTACATGGTATCATAATGTCAGGGTAAAAAATAAAAGATTCAAGCTTGAGGATTTGGTCCTAAGAAAGTTAAAGGCTACGGGCAATAAAGAAAGTTAGCCAACTAATTAATTAGACACCATCAATAATTTTAGATTTTAGCCTATAAAAAGAGGCATATACCATTCATTTAGATATCTTGATTTTCATATCAAGATCCATGCTCTTACTTTTTTTTCTTTGTATTTTTATAATATTCAAGTTTTATTTCATGTTATATTATCATTAATATCTTGTTTATACTTATCATTTATTTTTATTATACTTGGTCAATTTTTATCATAACTATGTTATTATCTTGTTTATTTATGTTTTTCTTTTTAATTATGCTTAGTTAAGTTTATTTTTGTCAAGGTGAATAAGGTTAAACTAATGGTGTAAGAATAAGTATAGTACAAACTCAACATAGACTTTAATGTTTAAATTCAAGAAAGTTTGCTATTAACATATGTTGTAATTTTCATCTTAATTGATCATAATACCCTCCTTGTTAAATGGTGAGTCTTAATTTGTGGTGTACAATCCTTGACACAACAAATTATTCATTCTTTTATAACCTACTGCATAGAGAACCAACACTTGTTCTATGAAAGGATCTTGATTTGTTGTTGACATAAGTTAGTACCATGAATAATTGACAATATTTACAAGTGTTTGCGTTACTCAAATAAAGTAATTAAAGATAATTAATGTGACATGTTAATGACTTAAAATGAGCCATTAATGATAAATCATCTGCTTTGAACCTCCTTTGTGTGTGGTTTTCAATTGAGTAATAAAAAGAGTTTTGATTATACATATTTGAAATACTATTAGTGGATCCTCTAACCTTGATAATTGTTTTACCTATGTTAAATGTTTACATTAATATCACATATTTTAGCTCTCTTTAACTTTGATTGTTTAATTATTTGTGGTTCTATATCCTTAACCTTCCAATGGATTGACCCCAGTCTTGTTGGGTTATTTATTACTTTGACACTCTTGCATTTGAGAAAAAAACATCAATTATTTGATCATGTCAAGTTTTTGGCACCGTTGCCCGACAGATAAGCTAGTGTACAAACTATAAATTTTATTCTTGTTTTTCTTTTCAATTTTTTTTTAAATTTTTCTTTTTTATTTCTTTCTACACATGTATGATAGTTTGGTCATAGCTGAAGAAGATAATCAATCACTTCACAATGATAATTACTGTCTTAGAAAGATGATGATTTTGAAACATATGTGTTCCATTACCTAATACAATTATGAACAATACTATTTTCTCAACATCATAATATCAAGAAAAAGATGCTCATGATATTGAAACAAATGAAAATGTTAGTAAATCATTTCTAGGTCTAAGAGTATATTGCAAATAGAAGGATAATTAATATAAAAGGATCAATATAACCCAAATACCGAGCTTCAGGTTTATACTAGAAGAAGAAATCATATAAAAAGTAAAACCTTGCTTATCATCCCAACACAAGATCAACCAAATTCTTTAAGAAATGGTCCCAAGAATATTCCAGATATTCCTACTTGTATTGTCCCTTATAATAATTAGCCTATAGAAATTGACATTCTTATAGTTATTAGAAAAGTAGTTTGATCCTATACCAACCATTCTATTGCCAAATATTTATCTTATTAAATTTTTTTTAATAATCATAGATCTTTTACCTTTAATATATCTCAATTATTTCTTCCAAGAAGTTTTTAGGAAGTTGTGGATGATATAAATTGGAGGTTAGTAATTATGAAAGAAATGAATGCTCTAAATAGAAAGGGCATATAGGAAGTAGTTGTCTTTCCAAAGAAAAATAAAAAAATCAGGAGCAAATGGGTTGTATAGTTAAATGCAAAACGGATGGAAGCATAAAAGGTACAAGGCAAGGTTTGTGGCAAAAAGCTTCACACAAACATACAACATTGATTATCAAGATATATTTGCTCTAGTAGCCAAAATAAACTCAATTCGGGTATTATTATCTTTAGTAGAGAATTTTAATTAGTCCTTAAATTAGTTAAATGTTAAAAACATTTCTAAATAGATACTTGAAAAAGGAAGTCTTTATGAGCATACCACCTAAGTTTGATGAGGGAATTAGAAAATATAAAGCCTATATATTAAAAAAAAAAGCTTTTATATGGCCTCAAATAGTCTCCTAGAGTATGGTTTGAATGCTTTAAAAAGGTTGTAAGACGTCATGGTTACTGTAAAAGTCAAGAAAATTATACAACATTCAAGAGAATGTA
>Ga0307517_10013389_pt1 | contig 11144 bp, 4 predicted proteins | sample 23_EM_MG_FD_194515 | JGI IMG/M metagenome (GOLD analysis project Ga0307517, IMG submission 194515) | Populus trichocarpa ectomycorrhiza microbial communities from riparian zone in the Pacific Northwest, United States - 23_EM | ecosystem: Host-associated > Plants > Roots > Unclassified | place... | reverse complement strand
AGGGGGAAGATAGAAGGTTTCTTATAATGTGTCCAAGCGTGTTTGACGGCAAGTGTATTTGTGTGAATGGGATCTTGAAGAGAGTAGTTGTAGGTGAAAAATGGCAGAGGTCCTAGCTATCTAAATCAATAAAAGTTGTTTTCCACTATATAATGTTGGCCTAAAGTTTGTACACAAAGTATGGCAATTTAAAGGCAAATATGCTATTCAAATCACTAGACATAAAAGCAAACATGGGATCTGCTTGGTTCTCATCTGTTTGCCACCAAGGTCTCTTCCTGGTCCCTTCTCCTTCTCTTTATGTCAATTTATGCATATATTTCCTCACAAATATGTCCTCTCTTTTATCCCTTTTCCAATAGCACAGTCGCTCTTCATTTTTGTGACCCATCATACAGAAAATAACAAAGGAAAACAGGTTCTCTGAAAAAAACAGAACCCCGTCTTACCTTTTTGCATTGTATGTTTGGCAGTGTGGTAGCGATTGCTTTTCAAATAACTTTTCATGCCGAAATGCATGCCAATGATGTTTTTTTATTTTTTAAAAATTATTTTTGACATCAGCACATCAAAACGATCCAAAACATACAAACTATATTAAATTTTAGCAAAAAAAAATGAATTTTTTAGACGGTTTCATTTAAATGATAAGAAAGATTTTTTATGATCTTCAATCTATAATTACCAATCCTTACAATATCGAAAATCCAAGCAATAGATTAGGTTAAGAGTGACATGAGAAAAATTGACCTAATTTAGATGTTCAAGAGACTGCGGCCACATACTGTCATATTTTTTTTTAGTTTAACGTGGGTGTTCGGGCCAGCTTGCGCGTACCCGGCCACACACTACCATATTTCTTTGCATAGCTGGTGAAATCTCTAATTAGTATCGTATTTCTGGTTTAATTCTCATTAGCTTGACAAGCACTTATCATCTACTTGCCAATAAAATAACCTGTGTTGGTTAAGAAAGTTTCTAATCAATTGGCAATCATGCTAGCCATATAGCATCAAATATCATCACAGGGAAGAGAAGATTCTTATGTTGATTTGGGACAAATAATTTAATAAATTAAGTTCATTCATGCATCATTGAAAATGTCATCTCCTAGCTACTCTCCAAATTGGTGATGTAGGGATATGCTCATTGCCACCACGCAAATAAGTTCAATTAGTTTAATCTTTTTTGGACCCAATAAACTATAGGGTAATTGGGTTCGTTATCATGATGTCATTTATTTAAAACTTAATCACAATATTGATATTTAACCCTAATGTGCAAAAAATAGATAAAAAAATAATAATTCATTTAGGTATTTAATCTTATATATACCTCAATTAACATACTTAAAACCGATTGACTTGTAGCTTACTTTCTTTGGTTCATCAGAAGGTTTGTTGGATCTTAAAGCTATATAACGAGGGACCATCCTTTTCCATTAGACTATGTGTGTTTAGTAATATTGTGTAAAGTGTTTTAATATTTTATATATATATATATATTTTTAAATTTTTTGATGTTATTATGTCAAAACTAACAAAAAGTATATAAAAATATATTATTTTAATATTTTTTTAAAATAAAAAATATTTTAAAAAACAGAAACTGCCACTATACCAAACATGCACTTCAAGATATCTTGGATTCGAGCATTTCTTTTTTAAAAGTAAATTATAAAACAATCAAACATTTATCTTTTCATTAAAAAAAATCAAATCCATATAAAGATCCGAGGCTTAGGCATTAATAAATGGGTGCTCTTGCAGGCCGCCCGCAATCAACAATGAATTCCCAAATTAATTTTTAATGAGTCAGGCATATACATCACCACCGAGCTAGGTTTTGGTAGACATTAAATATTCAAATAAGAACTGAAGAAGGATCTTCTACACAATTTGTTTCTTGTGTTGCCATGGAAATTGCAGGAAGATGAAAACAAGGACAGCAATAATACATAAGTTACACACCAAACTCTTCCCATGCATACTTGAGCTTACCTGTTATGAGCTAATTTAATTATACCAACAATCCACTTAGGATTTGTCAATATACATTAGGACATAAAGGAAGGGACTACCAGGAAATTCTTTTTTTTTTTTATAGGAATTAACTGCTATTCTTGGATGGATAGAAACTTGATCATATGATGGATGTGATTAAATCACCACTTTCTATGAATACATGGATGAATTGCTAATGTTTCTTACGAATTGCCCACTATGGGATGCAGAGAAAGATATTGAGGAGGCAAGCCAAAAGGGAAAGGGATGCCATGGAACTGCAAAAAAGAGGCACAAGTGCAAACACCTTCAAACAAATACAATTATCTAGAGTTGTTGAAAAGCAACACAAACTCCCAAGCATATAACATAAGAAAAGAAAAGTTGGAGTGCATAAGATACAAATATGCATGAATAAGAAGAAGAAATGAAAAGTGAAAGTAGTAGTACTCTATAATTAATTATCAATATGTGTTCATGGCGCGCTGTTCCCATCTTGTGAATAAATTGCCATGCTGAGCCTTGAATTTGAGCATAGAGATGGTGTTCTGGCCACAACCTTTTAGGGTTTCCATGCAGAAGCCCATACTACAGGTTCCTCTTTCCATGTTAAGTAAATTCCTGACTCATGATCTCCTTGAGGTAGCACAAGTGCCCACCCAGCTTTGTATCTCTTAAGCAATGCCTTGACATCATCGACAACATCATCACTGAATCCAACAGGGGAAAATGCCTCCCTTAGCCTTTCAGACCATTGGACACCCCGCTCTCTTCTTTCACACTCTCCTCCACCAGTTTCTTCATCACAAGCCAAAACCCTAACTATGTTCCTTGAACATTCCCTCTCCAACATCAATCTCTCATTACTAGTTGGGACAAAGCTCTCCTCTAGCATCTCAAAATATAGTGTATAATACCTCAGGCACTCTTCAAAGCACTTGACGAAGTCATATCTCGAGCTAGTAAAATCAGCTTCTTCCTCAACAATTGTCACAACTCGAGGGTTAAGTGATCGGAACAACTGGATTACAGAACTTCTTTCATCTACTTCAACTCTTCTCAATGCCCCAATGCAATTAATCGCGACTGCTTCATCTTCTTGAACACCCAGTCCTTCCTTTGTGAGCTCTCCTATATGATTTAGCACACTAATTACTTTAAACTCAAAGGGCACTCCCATTAACCTAGCAAACTTCTCCATTCTTTGGCCAATTTCTTTCATGACTGATCTTACAATGCTAGCAGTTACCACAACGGTGAGCTTTAATCGCGGCGTCTCATCATTTCTTGTGGCTAAAGCTTCTAGCAAAGTAGGCCACTGTGTGCAAAGGGTATTGCTGATATCAATTATGTGAAGTTTGCTTTCCCCATCTAAGGCCTCCAAAATTGCACCATTTGAAGCTACATGACCGAAAGTAGTCCACGGGCTTACCTCTTGGAATTTTAGTATCAATTTCCTAGCTGAATCAAAGGAGTGGCTCTTTTCAGCTACTGTTGTTAGGGTTTTGAAACACCGTTGACCAGACTCGGTAGCCTTACAGAATAGAGCTTGCAAGAAATAAGATGCCAATTTCTGATCACAATCTCCATAAGGAGAGGCAAGCTCATTTAACATCCATAGAAGGTGGTGGATCTTGCTAGAGTCCTTCTCTGAGATTGCTCTTGCACACTCACTAAGAAGCTTTGATGCCCACTTGTTTCCTCCTCCACAGGCCTCACCGGAGTCCGAAGACCGGCTTGTTGATGTATGGCTAGTTTGAGGCTGATTATTGTTGTTGTTGCTGCTATTGCTTTGCATGTCTATAGCTGCTACTTGATCATTGCTTTGCTGGTGGGAAGGAAAGAAGTGTGTCAGTGTGTCTTTTGGACTGAAGAGAGTTATGTCCATGGGTGATCGGCGAGGCCCCCTTTGACTCTAGAGGCAGAACCTTTGCCAAACTCAAATTTCATTTGAGTTCAGACATGGCCAAGTACAAAGCTATATTGATATAGATATCCATAGTATAATTATATCTTGGGGTGGGGGGTCATAGTCATCCTATTTTGTTAATGTGAATAATTTCTTGTGTATTATATTTGAAATATTCTTATATGTATTTTAATTTGTTTTAAGCTAAACTCTATGGTGATTACTAGGTGCATGGTTTACCTATGCAACCTCTATGTTATCATTAGAAATTAAGGTTAAAATTTTTGTTCCTTAGTATTTGAACACAATTATATTGTTTTGTTCATGGCCTATGGGTAGAGTACAAGAAACATTACATGACTTTAATATAATATTGTTAAGAACATCAAACTATTCTACTATTTACCTTCAAATGATGTGATCTCCTGATGAAAACTTCAGAACTTTTCAGAAATTATAAAGATGTTTTGTGGTGAAAAAATCATAGCATCCTACAAAGAAATTAGACAAAATTTTTACCAGAAACTTTTGGCCAGGTACAGCTTTATATTTTGATAGAGGACTGCTAATTTATTTATTTATTATTATTTTTTATTAACATGAGTATCCGAGCCAGTTTGCGTGTACGTCGACTAATCTCACGGGCCCTGAAGTTAACGACCATGTAAACCTCTAATGACCATCATATTAGCAACTACAGGGCTCGAATCTGAGATCACAAGGGAAGCAAATCCTTTAATCCCAAATTTTTACCACTAGAGATGACTGCTAATTAAATGTGCAAGTTGACACTTTTTAGTCATACCAACTGAGCAAGCAACTTCCTTGTTCCAATAACCTATTTTGCTAGTCTAGTGGTCCAATTTGGCCACCATAATAGTAATAATTAAGCTTAGCATAAAGCTATATTATTTTTATTTTTTATAAGGCATATATTATAGCCAAAGTAGGCAAGGAGATAGAAAGTTAGCATACAAAATTAGAGCAAAACCTAAAAAACAACTCTAATCATATCAAACAGCTTTAACCTAACCTAATTAAACTATCGAGATAAAGAAAACAGAAGTTGAAACTAGACAGAAGTAAAGGTCTAGAACCATGTTAGCAAAACAGGAAACTTCAGAAACTCCCACAGCAGCAAAACTCAACGAAACTACTAGAAATTCAAAAGGCAACCCAACAACAACATAGAGAAAGCAGAATACAATCTGTGAGATCATGATCTTCACAACAAGCTTGCTGAAGTATCATCTCAAAACAACATCCCCACTGCAGAATGCATTTCTATTTTTTTTTATCTGTATTTTTTTATTTTGAAATGCTAATCAATGAACAAAAAAACTAATTATTAATAAGGGCAGCCGGGAAAATATTAATTAGGTCAGTATCATCTCAGTAGTTAGCAATCATGGATGGTTTTGGCAAGGAATAAGACATTTATTCTCAGAAATAAAATATCCCTATGGAATCTCATAATTGTTAAATAGCAACTGAGTAGTGTTAAAGGGAAAATAACAAAGAATAATTTTTTTCAGTTAGCACAAACAAGAAGATTATGATAAAAGTAGTAGCACTTGAAAAATAGACTAAATAATTGTGACTTTAATGCGATTTGATTTTAACTAATTAAATCAACTGATCATACTCAAAAGTCTTTCATTTGCCAAAAACTTTTTGCACCTTTTGCCAATTATATATCATTACTGTGAGAATTATTAACATAATTATTGTGATTACTATATATTGATTATATATAGTATACTGATAATGATGATGAATATTCATGCTCAGCATGACGTAATATATATATAAAAGAAAAAAAATGTTAATTCCCATTAATTCTACATGGATGCATCTACCTTTTTCTTAATTATTGGCTTAGGAAAATTGAGGAGCTTGAACTTGAGCACTACAATTCTTTGACCAATTAAATATTATTGTAGAATTAGGTCATACTAGCTTGTAGAGCTCCAACTTTTATTAGTATATTAGTAGACTAAACTAACTACTCTTCATTTTGCCAAGACTAATGGCAGCTATTAAAATGTCTTTATTTAAGGTAATTAGCTTATAATATAATATCATTTGGATTTTCTTATTTTATTGATGTGACCCATGCGCTAAATTTTTAACAAATAAAATAGAGATGGTGAGATTTGAAATCATAACCGCTTGATTAATAAAGTTCTGATATTATGTCGGAAAACTATTTCACCAAAAAATTTAAGCTACTAAGTGAGGTCTTAATATATGATTTATATTATTGTCTAATAGTACATAATGCTTTACAAAAATATTTTTTTATTTGAAAATGTATTAAAATAATTTTTTATTTATTTTTGAAATCAACACATTAAAATTATTGAAAAATACTAAAAAAATATTAATTTAATATTTTTTAAGATAAATATACTTTTAAAAATTACTAAAAAAAAAAAAAATCACTACAATCACTCCTGGGTCAAATTGCCATCATTTAAGGTTTACGGGAGGGAAAAGTAGAAGAAATTAATACTTAACCTCCTAACAGTGTGGTCATCTGCTAACCTATTGCAGGGGTGGGGTAACAAAATATTTTAAATATTTTTTTCTTATACTAATAATTAAAAAACAAAAGATATTTTCGAACTAGTTTATATATAAATTAATATTATATTTATTTTCAAGCTATATTAAAGATATATTCTCTACATCATACTAATCAGACTAACACAATATTTAAAAGAAATTAATTAAAAACTGCTTTCAAGATTTGTATTAAAAAAATTAAGCATGGCTTGTCTTATAATATTCATTAAGCAAGCATGCATCATCCACTTTTTTTTAAGACATTAATTAAACATTAAATTTCCGAAGTCAAAAAAGACATTCAAGTACATGAAAATGTTTCTTTCACAGTCTTCTTAATTCTTAATGTTTTTATGTCAATTCAATCCTTCTCAGCTTTGTTGAAATTCATGTGTTAGACCATGACCCAAGCTCGTGGAATATTTATAATTAATCATATTAGTAATTAATTAAAGAGGCAAGTTCATGTCAGCACACAGGAATATATATTGTTAGGTAGCAGAGACTTAAAAAAATAAATTAGACCCGACTATAGGTTAAAGCTTGCAAGCCCCATTAAAGTTTGATGAAGTGTTATTAAAGCTGTCAAGAACATTTTTGCATCACTGTACGTAAGAAAAAAAGGCATGAAATAAAGCAAAAAGAAAGAAACATAGAAAAAGAGAGATAGAGAGAGGACGACTGACATGAAAACTCAGCATAAAATATAATAAATGAACTTAATATATGAATAAATCATGTTCTCCTTTTATTTTACAATAGTAAAAAATATATTTATAAAAAAATTATTCAAGTTAAATTATTTTTATAAACAAATATTAATAAATCATGTTTGATATGTGAATAATATGGAAGCTTGGAATAAGGAAATTTTCGAATCTAAGTCAGTGTGTGTTTGGTAACAAAGTGTAATAAGTTTTTTTTAATTAAAAATATATTAAAATAATATTTTTTTATTTTGATATTAACCCATTAAAATCATCAAATAATATATAAAATAATTAAATTAATATATTTTTAAATAAAAAATAATTTAAAAAACATTTTAAAAAATACACAAGCTAATACAAAACCAAACAAGCCTTAATTAATTATCTTTATCCATTTTTGTTAATCTGTGCTTAGATTGGTATCCTAAGACACCTTGAATGCTACGAGACTAGTTTAATTTGATATTATTTTTTTGGAGAATTTGAATTAAAAAGGAAATTTTTAATGACTTGTTTGGAGAACATAGCTATCACACATATTTCTTATATTACTATTGACAATCCATTAATGGATATAAAAAAAAGAAGGTTTTAATGGTGCATATATAAAACCAAAATTAAATGGTATCTAAAAGCATATTATTCCATACAAATGATTAAACAAGAGGACAGCGGTGAGGCTGCTGTTTCTCCATCCAATCATTGGAGCAACTGTACATATATGTCTTTGCCTCAAGTCTTTTTTTTTCCTTAAAAAAAATATGATTTAATTTTATGGTGTTTCCATTCATGTGGTCCACGATATTCTAGCCCACATTGTCTGCAAGTGTTTTCATGGAGTGTTTGGAAATACAGGTAAACTCGTATTTTTAAAATATTTAATTTTTTTTATTAAAAATTAAATTTTTTATATAATTTGGATCGTTTTGATGCGCTGATCTTAAAAATAATTTTTAAAAAATAAAAAAAACATCATTTTAATGCATTTCAGCATGAAAAACACTTTAAAAAACAACTACAATCATATTCCCAAACATGCCTGATAGCTTACATAAAATTCAATTTGCAAAGAATTTTATGTAAATTAAAAACTACACTTTAATTTTGAGGGTTGGAGTATAGTTATTAAACCTGATGAGTCTTGAGTTTGTTGAAAGATATTATTTTGTTTTTTTGAGTGAAATTAACAATATTATTATCTAAATTTAATTGGATTAATTTAAATTTAATTAGATTAATCTCCAAAATAATTTGAAATAAAACCGATCCATGTGAGGTTTTATATCAGCCTATCAGGGGTTTATTTTATTTTTTAATTGAATTTTATAATTAACCTTCATAAAAATTTAATAGAGAGTGTCCTTACTCAAGAAGGAAGATTTATTTTCAATTGACGTGCAAGTTTATTTTAGGATATTCCTAGCTATCTCAAAAATAAGAAAAAAAAACAGAAAAGAAAAAAGAATTAGAGTGTGAAATGATCAACCTTGCAAAAACAATATTTTAATAGAAAAGTATCTATTTCATAAAAAAGAAAAGAAAAGAAAAGTTTCTAGTAGCATAGTTTTCATTGCAGGGGGGTAAAGCTGGCTGGTCTGCCACAATGAAATTTTGATAAATTTAAATAGCAAGTTTGTGCTCCATATTTTTTATACTACAAAATATTTTTTCAATTGTATCTCACAGAACTTTCATCTTGCAATTTTTTATAGAACAGCTCGCCTTGAGTGGGTAAATTGTTTTTGAGAAAAAAAATATTTAGTCAACGGTAGGCATATTGGTTTTTTTTTAAAAAACTAATATTAAATAATAAAAACAAAAAACAAAATAAAAAAACCGATGCTAACCTGTGCTATAACAAATCAAATATTGAAAGATAAAATTAAAAAATCAATCATAGAAAAAAATAATTAAAAGAAAAAAAAGCGAGCCCACTTAAATTAACTTATCAAACCCACAAGTCATATCATGAGATCGGGATAACCCTATAAAAATAAAAACAAAGAAAAGCATGAAGCCAATTTTTTTTTTTAAAATCAACGTCGAGTAATGAGATTGAAAAAGAAAATAAGTAATAAAAAACCGATGTGAGCCCGTGACCTGGGCCATTTGATTTCAACAATCAAACCTGAAAAAACCACGAAGTTCAAATTTCAATAAATCAAATGTTAAAGGTTGAAATTAAAAAAAATAATAACAAAAAAAGGATTTAAAAAAAATATAGCAATTAAAATAATAAGGATCTAATTTGAAAAAAAAAATTGGATGATGAATAATTTTGTAATGAAGGGATAAATTAAAAAGAAAAATCAAATTTACAAAATAATTAAAGTAACCACCAAGAGAATGTGAATTAAATCTAAAAAAAATAACAAATTTAAAATTTAAAATTTTAGTTGAAGGATGAAATTGAAAATAATTAAAAGTTCACAAAAGAGGCAAGAAAAAAAAAGAAGAATCAGTGAAAAATAAAAAATAAAAAATTTAGATTGAATGACACAATTGAAAAAAAAAAAACTTACAAAAATGCCAATTACACAAATTAAAAATTAAAAATAATGAGTAATGGTACTCAAATATTCACTACCAATGGAATAACCAAAAATTTTCAATGCCAAGCATGAATTTTTAGGGAAGAAAGAGAAAAGAAAGAAAAAGAAACAGCTCCAATTATAATCCATCCATAACAGGTCAACACACGTTTTCAATGAAAGAAGAGGATGCTGTGGGCAATCAACAGACACTACATAAGAGAATTATCGACCACTAGATAACGCTTAATGTTATGAATTTTTTTTTCTTTTAAGGATAATAAAAGTATTTTACTTTTCTAAAAAAACAAAAAAAAACATTTGTACCTCCATTCAAAAAAAATAAAAATAAATAAATCACATGGAAAAAACCATTTTACCCGGTGTTTAGTTTTCTTAGTTAACTTGATGAACGTCAAGGCAATACACAGTAAACTCTCTCTAGTGCTGCAGTAAATACTATATTTTTGGTAAATATTTCTCATTGATTCAATTAAGCAGTAGACTTCATGGTTGTGCGATTAGTAGATGATGATAAAGGCTCAGATTGACTGACTGACTTATCCACAAAGATGAACTCTACATATCTAACAATTTGTAGATTTGTATCCCTCCCTGTCTAACTGAAAAAAGAAAGAAAAAAAGTGAGGGAAAAAAATAAGAAAGAAGTCCTCAAAAGTCAAAAGCTGACCTCAAACGTACGAGGGAACCTTTATAAAGTTCAATCTCATATGAGCTCAAACATACAGGCATTAATCTCCTCCATGGATAAAGTGCTGATGGGAGTTTAGTGTTTTGCTTACGTTCATTACTATTTAATTATCTTGTTGGATTTTGATTCTCAAGGAACAAAATCTAGACAGATGACGACGACGACGACGATCACCACCACCACCATTAATAATAGTGATTATGATGTTAGATGGGAAAACTGATGAGCCAACAGGGGGCATGTTCTAATAATTTATAAAGTAGGAAAAGTAGAGTTTTAGTAGGAGGATGTTACATGCCTCCATTAATTCATCAATTTCAATTTTATTATGTAGATTTAGCTTGTTTACTTCGTCTTGATGATCATAGGAGATAGCCATCCCATTGTATTGCTAAGACTCATCAAGCCTCCCGCCTGAATCAAAAGAAAAACAAGCGATTAAAGGTTATAATAACAGTGCAAAATGAGGTAACTGGGAAGAAGATGGTCTGGTCTGCCCATGTTATCTTATTTCAAGAGGAAAAAAAAAGCCACCACAAAGCCCTACCAGCTGATTCTATCTTGACAAGCATCAGATTTCCACAGCTCTTGCAGCATTTCTAGCCTTCCCACTGAAAAAGAAGAAAAGGAGCTTAACGTGCAAAGAGGTAACTACAAAAGCATTGCCGAAAGCTGTCCAGTTATTTATCATCTGCAAATGCAGAAAGTTCT
>Ga0307517_10013388_pt1 | contig 11144 bp, 9 predicted proteins | sample 23_EM_MG_FD_194515 | JGI IMG/M metagenome (GOLD analysis project Ga0307517, IMG submission 194515) | Populus trichocarpa ectomycorrhiza microbial communities from riparian zone in the Pacific Northwest, United States - 23_EM | ecosystem: Host-associated > Plants > Roots > Unclassified | place... | reverse complement strand
TGTTCATGAAAGGGTGTTCCTGGTATTGAAATTAGAAAGGGAAAAAAAAGTCAGATCTGTAAGTGTCCACTCATAGCATAACATGGCTACAAAGAGGGGGGGAGGGGGGGGGGTTGGGGGAAGGGTGGTTATTAGCACTCTGCCGAGTATTAATAGCAATCCATACTGATAGAGATGAGAAAAGAGTGTTAGAGAGCGGACATGAAGTGCCATTAATACTTGGTGGGCAGCTAATTGCCCCACCCAGAAGAACAATCATGGGACTTCAAATACCATCAGTTCATGTGCTGACTGTCTATCCTTTGGATCTTTCTGCACACTGGAGACAAAAGAAGAGGAAAGAAAACAAAGAACCAAGGAATGAAAATCAGTAACTTCACAAGATTATCTGGGTCAAAGTGCATTAAATTCCCATTAAAAAAAAAAAAGCAGCTTGCAGCCCTAAAACCAAATTATGTGGAGCATGCCATAGATCAGGGAAAATGAGTACTCATCCGATGATATTTCAAAAATGAAGAAAAAGACTAGAAATAAATGGAAAAACATTGGACATGGATAAAAATATACTTCATGACTTCCTTTTTTTTTCTTGATCTTAATTCAACTGCAAATGAACATCCTCAGAAACAAATAAATTTATATGGGGAAAAAAAATATGAAAGGTTCGATGCTATATGAGTATTAGAAGGTGCATTAAGAAACTTCAAGCATGACTTATCTTTACCATGCAGATATAAATGAACAAAACTCTGGAGAAAATTGGTCTGGTGGTGCAGAAGGTGGAGGTTGATCAACAATGGCTACCATAAGTTCATAGACATTAGTCCAGCCTTCATTCGGCACAGGAGGGGTAATTGAGAATTCGCCGGTTGCACACTCCAGCAATACCAAGCCCAAGCTCCAAATGTCACTTTTATAGTCATATCGTCCCCCACTAATTCTCTCAGGCTACAAAATAATCGCACATGAAAATCTTACAAATTCAAGATACAGGCTGCATAATGGTTGCCTGAGAAAGTGGAAATGCTGTTGTAAAAGAGAGAAAATCCAGCATTAATATCTTATGTATAATGAAATTACTTACAGACATATAGTTGTATGTGCCAACAAAAGTATTAGCCTGTCCAGACGTGCTTTGCATGATTGCACTCACTCCAAAGTCTGTAATCTTGACTTCTCCTCTATGATTAATCAACAAATTAGAAGGTTTTAAATCCCGGTGGATGATGTGTTTTTCATGATGAAGATACAACAAACCCTTGAGCACCTGCATTTATGGGACAACAGATAAACAAGTTGGATGATAAAGAAATTGGTATCTGCTATAAGTAAATAGAACAAGGGGTGAAATGATTTTCCATGTTTTAACCTGCTTAAAGATGGCAGCAAGATATGGTTCTGAAATTTTTTTAACACTTTTCAGAAAATCTGCTAGAGATCCACCATCCATGTACTCTAAGATAATTGAAATGGCACCGTTATCGTAAAAAGACTGGTAGCACATGACAACATAAGGACATTGTGATGACTGATTAATTTTCAGTTCCTGAGTAATGGCCTTGCGTGCAGACTCTTCGATATTCATTTGGATAACCTGAAATGGAACAAGAATGCCAAATCTTTACTACTTAGGACTGGACATGAAAAGGACTAGGCATACACGTTCAGTGGACAACAAATAAACCGATTAATAACCAAACAGAAACCAAAAGATGATAAGCGTCCCTCCCAGAATACCAGGGAGTAATCTCTGTAGAGTTTATAAGAGCAATTTTCAGTTGAAACCACTTTACATATGATGTAAAAGCAATATTCAAAATAACTGTGAGAGACCTATTCCTCCAAGAGTTTAAGCCCAAGTTCAACTCAAAATATCAGAAAATAAAGGACTGAAGGGCTAGTAGAAGCACCATGTTATTGCTCTATTTTTAGCAAACTAGAGACATGAATGAAAAGGAGGTTTCCATTCTCAAAACTTAAATCTCAAAAATCTAGTTTGAGTGGAAATGGGTTGATAAAATTAAACTATGGCAAAAGGCAAATAAGGAATCTGGTGCACCAATGGCGGAAGACTAGGTATTCCTTATCCAACTCAAGGTTTAAAAATGTTAGTGAACAAGTCATTTTGAGAAGTCAGAAACCAGTGGAAAAACCCATGCAGCATGTCTCAAAATAATTTAATCGGGCAGCACAGCAGCTTCAGGCATTAACTGATCTGATACCATACTTACAGACCAAGACGGAAATTGTAGTTAAAAAAAAAAAAGCGAGTGAGAGCACGGTAAGCGGTGAATGATATGATGATACCTTCAAGGCAAAAAACTGGCTTGTCCATTTGTGTTGCACCAACTGCACAATTCCACTACTTCCCTTCCCGATGACCTTAACCATGTCTATATCCGCTAAACTCAATTGGTTGTCTGTGGGCGTTATAGGTGGTGGCTGAAAACAGTCAGACAACAACTCTTTAGAAAAAGAAAATCATAAAAAACCAAGTGCAAATAAATACGAGAGGGATCAATTACTAGCATGATCATTGATAATGATGAGGCACGGATGTAATAATAAAGAAATTGAGAATATGAGAAAAGTTAATCTTACAGGCTGGGTATCGATTTGAGAGACAATCCGAACACCGTCTCGATTGACAAGCAGATCACCATCTCTAAACGTACCGCTTTGGGTTCTGCAATCATTACCAGAAATTAAGAATCATGACATGGGCTTATAGGATGAGAGAGGGAGGTAGATTTTTACAGGAACTTAGCGAAGGAAACTTCATTAGGAGGAGGGAGGGAGAGCTTGAGCTTGACATTAGGGTTTAAGCCTCCCTTCTTCATTTGCTAGTCTCTGAGGAAAATCAAAATCAAAAGGTGGGCTTTGGCTGTGGATGCTGCGTAAATAAGTAAATCTGTTGAAGTGGCATAAAATGGAAAGGAGTAATAATTCTTATGGGTAGTGCAGGCAGTACTACTCAATGACCATTACAGAGACCCGGAAGACGCTGAACCTTTCCTTTTTTTTCCCCCGTTTACTTTTCCACTCCAGCTACCCCCTCCTCTTCCCCTCCTTTTTTTTATAACATTTAAATTTTTTATTTTAAAATATATTTTTAAAATTATTTCTTCATACTAATATCAAAAATAATTTTTTAAAAAATAAAATTTTATTTTATTATATTTTTTAAAAAATATATTTTAAAAAATAATTATTATCATAATAACAAACAAACTTTTAACAATATCCAAAAAATTTATTAATTTAATAAAACAATAATTAATCTAACTCCATAATTTACTTTTCTTGCTTAAATTCAACAAGATACCTATAAATACTTCTTATTAAAACATGTATTTCAGAAAATATAATAAATTAATTAAAATTTGAATTCATTTTTAATTTTAATAATTAAAAAAATCTCAATAAAATCTGATTCTATCTTAATAAAATACTATAATAAGGATAAAGGTATAATTTATTAATAAAACTTGTAATAAATACGAAGAGAGATTAACAATTTACGGAGTGAGAATAACACTATAACACCATCATAATAATATTCAATTTTTATATGATAACGAGTGCCTCTATTGTCTACTCAGGTCGATTAGGAATGACTATTAATGGAAATGGTGGTCCGAGAGAGGTTGGTTCTTGGTGAGAGAAGATGGTGTGGTGTGTGCTAGGTCGTGCATTCTTTTTATTAGGTTGTGCATTCTTAGAAATACTTGTTGTATAAATATTATCTCTATGGCTATACTTGCTCGAGAATGTTAATGTGGCTATCCCTATGCATGCTCAAGAAATGAATGCTCGCCTTTTTTTTTGGTTTTTGTTAAGGTTTCTATATGGGGTTTCTTCTTATGATTCTTGTGAATATTTATGCAAGAGAAAAGAGAGAAACTCTACTCAGGTCCACCCGGGTCAACATCCAAAATCAGCAACTTGGTTGTGATACAAGGGTAATTTTATTGAAAATAAATTGAATAAAACTCTAAAGTTTAATTATCAAACAACTCAATGTTTAAGGGTGCAATAACTCGATCTTATTTTCAAAATCAGTGAGAAATCCAATAAAAAAATTAAAAAATAACAAAACTCAATCTGTAATTAAATAAATGTTGAAGGATAAAACTGAAAAACATGAGCTTAAAAAAAATCAAACTCGAACGAATCTCCTAAATCTTGATTAATTTTCTAAATTCACGACCTATGAAATCCTAGATATAGGTTTAACCAAGAAGCTCAATTCTCAATCAATTTAAATGTTGAAGGATGAAACAAGAAAAAAAATATCAATTTAAAAAATCTACCAAAGCAAAAAAAAATAGCAATCAAAATAATAAGGATCAAATCTGATAGGAAAAAAACTGTAGGAGGATAAAATCACAAAAAACTATTCGATTTTAAAAATTATCTTAAATAAACCAAATAGGAATAAAAAAAAGATATGGATCAAATCTAATATATGAAAAAAAATTAAAAAAAAATGAAATTAAAAAAAAAACCTCAATTTAATAAATTATTTTATATAAAATAAATAGTAACAAAAAACATGGATCAAATTAAGAGGAGAAAACAATTGAAATGCTGCCTTGAAATTTTAAAGGGTCAGGAGTAAAAATCAAGGAAGATGGAGAAAAGAATGAAAAAATAAAAAGGTCATCGATGCCCACCGGAGACTCGTTGGCCACATAAGCTGCCTGTATCATAGAGTGGTCACCACAAAGATTCCAACATATCAACAATTTTTTTAATTATATTTATATTTGTTAAATTACCAAACACTTCTATGTGAACCTGAATATAACAAAAAAAAGAACTAAGAAAAAGAAAAAAAAACCCTTGGACACTAGCCTTAGAATTTATTGACCTTAAAGGTAATTATATCATTTTACTATGCTAAAAAAATATAAAGACAAAAAAACCCTTTTAGAAAGGATAATATTTTTTTGTTTTTAGGGGTATTTACACTATTTTACTATGCAAGAAAAAATCAAAATGACAAGAAAATACTTGGACAAAAATTATATATATATTTGCTTTTAAGAGTAATAAAGTTATTTTACTATGAAAAAAATATACACATACCAATTTGTCTCTAAATAATTCAATAATATCCAATAGATCCCCTGAAGAAAATGTTATTACCTCTAATTCAAGCTTTGTTAATTTTTTTATAAGGTAAAATAATCATTTTAATATTTCAATCTGCATTAAATTTTGTTTGATAAACAATGAATATCTAATATCTTTTAGCTTCTATTAATAGAAAAGGAAATGACTATCGACACAAATTTTACACACCTGCTAGTTTTTTCCATGAAATAAACTAAATGACTTTCCTCATTCTATATATCCCTATAAAAAAAGTTTAATTTTTTTTAATTTTTCTTTTCCTTTCAACATTATAAGAATATTTGCTTCTTACTGTGATAGTTTCTATTTTTTACTAAACCATAAAAAAAAATTGATTGAATAACTAAATATCTTATGTATACTGAATTTCACGTATAATTGTGTTTTAAATTTTAGTTTTATAAAAGATAAAATAATATGTTTTTTTTTTTCTTAAAGACTTAATTTTTATTTATTTTGCATACAAACAATTTGAATCAAAACATATATTTTAAAACCATAAATAAAAATGTGTTTTTAACCTATTTTTCTAAACTGAAATAGGAAAAGCAAAAATAAAAGCTCCCACAATGATAAACACAGAATTCAACCAAATGCTTTGCAGACTGCGAAAGAAAGCGTAAAAACAAAGCTTCTTCTCCTCTATAATAATAATAATAAATAACCTATTATTTATCATTCAAGGTAACTGACCTCGCTGAATCCTTATTCTTGAACTCGCTAAAAACCAAGCCCATGGAGGTTAGCGGATACGATGATGGAAACAGACGTTTCTAATCTTTTGCTGCTGCTACCACCGCAGCCCTTGTTGACTGGCTTGATAGGGACCCTTCCACTTTCCTTAGAAATCAAAGCTAGCAGCATATGGGTCCACATGCTTCTTCTTCTTCTTCTCATTTCTTGGAAAGAGTTTATTCTTTTTTCTATAATGGTTTTGGTTTCTCAGTTGAGCATAATTGAGTTTGCAGGAGGTTTGCATTAATGGTTAATAGCTCGCAGAATAGGAAAGACATATCACCATGAATACTGAATTGGCCATTAACACAGAGATAAGAGGTTACTCTAGCTGTAGGCTTAGCAGTTTATTATGATATTGTCCTACATCCCATTAATAAAAAGAGTATACACATAGATTACAGAGAAGCTGATTTGCACCTAGACTTAAGTAATCTGTTACTAAATACAAGGATATTTGAATTTGAAATATGAAATGGTGATCTTAATCCTGATATGCCCCCTCAAGATAGGCCACAAGTAGAGAGGCCAATCTTGTCGTGCAAGTGCTGGAATTGGGAACGAGGTAGAGGCTTTGTAAGAAGGTTTGCAAGTTGGTCTGCTGAAGAAACATGAGCCACGCGTAGTTTACCAGTTTGAACTTTTTCACGTAAAAAATGATAGTCAATGGCCACATGTTTCATCCTGGAATGAAAAACTGGATTTGAGCTTAACTGTGTGGCGCCAACATTATCACAGTAGATGACTGGTGTGGTGATCAGATCAATGTAAAGTTCAGACAACAATGAATGAATCCAGCATAGTTCAGCAGCTGTAGCAGCAACAGCTCGATATTCGGCTTCAGTTGATGAACGAGCGACAGTCTTCTGCTTCTTAGAACTCCAGGAGATGAGATTATTGTCAAAATAAACAAGGTTGGCACTGGTGGAGGAGTAATCATCTTTGTTTCCTGCCCAGTCAGCATCGGAAAAGGCATGAAGTGAAATTGGGGAGTTGCTATGAAGAAGAAGACCATTATTGATGGTGCCACAGAGGTAGCGCATGATGCGTTTAACAATTTGTCAATGTTCATCTGTTGGTGCATGCATGAACTGAGACATTCTGTTAACAGCAAATGACACATCTGAACGTGTGAGCGATAAGTATTGGAGGCTGCCAACGACTGTTCTGTATTCAATAGGATTGGAGAGAGGGGAACCAGAAGACAATATAAGGGATGAGGAGTTGGTTGGCAATGGAGTAAGGACAGGTTTAGCTTGTTCCATGTGTGTTATGGCAAGCAGTTCCTGAATGTATCGCCGCTGGGAAAGAAGAATACCACTGGGATGGGGAACAACTTCAACACCAAGAAAGTATGAGAGATTACCAAGATCTTTTAGAGAAAACCTCTGAGCTAGACGAGTAACAAATTGAGACACAAAATCAGCATTGTTACCAGTGAAGATAATATCATCAACGTATACCAACAGGTAAAGCAGGTTGTTGCCAGTTGCTCGAGTAAACAGAGAAGTGTCAGAATGAGAGTTTGTGAAACCAGCAGCCAGTAGAAATGATCGCAATTCATGATACCATGCTCTTGGAGCTTGTTTGAGGCCGTAGATAGCTTTGTGTAGTTTGCAGACATGGCTGGGATGATCAGAATCAATGAAGCCAAGTGGTTGAGCCATGAATATTGTTTCTGAAAGACTGCCTTGAAGGAATGCATTATTGATATCCAGCTGGCGAAGTGACCAACGGTTGGCGACAGCAAGACTAAGCAACAGGCGAATTGTTGTTGGCTTTATAACTAGACTAAACGTTTCAAGGTAATCTACACCTGGCCGTTGATGAAAACCTTTGGTCACAAGGCGTGCCTTATACCTGTCAACAGAGCCATTAGAGTTCCTTTTAATACGAAATATCCATTTACAACCTACAATGTTGGTGGCTGTCGTGGGACAGACAAGTTCCCATGTGTCATTGCTAACAAGAGCATTATATTCAGCTGACATTGCATTTCTCCAGTTTGGATCTTTGAGAGCTTGTGTAATGGAAGTCGGCTCTTGAGGTGTGGAGGAGGTTAATGTTGCATGAAGATTCAGCTTCTGTATTGGTTTTGTGATATGATTTCTGGCTCTGGTAATCATGGGATGGTTAGGAAGTTGGGCAGTATTGGTTTGTGAGTCTTGGAAGTAGGGAGTTGTACTTACTGTAGGTTGGGAGATCAATGAAGAAGATGGAGAAGGATCAACAGCAGGAGGCAATTCTGGTGCATGTACTTCAGGAGTGCTAGAAGGCGGCTGTGCTGGAAGAGGCATAGAAACTGTGAGAACAGGTGGAAACCAGGAGACAGCTGATGGGTGAGATGGACAAGGTGACATGGATGTGAGACTGGTGTAGGGAAAAATTGTTTCAACAAATTTGACATGACGGGAAGCATAGGTTTTGGAAGTCTTAGGCTCAAAACAGGGATATGCGCTTTGTGATAATGAGTAACCAATGAAGACACAGGGCTTGGACTTCGGTTCTAGCTTATGTGAGGAATAAGGACGAAGCCATGGATAACATAAGCAGCCAAAGCTTTTTAATTTAGAGTAGTTTGGTGCAGTTTGGAAAATTAATTCAAAAGGGCTAGAGAACTAAAGTGTTTTGGTAGGCATTATGTTTATTAAATAGACAGTAGTACTGAATGCTTGAGGCCAAAAGGATAATGGAAGGGAGGCATGGGTGAGGAGTGCAAGACCAGTTTCTACAATGTGACGATGTCGTCTTTCGGAGTAGCCATTCAATTCAGGTGTATGTGGGGGTGTTGTGAGGTGAGTGATTCCAGTTTTTGAAAGGAAGGCTTTGAGTGCAGAATACTCACCTCCATTATCAGAGTAGAGAGTGACAATTCGTTGGTTAAAATAATTCTCAACAATGGATTTATAACGTTGGAAAACGTCAAGAACCTCAGATTTACGCGTGAGAGGATAAAACCAAAGATATTTGGTGAAGTGATTGAAAAATATGACGTAGTACTTGAAGCCATTAGAAGATGTCATTGGAGAGGTCCAGACATCAGAAAAAATAATTTGCAGAGGCTTCGTGGATACTAGAGTAGAAGTAGAGAATGGCAATTTATGACTTTTATTGCAGAGACAAGCATTACAGGAGAATTCATTGGTGATAAGAGATGAGGATTCTAATTTATAATTAGACAAAATGTGTTGTAAAATAGGTAATGCTGGTTGTCCTAAACGATGATGCTAGTTGGTGCAGGTAGTTTTGATGGTGGAGAAAGCTAAGATTGGTGCAGACGCAGGGTTGGAAGCCGGCCATTCATACACTCCATCCTTAGTGTTGCCTTGAAACAGAAGTGCCCCTGATTGAAGATCCTTCACAAAGAACAAAGATGGTAAGAATTCCACTGAAACATTGTTAGAATTGCAAAACTGATAGACAGAAATTAAGTTGCGTTTCATAGTTGGCACACAAAGGACAATGGACAATTTAAAAGTGGAGTGAGGAGAGGAAATTTTTGTAGAACCAGTGTGTGTGATGGAGAGACCGGTACCATCGCCAATCATGACATCATCATGGCCATTGTAGGGGGAGTGGAGTGACAAATTGTCAAGATCTGCAGTCAAATGGTGAGAGGCACCACTGTCAAGGAGCCAGGTTGTATTAGTAGAGGCAGTGTTGGTGACAAAATTAGCTCGTGGCTACCAAGAAGATGTGGAATGTTGTGCTGAGGAATGCTCAGTAGCTAAAGACTGAATTGGGATCAGTTGGAAGGAGGGACATCATTTGGCTGTGTGACCTTGAATGCCATAAATTTGGCAAAAACCTTGATATGGTTTCGATGGAGGCCGATGTTGGCGATAGGGAGAGTTGTTGATTGGTGAATAGGAAGGTCTGAAATGAGGGGAACGTCATTGGTGAGTAGTGGCAGGTGAGGAATAAGAGGGACGAGGATTGTTGAAACGAGGGGCACGCCATGTAGGACCAGTCTTGTGCATGGGATTGGCTGTAATGGGAAAGGATGTAGCCAAGGTTTCTGTTGTTGCATGAGCTTCAAAAGAGAGAAGTTTTTCATGCAGCTCATCAAATGAGATGGGTGTGTCACAAGCTTGGATTGCTCGAACGAGTTCCTTGTATTCATCTCCTAGGCCATCGAGAATTTTGTCAGTGAGATCTTCCGAATCGACTGGTGCACCTAGGATAGCAAGTTCATTAGCACGTGCTTTAATGGAATGAAGAAACTCGGTGATGGTCTGAGTGCCTTTGGTTGGGTTTTTAAGTTTGTTCTTGACCTGTTGGATGTGACCACGAGAAGGTTTTGCATATGTGTTGGCAAGAATGTTCCATGCTTCCTTAGCAGTACCTGCACAGGCAATGAAAGGAATGATGGTGGGCGAGAGAGAGCTGATTATGGCATTAAGCAATAGTTGATCCTGTCGAATCCAGAGTTTGTGAGAGGGATTTGGGAACGTGTGGTTGTCTGTAGTGATAGTGTTTGGAGGGCAGGGTATTGAACCATCAATATATCCAATGAGATCATACCCAATGAACAGCATTTCAAATTGAAGTTTCCAAGAGATGTAATTAGTAGAAGTTAGTTTAAGAGGTGTTTGAGCAATGGTATTGATGGTAATGAGAGAAACCTCACGGTGAATATCTGAGGAGTTGGTTGGGGTGGTCATGGTTTCGTGTATGGAAAGTAAAAAAAAAAATTAGTATTGCTAAGACCGTGATTTAGCAGAAGAGAAGAGAGACTAATGAAGGAGAACCTTGGATTGCTCTGATACCATGTAGGCTTAGCAGTTTACTTATGATATTGCCCTACATTCCATTAATGAAAAGAGTGTACATATAGATTACAGAGAAGCTGATTTACACCTAGACTTAAGGAGTCTGTTACTAAATACAAGGACATTTGAATTTGAAATGTGAAATGGTGATCTTAATCCTGATACTAGCTTCCTAGGAATTTAAACTTGTTTCCATGTTTTGTATAGTGTAAAAAATAAAAATAAAAATATTATTTTGATTTATTTTTAAATAAAAAATAATTTAAAAAATAATCATTACTATAATACTAAACGAGCTGTAAAAAACCCGATAAAAACATTCTTCCTAAGAGCATGTTGGCCAAAACTAGCTTACTTACAGGGAAATAATATTGCGATTTCCCTGTGTTTATTGCTGGACAAGTGAGCTTATGATTCACAGATCACAATTTAGAGCAATATTAGGGAGGGTAGCTAGCGCATGCACCATTTGCCTTGCTCGTTGATAGAACACATTAT
>Ga0307517_10013387_pt1 | contig 11144 bp, 5 predicted proteins | sample 23_EM_MG_FD_194515 | JGI IMG/M metagenome (GOLD analysis project Ga0307517, IMG submission 194515) | Populus trichocarpa ectomycorrhiza microbial communities from riparian zone in the Pacific Northwest, United States - 23_EM | ecosystem: Host-associated > Plants > Roots > Unclassified | place... | reverse complement strand
TATATATATTAGATAAACTTGAAAAAAAAATTAATTCATTAATAAATTATTTTCCAGTTTCTTTTCCATAACATAACCAAATACTGGAAAGTGTTTTCCAGTTTATTTTTCATAACATTACTAAATATCAGAATTTATTTTTCCAGAATTCACTTTTTAGGAATTCATTTTCTCCGGAATTCACTTTAAAAAAAAAAACAACTTTCCTGTAAACAAACGGATACTAAACAAAACCCGAACCCTACAGAACTTATGGCAATCATTCACTGACATGAAATATCAGGGGGTGTGAGATAATGCTTCTCCCAGTTGCCTAACATGATTCCTATGTTGTCTTGGTTCTGTTTTTGATGCATCTGACAGCGGCCAAAAACATACTTTGCAACAAGGCCATCTACGACTCTCTAGTGTTCAAATTCATGGAATGCGACTTCATTACCCTGAAAATGCGCTCCCCATCACTAAATTATCGATTCTGCCCTAGACATACTTCTTCTATGAAGTTACCCAACAAGCCCCGTTCAAGTTCAACTTCATTGTTGCTTTCTTTAGGGTCAAATTTTTCCGTTTCTGCTGCCGCTCTCAGTACTATTGAACCCAGCCCCACAAGAGATTTCAATCCCACGAATCTTCAAAACTCGCCGGCTCACCTCCCTGAGGCTAATACAAAGATATCCAGAAAGTTTTGGAGTCCGAATTTGCCTAATCTAAATGGTAAAAGTGAAAGTAACGTAACCAGTAGCCCTGTGAGGTTTGATGCAAAGGAGAGGCTAAAACGATATTCTGTTATGCTGCGTGAGTGTGCTTCAAAAGGGGATGTAAAAGAGGGGAAGGCTATTCATGGGAACTTGATTACAAGTGGAGTGGAGCTAGATTCACATTTGTGGGTTTCTTTGATTAATTTCTACGCAAAATGTAGGAGCCGATTCTTTGCACGCAAGGTGCTTGCTGAAATGCCCCAGCGAGACGTTGTATCATGGACTGCGCTGATTTCTGGATTTGTGAATGAAGGCTGTGGAAGTGAGAGCGTTAGTCTATATTGCGAAATGAGAAAGGAGAATGTAAGGGCCAATGAGTTTGCATTGGCTACTGCATTGAAAGCTTGCTCTATGTGCTTGAATTTAGAGTTTGGAAAGCAGGTCCACGTGGAAGCAATTAAAGCTGGATTGCTATTGGATTTGTTTGTCGGGTCTGCGCTTGTTGACCTTTATGCTAGATGTGGAGAGATGGAACTTGCTGAAAGGTTGTTCTTTGGCATGCCTGAGAAGAATGGCGTGTCGTGGAATGCTCTGCTCAATGGTTATGCTCAACTGGGCGATGGGAAGAAGGTTTTGAAGTTGTTCTGTAAAATGAAAGAGTGTGAAACAAAGTTTAGTAAATTTACTTTGTCTACTGTCTTAAAAGGCTGTGCTAACACAGGGAGTTTAAGAGAAGGCAAAGTACTGCATGCTCTGGCACTCAGAAGTGGGTGTGAGATTGATGAATTTCTGGGTTGCAGTCTTGTTGATATGTATTCAAAGTGTGGGACGGTTTATGATGCATTAAAAGTGTTTACAAAGATAAGAAATCCTGATGTAGTGGCCTGGAGTGCGATGATCACTGGCCTTGATCAGCAAGGCCATGGCCAAGAAGCGGCTGAGTTATTTCATCTGATGAGACGTAAAGGAGCTAGACCTAACCAATTTACCCTTTCTAGTCTTGTTAGCACGGCTACTAATATGGGTGACCTGCGTTATGGTCAAAGCATTCATGGTTGTATATGCAAATACGGGTTTGAATCTGATAATTTAGTCAGCAATCCATTGATCATGATGTACATGAAAAGCAGGTGTGTGGAAGATGGTAACAAGGTGTTTGAGGCAATGACCAATCCAGATTTAGTTTCTTGGAATGCCCTTTTATCTGGATTCTATGACTCACAGACTTGCGGTAGAGGACCAAGAATCTTCTACCAGATGCTCTTGGAAGGTTTCAAGCCTAATATGTTCACATTTATTAGTGTTTTAAGGTCTTGTTCTAGTCTGTTGGATCCAGAGTTTGGAAAGCAAGTACATGCTCATATCATAAAAAACAGCAGTGATGATGATGACTTTGTTGGGACAGCTCTTGTTGACATGTACGCAAAGGCCAGATGCTTGGAAGATGCAGGTGTAGCTTTTGATAGATTGGTTAATCGGGACATTTTCTCTTGGACAGTCATTATTTCTGGTTATGCACAAACTGATCAAGCAGAAAAGGCTGTTAAGTATTTTCGTCAAATGCAAAGAGAGGGTATAAAGCCAAATGAATACACTCTTGCCAGCTGTTTAAGTGGATGTTCCCATATGGCAACCTTGGAAAATGGGCGGCAACTCCACGCTGTGGCAGTTAAGGCTGGGCATTTTGGTGATATATTTGTTGGTAGTGCACTGGTCGATTTGTATGGGAAATGCGGTTGCATGGAACATGCCGAGGCAATTTTTAAAGGCTTGATTTCACGGGATATAGTCTCATGGAACACTATCATATCTGGGTACTCGCAACATGGTCAGGGGGAGAAGGCTCTTGAAGCCTTTAGGATGATGTTATCTGAAGGAATTATGCCTGATGAGGCCACTTTCATTGGTGTTCTTTCTGCTTGCAGTTTCATGGGTTTGGTTGAAGAGGGGAAAAAGCGTTTTGACTCGATGAGTAAAATATATGGGATTAACCCTTCAATTGAGCATTATGCTTGCATGGTTGATATTCTTGGCCGAGCTGGAAAATTCAATGAGGTCAAGATCTTTATTGAGGAAATGAACCTAACCCCCTATTCCCTGATCTGGGAGACTGTTCTTGGGGCTTGCAAATTGCATGGAAATGTTGACTTTGGTGAAAAAGCTGCTAAGAAACTATTTGAAATGGAACCCATGATGGACTCCAGTTATATATTGCTATCAAACATTTTTGCAAGCAAAGGCAGGTGGGATGATGTAAGAAACATCAGAGCATTGATGACCTCGCGAGGCATTAAAAAAGAACCTGGGTGTAGCTGGGTAGAAGTTGATGGTCAAGTTCACGTCTTCTTGTCTCAAGATGGTTCACACCCCAAAATCAGAGAAATTTATGCCAAATTGGACAAGTTGGGGCAAAGTCTGATGTCAATAGGTTATGTGCCAAAAACAGAAGTTGTTCTTCATAATGTCTCTAACAAAGAAAAAATGGAGCATCTCTACTATCACAGTGAAAGATTGGCTCTTTCCTTTGCTCTTCTAAGCACCAATGCAGTGAAACCAATTCGGATTTTCAAAAATCTAAGAATCTGTGAGGATTGCCATGATTTTATGAAGCTTATCTCTGACATCACAAATCAGGAAATAGTTGTCCGTGACATTAGACGGTTCCACCATTTTAAGAGAGGCACCTGCTCTTGTCAGGATCGTTGGTAATTTTGCTGCAAAACCACCAAGCATGCATCAAGGACCAGAAGTTTGCATATCCGGAGTCAAATTTTTGGTAATGTGCTTGGGGTATTTTATGTTCATTTTATCCCAGATAATTATTCTCCATGTCATTGTTACGATGTTCCTCTGCACTCGTTTTTGTATTTCTCCAGATTAAGTGTATGAAAACTCTGAAAGCAAAGGAGCATATGATTGTTGCTGCTAACAATATTTTGAAGAGATGCTTCAGGAAACAGGGTGGCTTTCCATCCTTGTATAGAAGGTACTTTTTTATTGCTTTCTTTTATTCAATAGAAAACCTCAAGGAAAATTATGTTCGCAGTTAGAAATAATTCAAAGCATTCCTGCTCAAGTTTGTAATTTTTGTGCCTGCCTCTCCCTCCATATCTTTGTTAGCTGCTGTTTATCTGGGCTCTAATATGGAGGCGGTGCGTATAGCATATACCTCGGTGCACAAGTAGAAGGACCTGCGTCGGTGCATTCCACTGATTGAACCGTGCCTAGAGTTTCTGCACGTCACTTTTGCAATAAATTGAATTGTGCAAGTGCCACCATAGCGCTGAATTTGTGATTCTCTTGACTGCTCTTTCCTTTGTGATCATGCTTTGTCTATAGTACCCATTAAATGACATTGGAAACTAATCGCCAAGTGAATGTACAGCTTAGCAATGTATTATGGAACTGCCTCTCAAACCGAAACATCCCAGTTAAACTCTTCTAACTCATGGAAGACTCCATATGCTTGCTGTTCTATCAGTTGCCGAGTCTGCTGAGGTAGGAACTTCCAGGACTTTTCCTTATGACTTGTTGCTGAAACTACTTCGGAGAGAATCACAGTCAGAATGTACTTGCACCCCTGAGAAGAGGTTGGGTCTCTTCTCAGATCGCTGTATGACATGGAAAGAAGTTTGGCTTCTAATGCAATAACGTTGATTGAAGCCGTTCCTTCTACTTGTACACCGAGTTTGCAGACTTCTCTGTTAAAAGCTCTGTTAAAAGCTTCGGTGTTAAAAGACAAGTAGTTCAAGAAGATGATCATCGAAAAATTAAGTTAAATTTTTCTCCGAAGGATTATAATATATTGTTAGATAGTATATTCAATATTTAAATATAAATCAATTAATTTATTAAATTAATAATAAATTAAATTGTTTAATTTAGTCAATTCTATTTTGATTAAGATTAAGATTTATATTTAGACCAATATATTAGGAACCTAATGTGTCACACATATTTAAAACCATCGAGAAAAAAAATTAAACTCGAATAATTAATTAAGTATAACTTAAATGTAAATAAGTTTTATAAATTAAAGACTATAATATAATTTATACAGGGAATTAAAATTCTATATCTAGAAAAATCTAGTAGGGACTTGATTGAATAAATTTTTTAAATTATCTTAAAATAATATAAGTGATATTATTTATGGGATAAATTGATATTTGTCATTAAAAAAGTTATTAGGTTATCTTATAAATAGATTCATATGCCTTATATTTCTATATAGAAAATCAAATACACATATACAAATATGTAGGGTAGATAAAAGAAAAAATTAATACTAAAAGCATAACAATCTCTCTATCTTACAAAAGGTTTTAAGAGATTTTTAATTTTATGGTTTTTGTAGATTATTGTTAGATGCTAGACAATTGAAAAACTTAATTTATAACAATCCAGCCTTAAAGAGTTTATCAAATGAAGAAAGAACATTGGATATTCAGGTAATTTTTGTATAAATTCTAAATGATTTTAAATTGTCTAATAATATCCTTGATACTCTTAATTTTTTTTTATAATTACTGTTTTTATTTATTTATATGTTTCAAGAAACTTAACAGTAGATTAGAGCCAGCCATCGTGAGATGATTAAGGTTGTTGAATACATATTGTAATTGTTATTATACTTAATTATAGATCAAATTTATGTGTAAAATAATTTTTCCAAACATATATTTTTTTTTATCTTATGATATTTTCAAAAGAAATCTAGTTATTGTTCTGTTGAGATTTGGTTGAATTTCTCCATACTTGGGTCGAATCTACAGAAAAATAAAAAAAATGGTTTTGGAGTGGCTATGACAACCACCAGTGGTGGCTTTTCAATGTTCCCATTCACCTCATCAATGGTGGCAAATGCAATAGTCCATGGCTACTACCTCACCATAGCAGCGCCAAGCGCTGTTGGGTAGCCATGCGTGTGAGGCTAATGCCTCAAACATGGTGTTTACATTGTGCTCCTTATAGCGCAGTGACAGCTATGACTACCAATAATGAGGGTATGTGCCCACACTAGCAGCAACTAGGAAGAAGGAGATAAGGGGCAAAATTCCCCTAAAACCAATTTAGAGTTTTTTTTTTGGGTATGAACTATAATTCTACCATTGAAATCTATGCTTAATTAGAATTTGGTATTTAAATGGTAGAATTACAATTTTAACTCTAAATAAATAAAATATTGATTTTATATTGAAATTGAAATTTCAAATGAAATTAATTGCAAAATTAATTTTTTTAATTGGATTAGAATTATTAAATATATAGGACGCTAATGATGAAGTCATGACTGAATTTCAACGCAATATAGATGATGATGAAAATGTTATATGTGTGATGTTAGCTAACATATCGCCTGAACTTCAAATACAACATACGAATATAGATGCTTATACTATAATTATGCATCTCAACGAATAGTTTGATGTATCTAATATGATTGAGAGGTATGTGACCTTTAGAGAATTATACTGCTACAAGATGACAAAATGTTCATATTTAAACTCTCATGTTTTGTTTATGATTGAGAACTATCTTTGTACTTTGCATAGTAATTCTTAGATATTTGATAACAGATGTGATTTTTTCAATTGCAAAAAAATTATAGGAAGTAAAGAGAAGTAGATGATTATATAAAGGTAAAGTGGACCCATGTTTTGGTAATGGAGCAAAATTTGCTACATTAGAACTTATTGTTTAACTTTTCCAATTGGGTTGATATTATAACTTGATAATTGTTATTTTATTTTAGTACTTTCTAGAAACATTAGTCCATTTCTTACTTAACTTTAAAATGGATTTAAATTTATTATTAAGGAAAATTATTGTTCCTTTTATAATAATGATATTTATTATAGATCTGGTAATTATATAAATGGTCTGTATGTATTTAAAAATGCCCTTGTTCAATATAAACAACAAGAGGAATAAATTAGATAATCAATATTCATCTTATTTATGACATTGTAGATTAGGTCATATCAATAAAACATGAATTATTAAGTTACATAAAAAAGGATATTTTGATTCTTTTTTATTATGAATCATAGAATCATATAAAATGTGTAAAGCTTGTTTATTATTATAGGTCCAATTCATTAGATCTTCCAATTTATAGTAAAGAGTGTTTTAATCATCTTATCCAATAAACAAGCTTTACACATTTTATATGATTCTATGATTCATAATAAAAGAATCAAAATATCTATTTGTGTGTGTGTGTGTGTGTGTATCATCACATTTACTAATGATAATTCTAGATATGGTTATGTATATTTGATGAAGCACAAGTCTAAATTATTTGAATGGTTCAAAGAATTTAGAATTCAAGTAAAAAAACAAACTAAAAAGAGTGCAAATATACTTTGATTTGATCAAAGTGGTGAATACTTAAGCAAAAAATTTCAAGATTATAACGAGATTCTCTAACAATGAGTACTTCTTGGAACATCACACGATAATAGAGTTTATTAAAGGAGAAATTGCACCTTATTAGATATGGTGTGATCTACATTGAGTTATACACATTTATCTTTTTTTTATAGGGTTATGCCCTACAAACTAAAACTTACCTTTTAAATTGAATTCTAATAAAACTTGTTGATAAGGTTCCATATGAGATTTGTAAAGGTAAGAGGCCAAACTTATCATACTTAAAGATATGAGGATATGATACTTATATGAAGTGTATTGTATCTATAAAGATAAAAGCTTAGTTAGATAAGTGTAAGTTTATGGGATATTCAAAAGAAACTATTGAATTTTATTTTTACCATCCTAATAAATAAAAGAAGTATGTTTCATAACATCTTATGTTCTTAAAAAAATATTTTGTTCTTTAAAAAGGAAGATAGAACTTGAAGAAATTTAAGAACCATAAACTAACATCTAAATAAAGCCTAAACCCAAAGCTATAACATTTGATGTTCAAATTGTAGCTAAAAAACACAAGAACTTTATAGATCTGGTAGGACATATCATGTACCAATAAAATATGAATTTCTCATGGAAATTAAAAATGACAAGTTGCTTATAGTTGTTGAACCTACCAACTACTTGTAAATAATATGTAATATTAATTCCTAGAAATGGTATGAGTTTATGAAATCTGAGATGAATTCCATGTACACCAACCAAGCATGAACATTGGTTGATCTAGAAAAAAGAATAAAACCTATTGAATGGTAAGTAAACCTTTAAGAGAAAGGTTGACATGGATGACAATGTGCAAATATACAAAGCTAGACCAGTTGCCAAAGGTTACAAACAAAGATAAGGGGTTGACTTTGATAAAACCTTCTCACCGATAGTTATGTTAAAATCCATAAGGATCTTGCTTGCTATACAACATACCATAATTATAATATTTGGAAAATAGATGTTAAAACTGCATTACTGAATTAGAATCTTCACGAAGATGTGTATATAACATAAAAGGTTTTGAATCTAATAAATTTTCCAATCAAGTATGAACTTAAACAAGCTTTAAGGAGTTGAAATATCCATTTTTATAAGATAATCAAATAGTTGATTTCATTATAAATATGGATAAGCCTTGTGTTTATAAAATGGTTGGTAGAAGTGGAGTTAATTTCCTAATATTATATGTAAACGATATATTATTGACAAAAAATAACATTTCATTACTCCAGTTAGTATAGATTTGGTTGTCCAAGAATTTCTCCATAAAAGATATGGGAGAAGCAACCTTGTACTAGAAATAAAGATCTACACAGATAGATTTAGAATGTTACTTGGGTTATTCTAATCCATATATATAGACAATATGCTAAAATGGTTTAGCATAAAAAATTTAAGAGGGGATTCTTACCTATTTCTTATAGGGTATGTCTCTCCAAAAACTTGTGCCCTAAGACACAAATTAAGAGAGATAGGATGAAAATAATTTCATATGCTTTGAATATCGAATCTATTATGAATGCGATTTTACGTATAAGACTAAATATATCTTAAACTTTAATCATAATGAGCAGATGTCAATATAATCCAAGTGAAAGTTAATAGAAGATAGTTAAAAACATTCCTAAATATTTAAAAAGAACTAAAAATGATTTTTGAGTCTATGAAGAAGATGAACTTATAGTTCATGTTTATTCAAATACTAATTTTCAATCAACTATTAATGATAGCAAATCTTAACCAAGACATATTTTTACTTTAAATGATAGTATTGTGAGTGATATGGTATTAGATACAAGAGTAATTGGCTTTAGTTTAGGTGAGAGATTGCTAATGTATATGCCCTATAGGTTTTTAAGAAAATTTGGATTTAGTGGTTCATGTGGTTACTGTTAGAGACTGGATAATTGGATGACTTATGATTTATGATAATCTAGTCTTGAAGAGTTAATCAAACCAAGAAAGAAGATTGGATTTTCAAGTAATCTTCTCTCAAACCCTAAACAATCCTAGATTGTCTAACAAGTTCCTTAGGACTTCTAATTTTTTTTAAAATCATTGTTTCCATTGTATTTATATGTTTTGGGAAACTTAACACCATAAACTATCCATTAGTTATCTATATGGGTATTTATTATCTAAGTACTATTTGTTATTCAACATAAAATAAAATAATAATAAATATATTTGATGTATGTATGTATATTGCTCGGCTTAGTTTTAGGTCAGCTTTGGGTCAAGTTTAACAATATCCATACCTTATCCATTACTTGTCGGATGAGATAACTATCCAAAAAAAAAAAAACTCACTCATTCAGGTAGATTTTCAGTTTTCATAAGGTTTAGATGAAATTGTCATCTCTACTTTCAGGAGAGAGGAAATGTTATATCTTGAGTACTAACTCTTTCTTTTCTCTACTTTATCTATTTCTATAGGTGTATCTAATATATAGAATGTGTTTTTCTCCAATCATCCATAAAAAAAATATGAGTCATAACATTCTATTTATAGAGAAAACCTGACAACCCTATTAATAGCAAAATATCACTCTGCCCCCTGAAAAGTATTACATATATCATTTCATGATAGTTTTAGAAATTTATACAATTAAGTCCTTACTTGAATTTTCTAGGTATAAAATTGTAATCCTTTATATAAATCACATTGCAGTCCTTAATTTTCAAATTTTATTTATAATGAAATCCCACTTGATTAATCATTCTAGTTTAATTTCAATAAATGATTTTGAATATCCGTGACCTATTAGGTTCTTAATATGTTGATCTAAATATAAATTATAATACTACTTCAAAAAATAATTTAAATTATTATCAATTTAATTTATTGGTTGATTTATATTTGAAGATTAAGTGCAATGTCTAACAACTTGTCATAATCTCTTAAATATTAGAAAAGTCATATGTAATTTGACATAACCATTTAGTGACCAGTTTCTCAATGTATTTAATAATCCCTTCATCAAGAATATTTTGATTTAGACATTTGATGTCAACTCAAGGATGACATATGCATGAATATATAGCAATGATATAAACTTAGTCTAGTTTAAGAGTATAGACAATATAAGTCACCCAATTGATTCTTTAGTATAAAACAAGATAGTATAAATAAGGTGATTAACAATAGACTTTATTAGGCTAAGTAACTTGCAATTGGAAGGTAATGGCTAGGGATTCGAAACATGGGAATAAGTGAGTCATTATAGCTTATTTGCATGTCTTAAATCTTTTGATGAAGCTTGTAAACTTATTAGACATAAAAATAGAAATTGTTCAATGAAATTAGATCAAGATTATCACTTGATTGTGCTTGATAAGAGAATTTTTTTAGCACCGCCAAATATGGATGATAAACAAGCTAAGTTCAGAACCCTTTAATAAAAGTTAACTTGAGGACCAAATTTTATAAGTGCAAATTTACTAGAGGAATTTTAAAAGGGTTAAGTATCACTATTGCATATTTATAAAGAATACTTTGTCTTGGATTATGGTGAAATTCCTGGTTTAGACAAGTTTTTGATTAAGCATCCATTACTAATCAAGCCTAAGTTTAAGCCATATAAATAGCCTCCATGAAGAATGGTGACACGACCAAAGAGTCGATGTCTTCTCCCAAGTGTAGGAGTGTCGAAGTAATAAATAACCCGACAAGACCGGGGTCGAACTACAGGGAGATTAACTGTATAAACTACAAATAAAGAAATAGATAATAACAGAAAAGGAGTTGAAGAGAGCTTTGAGATGTGATATTGATATAAGGATTAAACAAGGATAAAATAATTGTCAAGGTTAGAGGATCCACTAATGGTATTTCAAACAAGTATAGTATAAACTCTTTTTATTAGTCAACTGGAAACCACACACAAAAGAGGTTTCAATCGGATTATAAATTGTTAACATGATTACATTAGTTATCTTATTCGAATAATGCTAATACTTGTAAATGTTGTCAGATATTCATGATTATAACTTATGTTAACAACAAATCAAGTTCCTTTCATA
>Ga0307517_10013386_pt1 | contig 11144 bp, 9 predicted proteins | sample 23_EM_MG_FD_194515 | JGI IMG/M metagenome (GOLD analysis project Ga0307517, IMG submission 194515) | Populus trichocarpa ectomycorrhiza microbial communities from riparian zone in the Pacific Northwest, United States - 23_EM | ecosystem: Host-associated > Plants > Roots > Unclassified | place... | reverse complement strand
TGGACTTCCGGGGCGGCCTCGACCCCTTCCTGCTGAAGGCCAGCGACGAGGACCTCTCGCCTCGCGCCCAGAAGATCAAGCGCCAGCTGAAGGCCAAGCTCGCCGAGCAGCCCGCCGCCGCCTAGGAGCCCGTCTGATTAATCGCGGCGCGGTTGATGGCGCATTGGCGCGGTCGGGTTGAGCGCGCGATGGGCGGGCTCATCCGGTGGCCTTGGCCAGCTTGAGGAGGTTGTGGACGGTGCAGATCATCGCCCATTCCGCTCTCACCTTAGCGAGGCCTCTCAGAAGGTGCTGTCGGAAGCCTCTGGCCTGTTTGATCTGGCCGAAGACCGGCTCGACGACCTGTTTTCGCAGTCGATAGCGCGAGCGGTGGCCGGCGCGCTTCAAGGTGGCGGCCATGGCGCTCATCCGGGGTCGCTTGGCGACGGCTTGCGGGCTGGCGGTGTGGGTTGGGTTACGCTGACTGCGGGCTGGCGGCAGATAGGCGCGGATCTTCCGCTCGGCCATGGCCGCCAGATTGTCCTCGGTGGCGAAGCCTGAGTCACCGGAGACTTCCCGCAGCTTGCGACCCAGATTGGCCTTGGCCTGGTCGACCAGCGGGATCAGGGCTGCGTAGTCGGCGGAGGTGGTCGCCAGCCGTTGGGCGACGATGATCTGATGGGCCGCGTCGACCGCGATCTGGCCGTTGTAGCCGGCGATGAAGCCGTCTCGGGTCGGCTGGATGCGACTGTCGGGATCGGTGAAGTTGCGCTGCGCCTTGTCCGGCGGACCGCCGTCCGGGGTCTTCTTGCGATGGCCATGGTCCTGCATGCCCGAGGATGGACCCGGCCCCTGCGGATCCTGGTCGTCCGGGTCGCTGGCCGCCTCGGCCTGTAGCTCCGCCATCGCCTGACGGATCCGCGCCAGGCGCTTGTGCTTGTCGCCCATCCACTCCGGCGTCTCGTCGCCGCGCAGGTCCGCGCCATACTCGGCGTCGTCGGCCGCGTCCTGCGCCTCGGCCGCCTTCACCCAGGCCGCGACCTCGGCCGCCAGTTTCGGTTCGCTCTGCTTCATCCGCCCATAGCTCATCGCCTTGTGCCGGCTGGCGTTGGCCTTCAGCTTGGTCCCGTCCACCGCCACATGCCCCAGCTTCACCAGTCCCGCCGACTGGCACAACCTAAGCACCTGCACGAACAGGTCGGAAAGCGCCGCCAGATGCCGCAGGCGAAAGTCGCTGATCGTGCGGAAGTCCGGACGGTTGAGCCCGGTCACCGCCATGAAGTCGACCCGCTCCTCGCAGGCCTGCGCCAGCCGGCGCGACGCGTAGACCCCGCGGCTGTAGCCGTACAGCAGCAGCGCCACCATCATGCCCGGATGATACGGCGGCTGCCCGCGATCAACGTCGTACGTCCGCATGATCGCCGACAGGTCCAGCACCTCGCGAACCGTGTCCCGCACAAAGTGCGCCGGATGACCGAGCGGCACGAACTCGTGCACCGACGGCGGCAAAAGCCAGCTCTGATCCACGTCCCACGAACGGAAGGTCTTGCCCATGCACCGAAGTGAATCAGCCTTCGCCGACCTCGTCGAGCCGATTAATCGGACGGGCTCCTAGCTATCGCTGCGGATCGCCGCCGGGTTCACCGCCTGGCGCTCGCCGTCGAGGGTGGGCGCGATCGGCTCGGGCTGGGCGTGGCCCGAAGCGTCGTTGGCGCCGTTCGACCAGCCCTTGATGAAGAAGCTGGCGACGATGAACGCCACGCCGACGCCGACGCCGGCCCAGCCCAGCTTGTTGAAGCCGTCCAGCGAGGTCTCCAGCGAGGCATGCGAGTCCAGCACCTGGCCGCCCACCGTCTCGGTCCCCATCAGGCCGGCGATCTTGCCGCCGACGAACTGGGCGATGGAGGAGGCCAGGAACCAGACCGCCATCATGAACGAGACGATCGACTTCACCGAAAGCTTGGTGATCTCCGACAGGCCCACCGGCGACAGGAAGAGCTCGCCCGTGGTGTGCAAGAGATAGAGCAGGCCCAGCATGAAGAGCGGCATGCGGTACTGGTCGTCGGCCAGGGCCTGCGCCCAGACCACCACCAGGAAGCCCAGGCCGACCTGCAGCAGGCCGAAGCCGAACTTCAGCGTCGGGTTCGGATCGCGGCCTCGCGAGGCCAGCCAGGCCCAGAGCGCGGCCAACACGGGCGCGAAGATCAGGATGAAGCCCGCGTTGAACGCCTGGGTCTGGGCGGCCGAGATCCCGCCCAGCTGGACGTTGCGCGCGGCGAACAGGTTCAGCGACGTGCCGGCCTGTTCGAAGAGGGTGAAGAAGATCACCGACCCGAAGATCAGCACCAGGGCCAGTTGCATCCGCTCGCGCTCGATCTTCGAGCACTTCATCGCCAGGAACCAGATGATGAAGGCGATGGAGGCCACCACCGACACGCCCAGGGCCCACCCCACGATGTCGTTGTGCTGGACCATGAAATAGACGGGCACGATCCCCAGCACGCCAAGGGCGTAGATGCCCCACTCCCGGTTGATCGGGCCCAGCACCTTTTCCTTCAGCACCGCTGGGACCGGCGGCTCGCCGTGGCCCTCCAGATGCTTCTTGCCCAGGACGAAGACGATGAAGCCCGCGGCCATGCCGACGCCGGCCAGGCCGAAGCCCGCCCACCAGCCCACCGTCTGGCCCAGCAGGCCGCACAGCACCGAGGCCCAGAAGGCCCCCAGGTTCACGCCGTAATAGTAGAGGGTGAAGCCGCTATCTCGTCGGGGATCGCCCTGCGGATAGAGCTGGCCGACGATGGTGGAGATGTTCGGCTTCAGGAAGCCCACGCCCATGATGATCAGGCTGACGGCGATGTAGAAGGCCGCCTTGCCGAACGGGTCGACCTTGGAGGTCATCTGGTAGGAGCCCTTGGGCAGGTCTGACGGCAGCGGCGCGCCGGCCGGCAGGCCCTTGATCGCCATGCCGCCGTCCGCGGCGGGCCCGAAGGCGTAGGGCTGGCCGCCCACCACCAGGTGCACCTGACGACTCTCCATCCGGCCCTCTGCGGCGACCGCATAGCTCTGGCCGGCGTAGGTGAGGGTCTGCTGCGCGGGCGTGCCCTCGATGGCCATGGTCATGTGGCCGGCGACCAGCAGCAGGGCGCCGAAGGCCACGGCCTTGCGGGTGCCCAGCCAGCGGTCGGCGATGATCCCGCCCAGCAGAGGCAGCAGGTATACGAGCGAGGTGTAGGAGCCGTACTGCGCGCCCGCGGTCTTGTCGTCGAACAGCAGGTGCTGGGTCAGGTAGAAGATCAGGATGCCGCGCATCCCATAGTAGGAGAACCGCTCCCACATCTCGGCGAAGAACAGGATGACCAGGCCCTTCGGATGGTTCTTCCGAAGCTGCAGCATCACCGGGATGCCCGTCGCGAGCGTCACGACGATGCCGATAAGGACGATGGGGTTCATCTGAAGGTCAGTTCCAAATCCCGGGGGCGCTTCCTGGCCGCAGGAGATTTTCCCCCAAGCCGCGCATTTGCCGGCAGAAAATCACGCGTCTCCGGCAAGCACAAGCAACCCGGCGCCCCCATATGAGGCCGCGGAGCCGCGTGGGCGGCCCGCGCGTTGAGCAGGCTCGAGGAGGATCGCCCCATGAAGACGCCCGGCCCGGACCATCCGATCACCCTGACGCCCGCGCCGCAGCGCTGGCGGGCCAGGTACGCCGGCGCCGTGATCGCCGACAGCGACGACGCGATCATCCTGCAGGAAGCCGCCTATCCGCCGGTGGTCTATTTCCCGCGGACGGATGTGGCTCTGGAATATATGTCGCGCACGGATCGCACGACCCACTGCCCCTACAAGGGCGACGCGGCCTACTACACCGTGCTGATGAACGGCCACATCGCCGAGAACGCGGTCTGGACCTATGAGCAGCCCTACCCCGCCATGGCGCTGATCGACGGACGCCTGGCCTTCTACACCGACAAGGTGGAGGTCTATGCGGTCGACGGCACTGCGGTGAACCCGCACCACCACGCCGACATCGAGCGCAGCGGCGGCGTCGACGAGATCGTCCAGCACACCGACGCCGGCGACGGCGCCGCACAGCGCGAGCACTGGGCGCCCAATGTCGACCAGCCGGCCATCGAGGACGGCGAGGGCCGCTAGTACGCGAAGGTGTCGAAGACCTTGCTCGCATCGCCCTGCCAGGAGCCGTTGTAGAGCTCCAGCAGGCGTTCGGCGGCGGTGACGCCGCTGCCGGCGATCTCTTCCAGCTCGGTCAGGTAGTTGGTCTCGTCGACCATGCCGCCCGACAGGCGGTTGCGGCGCTTGAGGCCCTCGCGGGCGATGGCGACCATGTCCCTGGCGACGTCCTGCACCGAGCGGCCGGCGATCTGGGCCTTCAGTCCCATGCGGGCCACGTCGGCGCGCAGGCGCTCGTGATCCTCGATCTTCCAGTGCTTGCAGAGGTCCCAGGCCGCGGCCAGGGCGGCGCTGTCGTAAAAGATCCCCATCCACAGCGCCGGGAGCGCGCAGAGCCGGCTCCAGGGCCCGGCGTCGGCGCCGCGCATCTCCAGGTACTGCTTCAGCCGCACCTCGGGGAAGATGGTGGTGGTGTGGTCGGCCCAGTCCTTGATCGAGGGCCGCTCGCCCGGCAACTCGTCAAGCTTGCCGGCCATGAAGTCGCGGAACGAGCGCCCGGCGACGTCGATGTAGCGGTCGCCGCGCTTGACGAAATACATCGGCACATTGAGCGCGTACTCGGCATAGGTCTCGAAGCCGAAGCCATCCCTGAACACGAAGTCGAGCATGCCGGTCCGGTCGGGATCGACGTCCGTCCAGACGTTGGCGCGCGCCGAGACGAAGCCCGACGGCTTGCCCTCGACGAACGGCGAGTTGGCGAACAGCGCCGTACAGATCGGCTGCAGCGCCAGGCTGGTGCGGAACTTCATGACCATGTCGGCTTCCGAGCCGAAGTCGAGGTTCGCCTGCACCGTGCAGGTGCGGAACATCATGTCGAGGCCCAGGGAGCCGACCTTCGGCATATACTCCCGCATGATCTTGTAGCGGCCCTTGGGCATCACCGGGACCTGATCGCGCCGCCAGATCGGCGTGAAGCCCAGGCCCAGGAACCCCAGGCCCAGCTCGTCGGCCACGACCTTCACCTCGGCCAGGTGCTGGCCGGTCTCCTCGCAGATGTCGTGGATGGTCTCCAGCGGCGCGCCGGAGAGCTCGAACTGGCCGCCGGGCTCCAGGCTGACGTTCGCCTTGCCACGCTCCAGGGCGATGACGTTCCCGGCCTCGGTCACCGGCGTCCAGCCGAAGCGGGTCAGGCCGTCCAGCAGCGCCTTGATGCCATTGGGCTCATAGGGGACCGGCTCATGGGCTCCCAGGCGGAAGACGAACTTCTCGTGCTCGGCGCCCACGCGCCATTCGCTGGCCGGCTTGGAGCCCTTGTCAAACCAGGCGACCAGGTCCTCGAACGTCAGGGGACGATCCTTGCAATCGGCCTCAGCCATTGATCACTCCCCCGGGGCCGGCCCCGGAACACTGCACAGCCGGGCTCTTTACGTTGAGAGTGTAGGTGGGCGCAAATTCGCCAAGCTCAAGAGCGCCAATCGCCGAGCGCGGCCTGCCACAGCGTCAGCGCGCTGATCGCGGCGGTGTCAGCCCGCAGGATCCGCGGGCCGAGGCTGGCGGCGACGGCATAGGGCAGCGCGCGCAACATCGCCCGTTCCTTCGGCGAGAACCCGCCTTCCGGACCGATCAGCACGCCCCAGGGGCTGCCGGGCTCGCCGGCCAGGGCGTTCAGGATCGGTTTGGCGTCTCCGGCTTCATCGCAAAACAAGAGGCGGCGGCCTTCAGGCCAATCCGCGATCAGCTTCTCCAGCTTCACGGGCTCGGCGATCGCGGGGACGTCCAGCCGGCCGGTCTGTTCGGCGGCCTCGGTGGCGATCAGGGTCAGGCGCTCGACCCGGGCCCGCTCGGCGTTGGTCCGCTCTGTGGTGGCCAGCCGCACGCGCCGCGCGCCCAGTTCGGCGGCCTTCTCGACGATGGTCTCCAGCCGGCCGCGCTTCACCAGGGCGACGATGAGGTCCAGGTCCGGCCCCGCCTCTTGCGGACGCTCAAGGCTCACGGCCTTCACGCCCACCGCGCGCTTGCCGATGACGGTGATGGCCGAGCGCCACTCGCCGTCACGGCCGTTGAACAGCGCGACCTCGTCCCCCACCGTCTGGCGCATCACCGCGGCGAGGTAGCGGCTCTGACCCGGGTCAAGGGCCAAGTCCGCGCCGGCGGCCAGATCGTGCGGAATGAACAGGCGGATCATCGAACCCTTCTAGCCCTCCGGGCTCTGCCGGGACTAGGGTCGATGCATGTCCAAAGACGATGACGACTACGACGCCGAGATCGAGAAGCTGCAGATCGCGCTGGTGCGCTACCAGCAGTCCGCCATCGCGTCCGGCCAGAACGACCTGGTGATCTTCGAGGGCCGCGACACCGCCGGCAAGGACGGGGCGATCAAGCGGATCACCGAGCATCTGTCGGTGCGCAACACCCGCGTCGTGGCCCTGCCCAAGCCCACCGACCGCGAGCGCGCACAGTGGTACTTCCAGCGCTACGTCGGGCACCTGCCGGCCGCCGCCGAGCTCGTGATCTTCAACCGCTCCTGGTACAATCGCGCCGGCGTCGAGCCGGTGATGGGCTTCTGCACCCCGGCCGAGCACGAGATCTTCCTGCGCGACGTGCCGGACTTCGAGGCCATGCTGACCGGCTCGGGCATCCAGATCGTCAAGTTCTGGCTGGACATCTCCCGCGACGAGCAGGCCAAGCGCCTCAAGGCCCGCACCACCGACCCGCTGAAGACCCTGAAGATCAGCCCGCTGGACGCTGTGGCCCAGAAGAAGTGGGACGACTACACGGCCGCGCGCGACCAGATGCTGCGCCGGACCCACACGACCACCGCGCCCTGGATCATCGTCCACACCGACAAGAAGAAGGTCGCCCGGCTCAACATCATGCGCCACCTGCTGCGCGTGACGGCGCCCAAGGATGTCGCGAAGGCGGTAAGGAAGCCGGACCCGGAGGTGCTCTACACCTTCGAGGCGGCCGCGCTCGAAGACGGCCGCCTCGAACGCTGAGCGGAGATTGTCATGGAACAGGTTCGTCTCGGCAAAACCGGGCTGAAGGTCTCTCGCCTCTGCCTGGGCTGCATGACCTACGGGTCGCCGGAATGGCGCCCGTGGGTGCTGGACCAGGAACAGTCCCAGCCCTTCTTCCAGGCGGCCATCGAGAAGGGGATCACCTTCTTCGACACCGCCAACGTCTATTCGCTGGGCGCCAGCGAGGAGGTCACCGGCCACTGGCTGCGCGAGTTCGCGCGGCGCGAGGAGGTCGTGGTCGCCACCAAGATCCACGGGCCGATGGGCCAGGGGGCCAATGAAAAGGGCCTCTCGCGCAAGGCGATCATGGCGGGGATCGACGCCAGCCTGAGCCGGCTGAAGATGGACTACGTCGACCTCTACCAGATCCACCGCTTCGACTACGACACGCCCATCGAAGAGACGCTGGAGGCGCTGAACGACGTCGTGAAGGCCGGCAAGGCGCGCTACATCGGCGCCTCGTCGATGTACGCGTGGCAGTTCGCCAGGATGCTCGCCACGTCCGAGCAGAACGGCTGGGTCCGCTTCGTCTCCATGCAGCCGCAGTACAACCTCGTCTATCGCGAAGAGGAGCGCGAGATGCTGCCGCTGTGCCGCGCCGAGGGGGTGGGCGTGATCCCGTGGTCGCCGCTGGCCCGCGGCTTCCTCGCCGGCGGTCGCGCCGCGCCCAGGGAAGGCAATACCGAGCGCGCCCGCACCGACGAGTTCAGCCCGCGGCTCTACTATCGCGAGGCCGACCACCAGGTGGTCGAGGCGGTCACCCAGGTGGCCAAGGCGCGCGGCCTGACCAACATGCAGGTGGCCCTGGCCTGGGTGCTGAAGAACCCGGCGATCACCGCCCCGATCATCGGCGCTTCCAGGCTCGGGCACCTGGAGGAGGCGGTTTCGGCCCTCGGGGTGAAGCTGTCGGACGACGAGATCAAGACGCTCGAAGCGCCCTATCAACCCAAGCCCGTACTGGATCACGCATGAGAACGGCGCGCTTTGGAAGCCTTGGCGAGGTCAGCCGCCTGACCCTTGGCGGCGGCGGCATCGGCGGCGCCTGGGGCACGACGACGGCGGAGGAATCGGTGGCCACCTTGAAGGCCGCCATCGACGGCGGGATCACTGTGCTGGACGCAGCCCCCATGTACCTCGACTGCCAGGCGCTGATCGGCGAGGCGTTCGGCGGCAAGCTGCCGCCCGGCGTGAAGGTGACGACCAAGCATGCGCTGGGATCGCCCGCACCGTCCGCCGTCGCCTGGGAGCTGGCCGAGTCGCTTGAGGCCAGCCTGGAGGCCATGAAGCTGGAGCGGGTCGACCTCTTCTTCCTGCACTCCAGCCTGCACGCCCACGGCTATGACTACGCCCACGGCAATGCCCGGCGCGACCAGATGTCGACGGTGCTCTCGACCTATCGCGACGCGGTGGTCCCGGCGATGCTGAAGCTGAAGGCGCAGGGGCGCATCGGCGGCTGGGGCATCACCGGCATCGGCGTGCCGACCGCGGTGCTGAAGGCCATCGAGCATGACCCGGCGCCCGACGCCGTCCAGGCCATCGCCAACCTGATGGACAGCGCCGGATCGCTGCGCCGCTACGCCGAGCCCGCGCAGCCGCGGGCGATCGCGGCGGCGGCCAAGTCACGCGGCGCCGGCGTCATGGGCATCCGCGCCGTGCAGGCCGGCGCGCTCACCGCCGGTGTCGACCGCGAGCTCTCGCCCAACAGCCCCGATCGCCACGACTTCAACCGCGCCGCCGGCTTCCGCGCCCTCTGCGCCGATTGGGGCGAGGACCCGGCCTTCGTGGCGCACCGGTATGCCCTCAGCATGCCCAATATCGACACCGTGGTGCTGGGCGTGAAGAACCGCGACGAACTTGCCCAGTGCCTCGCCGCCGAGGCGGCGGGCCCGCTGGACCCGGCCCAGATGGCCGCCATCGACGGCCTTGGGCTGGCGGTCTGACCGGCCCTGCCGCACAGGCCATACTTCGGTATCTATCGAATCGTGAACGCCGAACAGCGATCTCCCGATGACTGGGCGTTTTCCCGGTTCGTTCAGCCTCTGCCGAGACAGGCCGTCCGCGCGTTAACCATTCGGTAAGCACATATTGTTCTTTCTTTGTTCGATCCCTATCGTCTTCTTCGAGTCGGGCGCAGGCGGGGACGGCGGCAGGTGACCAGGGACAAGTTCACGGCCGGCGAGGCTCGCCGCATCGCCCTGGCTGCGCAGGGTTTCGGGACGCCGCGACCGGGTGGGGAAATCGGCAGGCGCCAGCTTCTCAAGCTGATCGACCGGCTGGGCGTCGTGCAGATCGACAGCGTCAATGTGGTCTCGCGCACCCACTACCTGCCGGCGTTCTCCAGGCTGGGCGCCTATCCGCGCGAGCTGCTGGAACAGGTGGCCTGGGGCAAGAAACCGGCGCTGCTGGAGTACTGGGGCCACGAGGCCTCGCTGACCCCGATGTCCACCCAGCCGCTGCTGCGCTGGCGGATGGAGGACGCCCGCAACGGGGTCGGCCTCTGGAAGGGGAGCGCGCGGTTCCTGCGCGAGCGGCGCGACCTGGTCGACCGGGCGCTGGGCGAGATCGATGCCCGCGGCCCGCTCGCCGCCTCCGACCTGGAAGTGGGCCTGAAGGGCGCCGGCGGCTGGTGGGGGTGGAGCGAATCCAAGCGCGCGCTGGAGGCCCTGTTCTGGACCGGCGAGCTCACCACCGCGACCCGGCGCGGAACCTTCGAGCGGGTCTACGGCATCACCGACAAGGTGCTGCCCAAGGCCATCGTGGCGACCCCTACCCCTGCCCGCGACGAGGCCCAGCGCGCGCTCTACCGGATCGCTGCGCGGGCCATGGGCATCGCCACCGCCCGCGACCTGCGCGACTATTTCCGCATGCCGGTGGAGGGCGCCAAGGCGCGGCTGGCCGAGCTGGTTGAGGACGGCTCGCTGGTCTCGGTGACGGTGAAGGGCTGGCGCGAACAGGCCTACCTCGACCCGGCCGCCAAACGCCCGCGGAAGATCGACGCCGCGGCCCTGCTCTCGCCCTTCGACAACCTGATCTGGTTCCGCGACCGGACGGAGCGGATGTTCGGCGTCAAGGTGCGGCTGGAGATCTACACCCCGGCCGAGAAGCGCACACACGGCTACTACGTCCTGCCGTTCCTGGAGGGCGACGCGATCACCGCACGGGTGGACCTGAAGGCCGACCGCAAGACCGGCGTGCTTATCGTGCAGTCCGCCCATGCCGAACCCTGGGCCAGCGCCGCCACGCCCGTGAAGCTGGCCGCCGAGCTCAAGCTGATGGCCGGCTGGCTGGGACTGACGGCCGTGCGCGTGCAACGGCGCGGGGATCTGGCCGCGGCGCTCGACGATGCGGTCGGCTAGCCGATCACGATCCGGCGAGGGTCCGTTCGCTGATCGCCGCGACCCGGCGGGTGAGCCGCGGGTGGCCGCGGAAGATCTCGTTGAGGAAGCCGAACACCGGCGGCACCATCGCTTCCTGGGCGAGGAAGGCCTCGCAGCTCATCGTCGTGTTGAGGCGTCGGCAGCCGCATCCGAGCATCTGCAGCGAGCTGCGCGATGCGGCCAGGTCCTTCGACAGATGAGCCCCGATGCTGTCGCAGGTGTATTCCCGCGACCGCGAATAGGCCGCGCCCAGGAACGGCACCACCTGGGACGGCCCTCGCAGGAAGTTGAGCCAGCCGTTGAGGTGGCCCGCCGCGTGGTGGCCCAGCTCGTGGCCGATCACGAACCGGACCTGCTCGTTGCTGCTGGCCTCCACCAGCGCCGAAGTCAGGAACACGAAGTTGCCGCCCAGGATTCGGCGGGCGAACGCGTTGAAGAGGCCGTTGGAGTTGTAGAGGAAGGCCTTCGGCGTCCGCTTGAAGCCGAGCTCCTTCGAGCCGGCCACGACCATCTCGTGCAGCTCCGGAAACTGCTGCGGCCCCAGCAGGATCATGTTGCCGAAGGCGTTGGCGCGATAGAACAGGCTGGCCAGAAAGTAGAACAGCCAGATGAGCAGGCCGTAGACCACATAGACCCCGATCAGGGC
>Ga0307517_10013385_pt1 | contig 11145 bp, 3 predicted proteins | sample 23_EM_MG_FD_194515 | JGI IMG/M metagenome (GOLD analysis project Ga0307517, IMG submission 194515) | Populus trichocarpa ectomycorrhiza microbial communities from riparian zone in the Pacific Northwest, United States - 23_EM | ecosystem: Host-associated > Plants > Roots > Unclassified | place... | reverse complement strand
AATAATTTGTCTGTTTCGTAGCAGTGCCCGAAAATCGATAGAAACCTAACAACTGCCACCCACATTCTCCCTAGTCAACAAAAGCCTCCTGGCTGGTCTCAGTAATGACCTTGCTATTTTTCGCTCCTGTGTCTGCCCGCGTGTGCGGTCCAGATCATCTCAGACCACCTCCCTTGTAGTAGTAAGCCTAACTGTGCCTGACACGTGGAAATAACCCACAAGAGAACTCTTTGCACTCAAAAGGGAGCTAGACCGCCACCATTAATTCTTGACCAAACAACAAACAACTCTCCCCGTATCCTCATAAATGTTGTTTTAGTTTTTTTAAAAAAAAAACATAAAATGATATTATTTTAAAAAATTTAAAAATATTATCAAACCAATTTTGATTATATCAATCATATTAACTCTAGATTTTTCTTTGACAATCAATATAGGAATAGGATCCTAAATCAATTCAATTCATTTAGCTGGGTTGTGTTTCGTGTAATGCGTGTTTGGAAGTGTGGTTGTAGTTATTTTTCAAAGTGTTTTTCATCCAGAATTATATTAAAATATTTTTTTTAAAAAAAAAATATTTTTAACATCAGCGATCAAAATATATAAAAACATCAAAAAAATATACTTTAAAACAAAAAAAAATAAAAAAAAATTAAATTTTTTCAAAAATATTTTTAAACAAATAGGGCAGGCCTAGTTAAAAAAATAGACAGAAACCAAACACCTGCCACCTATATTCTTTGTTAAACAAAGATATTGTTCGATATTGTAATTCAATTTTATTTTTATTTTGTTTTGAATTTTTTAGTTTTAAATTAACCAATTATTTTTTAGTAATTTGAATTGTTTTATGTACTGATATCAAAAAAATAAATTTTTAAAAAATATTATTTTAATATATTTTTTAAAAAATAACTCTTGCAGCACTCCTGAAAAACCGAAAAATCTACCTGGCTGGCCTTTAGTAATGACATTGCTGTTGTCGGCTCCTGAGTCTTACCCGCGTGTACGGTCCAGATCCCCTCAGACCACCTTCCACGTTGCTGCAAGCCTAACTGTGTCTGACACGTGGAAATAAAAAACTCTTTGCACTCAAAAGGGAGTAGACCGCCACCAATTAATTCATGACCAGACAACAAACAACTCTTCCCATGAACTCGTAAACTTGTTCACGATGATCTTTATTTATTTTTAGTTGGTTGAGAGGTGAGTTGGTTGTTATTATTATTATTATTTAAGATTTGAAAGAGACAAGATCAAAAGATTTTTAAAAAAATATTCTAGTTTAAAATAAAATTATTAAATTCAACATATTTCTAAAATGGTCTAAAATATTAAATTACTACCCAAAGCAAGTTAATTTTTGATAAATTTAAAATAATATCGTTTTAAATTTTTTTTAATTAAATTAAGTTTTGATTTGGTTAATTTGGTTATGAGTTAACTCATTTGAATTTATTTTTTTTAAACTCAGGTTAAGTTATAGATTAGATCAATAGAATACCGGGTTGATACCAACCAGACTGAATTTAATGTCTATTTGAGAGTATGGTAGAGATTATATTTCAAAGTACTTTTCACTTAGAAATATATCAAAATAATATTTTTTATTTTTTTAAATTTATTTTTAACATCAACATATCAAAACAATTATAAAAACTAAAAAATTAATTTAAAACAAAACAAAATATCAAAAATTAAAAAAATAGCGAAACATTCATCTCAACTCCAAACATCCCTTTACACGATGGGGTTAAAATTAATTGGATTAAAAAGAGTTTTAGTTTTAAAAATGCGGCGAAACTAATAGTCAAAGAAAGTGTTTGGCTTGGAGGTGTGGTAATTTTTTTTAAAAGATACAATACATTTAAGCACAAACCATACCTCCAAAAACTATAAAAACATGCTTTTTACTTAAAAAAAACACAAGCTACCTCTCCTCCAAACATACCCTTGCTTGATCTTTAACGCCTCTCATGCGTATATAAATGCACTTGCCCAGCTACTATTAATTTATGTGCTGACTGTTTACCAGCAGTATTGCTCTCTCAAGTCTCAACTCAAAAAAACTACGGCAAGCCCAAAATATATCAAGACAAGAACACCATGGTTTACTTTTGTTTTCTTGTTGATCAGACTCGGAAAGTGAGAAGAAGCAAGCCGGCAGCTGGTACTTGTTCAAGGTGTGGTGGCGGAGCAAGTGTAGCTGACATGAAAACCTGTACAAGATTTTGCTATGTGCCATTTTACTCGAGATCTTGGAGAGCTATCATGTGTACTTTCTGTGGAGCTATTCTCAAATCTTACCACTGAATTACTGTTCTTCATTCCTTTAGCTAGTTAGCTTTGGAGGACTTCAGCATGGGTTTTTTTCCCCTTTGCTCTAAGTTTATATATATGGTGTTAATTAAATAAGTTTTGGATGCCTTGAAGCTACTTCTAAAAACATGCTTGAACCTCTAGTTTTACACGTTGCTTATTCTATTTCTTAACCTTTTTTTATGAGAAATCTGGGGTGGGAAATTGTAGAGAGCAGTGTTGTTCATCGAGAAAAAATCAAGAAGGAAACTGTAGAGAGCTAGAGTCCTCAAAGGGAGATAGATGCTCAATGTTCTTTCTTGTTTGCAGCATAGAAAAGGGGGGAATACGTCAATGGTTTTGGGTTTGGAATCCTGCAGTTTGTGCAGGGAGTGTGATAAATTTACAGACGGGCAGCTTTAATCAGGGGGATGGACAGTAATGGCTCATCATCAAGAGGAGAGGACATGGAAGGTGGAGTTCTGTAGCCTGTAGGTGATGCCAATAACTGAATACGTACGGTCTAACTTTTACTATTAAAATTGTAATTTTTTTTTTATTAACATACGTGTCTGGTTCGCATAATTATATTAATGCATGCATGCATGGAGTCTTTTTCAGAAATAAGTGAAATAATAAGAGTACTAGTCTAGGTGAACCCTTTAATGACCTAATAGAGGGTAGCAATTTTACACGTAGTTTTAAAAATCAATCCGGTAGTTGAGGGAAGATTTTTATAACGGGTTCAAGGTTTATCCAGGTTAATAAAAATAATTAAAAATTAAAAATTAAAAATTAAAATAATATTATTTCATTAAAAAAATAGTTGATGGTCGGGTTTTAAGCAGGTCAATTATATATTTTGTGTCGACCTGTCAGGCCAATCTGGGTATTAGAACTATGATTTAATTTACGCACCAGATAATTTTCTGTCTAGGCTAGCTGCATGCTCCAATCTTCTAGCAATGATTTTTTTTTCTTGACATTGAACTTACTTTCTTTGAACCTTTTAATCAAGAAAATGCAGAAGTGTAAACTTCTACGAATACAAAGTATGATCATGAAAGGGCAGGAAGATGAAAACTCATGGGATTTTCCTTCTGTTTTTGTTGCTGAGGGAATCAAGGGATGGATATAGACAGCCGTGCCTGGGAAGTTGTTGAATGATGAGATGCATGTGAAATGCCAGCAAGAAATTAAAGGGGTGTTTGGTTTCCCTTTCATCATCATCTACAGATATTATCACTCTCAGTGCATTTTGTCTGTCTCAGCTTAATGAGTGAAGAAAGTTATGAGAAAGGACAACTGGGTGTAATAAATTATGAGAATTAATTCCATTAGATTACAGCTTTCTGTATTTATTTTGTTTCAGAAGTCCTTTTCATAGCCCAGCTTGTAATAAGCTTTCAATTTTGCTATCTAGCGTTTTAAATTGTGGTTCAATAATAATGAAAACATTAAAAATAGTGTTTTTTGTTTTTTATTTCAATCATGCATGGTTTAAAATCGTGGCATGACCATATAGATAAGGGGGGTGTTTGAGAATGTTATATATGATTGTTGTTTTTAAAAGTGTTTTTTACTTAGAAATGCATTAAAATAATATTTTTTTTTACTTTTTTAAAAATATTTTTTACATATTAGAACATCAAAATTATCTAAAAACACCAAAAATAATTAATTTGAAGTAAAGAAAAAAATAAAAACAAACGGGATCTTAGATCACACTTTAAGAATATTTCATAAATTAAAAGGGTATTTATTAAAATTAAATTATTCAATGTTCTTAATTAATCAAAATATTTCTTTTTTATTTAGAACTTGTGGGAATACTTAAAAATATTAATATATAAAATAACATTTATTTAATGTCTTTAAAAAAGTCATTGGTTTTTATTTAAATATTTGATTTTTTTTCAAAAACAAATCAATGGTAGATAAAAGTTAATGAATGCATTCATATAATGTTTGAATCCTAGCTTTTTCCTTCATAAAATTGGAGCAATACAGGGGAAATTAGCATGATTAGTTTTGACCAATAATGACATGAAAAAATCTAGAAATTAATGATCTAAATAAATTTTAATTCATTAAAAATAACATCTATTGCTTGCATATTTGCAGAAATTATATAACCTTGGATGTCTAGGCCCATAGTATCTTGGTAGAAATCAAGATATCAAGAACAATAATTCAAAGTTTCATTAATGGTTGAAAATATGTGATAATCTTAATTTTAATTTGAAAAACACATCAAGTCATCAATTTATTATACAATTTTTTATCCTTATGAGAAGATCAACGTCCACTTCTTTATTTCTTAACCTATCATATGAACAAGAAAAGGATAGGAAAACAGGGGGGGTGTCTCGAAATAACAGATTCAAATTAATGGCCCAAGAGTAGCCCATCCCATGTAAATAAGAAGCCTTAGCTCACCAAATCCATATAAAAAATCCCAAAAAAAACCAAAACCCTAGCACCTTCCAACTAGGGTTTAAGAGGCAAACCTTTCTCCCAAACAACAGAAATCCCAGTTCTCACACACCAAAAAAAGGAAAACAGTATATATATAGTATCAATAGATTTGCCACTGTTTCAGTTATGAAATTTCACTGCACCATAAACTCTTCTCTCCAAAAATCCAATCTTAAAAATGGTGGGGTTTGTATCTGAACCCTCCACCATTAAAGAAGAAGAAGAAGAAAGCAACCAAGTTTCAAAAGCTAGAAACTTGGAAGACCCAATTGACCCTTTTGATCAAAAGCTCACAAATTTTGCTGATTCTTTTCTTGATTTTGATTCTATAGAGGAGTTTTTTGAAGGCCCAGAAAGGTTTAGTTTAGATTTTGAGAAGAGAATGGAGATGGATGATAAAGGGCTTGTTGTTAAGGACCTGGTTGTTAATGGTTCTGATTCAGTTTTCGAAGAAAAGAAGGGAATTGTTGATGGGTCTGATCTGGGGGGTTTGGTGAAGGTGAAGGAAGAAAGAGTGGAGCTTGAAAGAGGAGGGAGTTTGGGGTGTTCTATTGAGGAGGAGATGGGAAGGGTTAGTTTGGTTGCTGAGCTGAGTTTAGTTGTGGTTGATGGGGGTGCAAAAGTTGTGGGTGATGAGGCAGAGATAGGTAATGGTGGTTTGATGAATGGGTCGGGTTCAGATATTGGTGACGGTAGTGGTGTGAATGGTAAAATAGTGAGTGATGAAGAGGAGAGCGAAAGTGAAAGCGAGTCTGAATCGGAGAGTGAAAGCAGTTCATCTTCTAGTAGCAGTGATGATGATGATGATGAACAAGAAGAGGAGAGTGATCAGGAAGAGGAGGAGAAGAAGGGGGAAGTTAGAATGGAAGTAAATAAAAGGTTAGATGGTTTGGGTGACATGGAAGAAGGTGAGATAAGGGATGCTGATGGAGAGGAAATGGTTGCTGGGAATGATAGTGAGGGTGAGGGTGAGGAGGAGGAGGAGGAGGAGGTGGAGGAGGAGGAGGACGATGGATGCAAGATGGTTGAGTGGAGTGATGTTGATGAGGAGGAGGATGCTGCTACGGGAGAGCCTATTAGGTCGAAGAACGAGGTTCAGGTAAATTTTTGCTGCTATTTTATGTGTGAATCAGTTTTTTCTTATTGTACACTGTTTAATGTCCGAGGCATTGGAATTATTAGTTCTTGCTTTGTCATTGATCATGTGAGTACGATCTATGGAGTTAAATATAGAAATGCAAGGTGTTTTTATACACATTTTTTCTGGCAAGTAAATGTTAGGGCAATTTATTGTGTTACATGGCATAGTCTAGCGGTGTATTGTTTCTTCACTTTCCAGAAGATGAAGGTTTAGCAGCTTAACATGAATACTGTTTGAAAACAAATTTTTTGTTGTAGTTACTGGTGCTCCAGCCCAATTAACTTAAGGTTTATGTAAGAATACAATTAGAGGACTGTGAAAAAAAATAATAACAACAAAAACTAAAAAGTCTTCGTTCCTTCTCTATTTGATATAGTCACTGATTTTTATGGTTCTTCATTAACAGGTTAATTGCTTTGATAATGATAATGCAATTTACTATTAATGTTAGTTTAAGAATAGGAATTTTTGACTTGGCTCCTCTGTGTGTGACTTTCTATGGACCCAGAATAAGGCTATACTGTTATACCCATTGATGGCAAGTATGCAGAGCATGACTTCTTCTTTGTATTCCTGAGTTAGGTTGCAGATCAAAATTTGATCCAGTGGCTCACTATTCAGGCGTTTCAATGTTTTGTTTTTATGTCATATTGCTAATCAAATAAACTTGTGCCAAATCTGCAGTTTCTCTCTCCTGTTCCTCCTGTTCATGCTTCATTGGAACTTCATCATCAGATGCTACCTGTTGGAGTTGTTTTGTCGGTAAGCCCATATGAAGCCAAGTGCAGATCATTTTTATTGAAGTTTAGATGTCTTAAATCTAACACCAATATATGTAAATCACACAGAAATGTTTGCTTTCTCTGTCAATTTAAGCTCTAGGTTGACTTTAGATTGGTAAGAGCTGTATCAGTATATCTTTTGTTCTTGATTTTTCAGGCTATAGGTCCCCAGGTTATAGTACAAGGGGTGGAAAAGCACAATCCCTTGAATGAGGGTTCTATCCTGTGGATAACTGAAAAGAGATCCCCGTTGGGGTTGGTAGATGAGATTTTTGGACCTGTCAAAAACCCATACTACGTGGTGAGATACAATTCAGAAAGTGAAGTCCCTTCTGGGGTCCTTAATGGTACTTTGATATCTTTTGTTCCTGAGTTTGCCAATCATGTGCTCAATGTCAAGAATCTTCACAAGAAAGGGTATGATGCATCTGGTGAATACGATGAAGAGTTAACTAATGAGACAGAATTTTCAGATGATGAGAAAGAGGCGGAGCACAAGAGGATGTTAAAAATGTCAAAGAGGGGAGTTAGTGATGAGAAATCTGGAAAAAACAAAAACAATAGAAGGAAGGTGAAAAATAGGGGTGGCGGTTGGAATAATAATAAACCTTTTGGGGAGCAAATGCCAACTGGTGTAGATCAGCTACCACCCGGTCAAAATTTGCGTAATGACTCTGCTGTTGGAACATCATTGGCCCCAGTGCCTCAGACAACTGGTGTTTATGCACCTTCAAATGGTGTATGGACGAGTATGGTACCATCTCAGCAGCCTCAGGCTTTAGCAATTCGAGGTGGGTTTCCATCTAATAATATGCCTTGGCCTGTACAGAGTCAACTTCAGCATCCCTATCAGATACCTATGGCAAATGGTATGCCAATTCAGCAACAGTTCAATCCTGGTCAGAGATCACTTCCTAATGCTTTGTTCGCAGGCGGACAACCAAATTTCTTTGCTGGACCTGCATATCCTCCACCATGGCCTGTAGTGGGAGGACACTACTTTAACCAAGCTGCATTTGGAACAGGATTTCAGGTTCAACCTAATCCTCCAGCTATGAATGTGGTAGACCAAGGAATGATATCCACTGGACCGCCTTTAGTACAGAACTGTAGTTTCCAACCACCAGCCATCTCTCCTGGCAACATACAAGCTCCTCAGCAATTCAATGCAGGAGCCTCTTCCAGCCATGGAAGAAAACCTTATCGTAGAGGGGGTGGTCGTTTTTCAGGTGGGAGAGGTAGACAGCCACCAAACTGATTTTTGTCATGTTTACGTTGCACTGTAACATGTTGAGCTGTAACTTGAAATAGGCTATGAGTGGACCTGCAGTGCACTGCAGACTCGCCTCCTTTGTGTAAATTATTTTACGTTAATGGATGTCAGAGAAAATGTTTGCTACATTGCTCGTCTGGTGCTGGACTTGCCTCAATTACAGTTGATGCTGCAGTATTCCCCTTCACTTTTAGTTTATTATAATATAATTATAATGGTATTTAGGAATTGTTGTTTGGCTTTCGTTGAGGGGAAGCTGGTCTGCTGGTGCAAGGGGAGTGGTGATAATGGTTGCTCATGGTTGGTTCATGGTGGCTGTGAGATTCTAAGAGAACCTTGGCATCAAGTTTTGGGCTCAATATATGCATGGATCTGGATTGTATCATGTGGTCTCGGAGATTCTTCCTTCAAATCTTAATTCGTGCAAAATTTGGTGTGCTCCCCAGGTGCTCCTTGGGAGTGGTGCTTTTTGTTGTCTTTTGTGCAAGCCGAATGCCCTCTCGGACTCTCCCTCCCTCCCTCATTCCTATACTTGTGCAAGCTTCTGGTATTTCATAGGCCATGGTGTGTTGGATAAAATATAAAATAGAAGTGGAAAGGACATGACAGCGATGCAAACTAGACTACTGTACTGGACAACTGTTTTGTTTTACGTCTGGTGAGTGTAGGCTCAGAACAACATACTATAAGAACAATCGTATCCTTATAAATATAAAAACTATACATGTACTAGAAGTACAAGGTTTTTTTAGGGTACAAATGTCACCATTGAAATTTTCTATATTTTTTTCCTTTAGCGGGTTTTCTAACGGTGATAAGTTTGTAATTTTTTTGTTTTTTGAAAAAATACAATAGAAATAGCACAATTAAAATTTTCTTCAATGTTTTTATCATTTTATATTTTATTTCGCCTATTGATCACCATTTTTTTTATTATCTTCAAATTTTTGTAATATTTTTTTAGTTTTTTTTCCTTTATAATTTTTTTAAAAACAATATTATTTTTTATTCTTTACACTTTGAATATTTATTGCTTTACACTTAGTCTATTTATCTTTATTTTTTTGCAATTTTTTTTTTAGATTTTTTTTTCTTTATATTTTTTTTGAAAAATTATTATATAGAGACTAATAAAATGGTGTTTCAATGTAGCAATTGCAACATAATCCTAATTTTCCACTACGTTAAAAATAAGTTTGAGATTTTACATGTTTTTATTAACGCATATAGTGTCTACTATATATGTAAGTATCGATCTTTTGATTTATAGTTATATTTTTTACTCGTTGTCAAAAAGCACATTAATAACATCTACACATTAATTTATTTGCATTAAAAAAATTATTTAACCTCTAGCAAAGCGAGTCGAATAGACATTTTAATATTTTTTTCTGCATTTATTTGCATAGAAGGTTCTTGATTTATTTAATTAAATGCACGTATTGATTTTTTTATTTATAATTGGGATTTTTGTTATAAGAAAATAGAATAACTAGTAATATTCTAATTCTTTTATTTTTCTTAAATAATATTCATTTTAATTATCTTTTTTTAATTTTTTTAAATTTTAGTAATTTTCATGAAAATATATATGAAAAAAAATCCATAGTCCAAAAGTGGGAAATATAATTTCAAATCTTAAGAGAAATTAGTATAAATAGTATATAAAACTAGTTCATTCTCCCGCTCTATCTTGGATGGAATCAAAAACTTTTTAATTGTGATAAAAAAAAAAGAATATTAAAATTATAGGGAATTTTTTAGCAATGTTATTAATTAAACCAAGTTGATTAATTTTGAAATCTTCTAATTCAGCTATTTGTTTGGTTCGAGTTCCAAATTAAATCATGAAAAAGTTTTTTTAATATAAATTGGTTGATTTTACAGATTCAAATACAATCTTAAACGAATAGCAAAAACATAGGCTAGCTTTTAAAAGAATTCCAAGATGACAACTTAAAAAAAAAAGATGATATATTAAATTAACTTAAATCACCTTGTGACCACCCTAGTTATGAACTCTATTGAATTTAAAAACTTTGTTTTTTAAACTATATTTATTTAATTATATATATAGCAATTCAAAATTAAAATAGTGGCTAAATTTTTTATCAAAATATAATAATTAAAAATTTATTTATAAAATTAACATAGTATATCGAGACAGGTCTCATATTTGTGATCTTAAAATTACAATTGCAGAGGCATTTTTTCATCCTTTAAGCTTACATTCGAGACATGTGTGCCTCAGTGAATTGTTCTATTCTCAAAAATAAATTTCCAACTATGATGTTTTAGCAATTTTTTTGTCCGATTGAGCTTATAAAAAAGAAAAGAAAAGAAAAGAAAAGAAAGAAAACCCTCATACTCCTATGTTATTCCGCAGACCAAACATATCCTTAAAGCCCTTTTCTCTGGGTTTTATGCTTGTTCTTCCATGGGCCTAAAACCATCTGCAACTTGTCTTTCAAAGTCAAAACCAGCTCTTTATCTTTATATGGAAGTGGATAATATTTTAAAAACGTTTTTAAAAAGTTTATTTTTTAAATTAATATTTTTTTAGTGTTTTTAGATTATTTTGATATACTGATGTCAAAAATAATTTTAAAAAAATAAAAAATATATTATTTTAATATATTTCCAAATATTTAGAAATATAGTTGCAATTGTTTTCAAATTCTACAAGTATACAGACATTTTTCTCAGTAGATTCATCCACTCACTTGTGATTTCCTCCCAATTCTGACCAATCTTGGAGAAATTATCACCACCATAGCACTTCAATGGTGCCAAGAACTTCCACACTAGTTGACTTACAACTGCACCTGGCTGCTTGCTTACCATCCTCAGCAAAACTAAGAGTAAATTTTCTTTTTAGTACTTGATTACAAGTTAGTCTTCAATTTTTTTTTTTCAGACTTGTTATTATTCTTTAGTCCCTAGGTTGGTTACATGATTATAACTTTGAGTATCATTGGAAACATGTTTAGGAACACATTTTTAAAAAAAATTAAATATTTTTTTATATTTTAAATCAATTTTTTTGTGTTTTAAAATTGTTTTAATATGCTATGTCAAAAATAATTTTTTAAAAATAAAAATATTATTTTAATATATTTTCTAAAAAATATATATTTAAAAAAACAACCACTATTATTTGAACAACAGTTTCT
>Ga0307517_10013384_pt1 | contig 11145 bp, 4 predicted proteins | sample 23_EM_MG_FD_194515 | JGI IMG/M metagenome (GOLD analysis project Ga0307517, IMG submission 194515) | Populus trichocarpa ectomycorrhiza microbial communities from riparian zone in the Pacific Northwest, United States - 23_EM | ecosystem: Host-associated > Plants > Roots > Unclassified | place... | reverse complement strand
TCTCTCATAATTCAATTCAATATGGATTGGAGTTTTTTTTTTTTTTTTATGGTTATCAAAAACAATTTCTCTTTGATTGATCCTCAAGTTACAAAATTGGTGCCAAATTGCTTCTAATTTATTAAAAAAAAACATTGAAAGACAAGGGATGAAAGTGAAAAAAGCAGGGAAAATATGTGGCGCTTTCAAAGTTAGCGTGAAATGTCAATTTTGATCCTCATACTTTTCAATTGAAATATTTCCAATCTTTTTAGTTTTTAAAAATTCACTTTTTGTCCAATACTTCATTTCCCTTAATTTTCAGTGTCTAAGTTAGAGAGAGCAGAGAGAGAATTTCCAGAATTTAGTTGAGGACAAAAAAAATCATTAGTTAACATCGATTTCAGCCACAAATAAAATCGATATTTGTGTTAATGAGTTTTATTTAATAAAAAGAGTTCCGACAAGGTGTTATTTGACCTTCATCTTTACTAAAATGATAGATATGGGTCTAGGAAGAGTTTTTTAGTTTTAGATTAATTTTTTTTTGTTTTGAAACTGTTTTTTTGCTAATTTGAGCCCATAAATATATTTATTTAGGTGTTTTTTTTTATGTCTTTAGGTAAGAAATATGGTTCGAAAATGAGTTTTTATTCCAAGAAGTTGAAGGCCCGACTTTCTGGCCACCTAAGATGGCCAGTGGTCAGATTAGAGATGACATGTTGTTTAGTAAAGAAGACAATGTGTTGTTTAATTATTTTTTAAATAAAAACTAGGCAGAAGACATGTAGTCAACCTAACCAAAAAAACAATTAAATGGACTAGGCAAGCAGGCTTGCCCTTGCAGATAAGATTGTGATTTTTTGGCCTAGGGATCAACCAATCATGTCCATACTCCTAGACTGCTTTTTAAAGGGATTTTTTAATTATTTTTTGTTAAACTTTATTTAAATAAAATCAATAAAATTATTTTTTTGGAAATTATTCCATTAAATACTATTCATCTCTAGGGTTTTTAGATGAGATTATTGTTTTCTAATATATTATTAGGCACTCTTTTTTATAGCTATTTGTGATTTTTTTTTCCCATCAAATTTAATTAGAGTTAATTATAATTAATGAATGAAATTATATTTTTGATATTATTTTATTAGATATCAATAGATTGTTTTTCCGGATGAGATTCTTGCTTTTTACTTCTCATAAAAAAAAAACAATTTAATTGGTGTATAATTAATAAAAATAACTTTGTGGAGCTCCATGAGTGTTGTAATCGTGTATCTTGACATGCATTTTGTCTCATTTTACCAACTTAATTTGGTTAGTGTCATTAAGTTTTTTTAATATTTATTAATATATGTGATTCTCAATTTATTTTATTAAATATATACATCAGTTTCAAGTTCCAAGTATCAAAACTATAATATTAATTGTGATTGTCACCACACTCTACAAGGACTTAATACATTATAACCTTAATATTTAAAACATTATTTTTGTATGAATACTGTTTTCATTTATGATTATAAAAAGTAATATTTTCATATATAGCTTTATAATTGTGTTGAAATAGTTTTGAATGCATAATAATTATTGTAAAAATTATCAAGTATTCTAACTCATAATAATCAAACATTATTATTCATTTTATAGAATCAAATTCGTAACTAAATAATATTTAATAGGTAATTAATATTTTTTTCATTGAAAAATAAATGTCACCATTAATCAAATTCGTGCAAAGTTGCTTTTACATTATTTCTAATGGATTTTATGTTTGGTAAACACAACACGTAATTTATTTATTTTAAATGTATCATGCCTTCTAACAAATCTAATAGACAATTCAAAACTCACCACTGTCATTGACCAATCAATTTGACATGGAAGTTTAATCTCCCCTACATGATCAGGTATCAATCACTTTGTGATTTCTTTTCTATTATTATTATTTTAACCAATTGTTTGATATATTGCTCATGTAGAAATTTATTTTCAGGTTTAATAAGATTTTTAATATTTAAAGAAGACACAATTGGTCTTAAAATTCAGCTTACTATGTGGGTATGCTTCTTCTACTTTTTTTCAAAACTTGTTCTCATCTTCTATGTTTCTTTCTCTATGTCAATAACATTTTTCAAGCATGTATTTGTACTTATATCTTGAATAGATCTATTTGATGAAGATTATTAACTTTGTGAATGAATTCTACTAAGAGATGCCATTTGAATTTTAGTTGAGAATGAATAAAGTTAACGTGTAACCTCGTTTTTAACATGTTATTATTATGTTGTTATATTTCATTTTATTTTGTGGACATGAATATAATTGGTTCCATATTGTTGTTCAAGGTTTTGGGCAACGTGATTGTTATTGTTGGGAATCATAAGATATAATAACAAAAATAAATAAATTACAATCTTCGATGGAATTGCCGATGAAAAATATATCCAAAGACTAAATGGCGATGGAATTGTTGACGAAATAGAAAGCCTTAATGAGATACTTTTCAACAATGATTTTCTATCAGCAATACAATTACCGACAAAATATTTCATTAGTGTTATCCAATTTTTTTGGTAATGTTTTAGGCCTAAACCAATAACCTAATATAAGATAGTAGCCCTTTTGAATTGCTTTTGAAATCAAACTAAACATGTAAGTACAACCTTTAATTCCAATCTAAAAGTTGACTGCAATAATTTTCTTTTGTCAGAACAGTCAAGCATGCTTTAGAACACAAGGTTTATTGGGACGAAGGGTGCAGATCAATTTAACTAGACTGGATGGTTGGGTTTTATAATAGAAATTCAACAAACATGTTGAATGTTATGGGAAATATTCTGCATCACGATCAAGAATTGGAAATAAAAGTCAGTAAAAATTAATATTAATAAAAGAAATTTGTCTGTTTTTAGTGTTTTTACCAAGTAAATTAACTTACCTACATAGACCCACTATTTTCTTTTTCTTTCCTTCAGATCTTCAATGTGTCGAGGGAATGGGGCTTCGTAAATTTGGTTAAAACACAACGAAATGGGAGATACAATAACCCTGTGTTACCTGTACACCTTCCAGCCACAAGTGGCATATGGCAAAAGCACCATTGTAAGGTAAGATCACGACTCACGAGTGGTGAGATCGAGCTCACAAAATACATAAACTAGCTAGGGTTACTATATATGATCTACCATGAATAGTGCTATAACGCTACTATCATATCATTTCACACACTCTCTCATAATTCTCTTTTGCTTTAACGATTTCTAATACCATGAGCAACCTTTTGTGCCGACTAGATCTCTTGCATGCTTGCATTTTGTTAGTAACATTTTTGGTTATTATTATCGCATTAACCCTTTTGGAAAAGGCTCCCTCCTAGTGCACGGGTTCTCACCTTTTCCTAGAAGAGTGAAAGCAATTAATGAAAACAATATTTCATTCCTTTTTTTTTCTGTTTAATTTATTACTCCTATAGCAACGCATATACTAAATTATGAACATTATAGCCAATTGGGTTAATGTAAAATGTATTTTTGAAAATGACATTACGAAAAGAAAGTTATAAGATATATGCGTGAGAATCCATTATTATGTCCAATGTTAATTAGTTTCACTAAACTTGACCTAGCTTCGATTTAAGAAAAAAAAATTTAATTAATTAATGAAGTGGGTCTCAATATTCATAATTAACTAGTAGTAAATGTTGGTGTATGATTGGCAATCGTCCAGAGATGCAAGAATTAAGCTACTGACTGAACATTTTTTATCCCCTTCTTTTCCCTTTTCTTTTGATTCTACTAGTTGTTCTAACACTTGCCAAGTTGGGGAGACAATAGTTACGTACCATCACATTTGGAAGGGGAAGAGGAGAAAGGCAAAAAGAAGAATCACCATTTTGTAGAATGATGCCAAACAACACAGATCATCAATTGATTCCCTTGTACAAGTTCATCCTTATATTCAAGATATCATTAATACTTGTATCAGAAAATGTTCAGACAGTATAGCCTCACAATCTACCTATGTCACTAATTCTGAACTTAGCCTCACTCCCTTGCATGTCAACCACTCATAGAAGCTTGCCAACTAGTGATTTTCAGAGCCTACATATTTATGGCACCATTTCAAGTCCATAAACTAGGCCCCCACCTACAATTTGTGAAGAAAACTACTTAATTAGAAAAATTGATCCCTTTTGTCTTGTTTGCATCCTTGATTGTAGAAGACTTCATTACATTAGAAAACCTAGTCAATTTATACTATTTCAATACCCTTTTCTTGAGCTCTTTCCTTCTTCTTCTTTTTTCTCTAATTATTTGGAATTATGATTAAGAGACTACAAAGAGTGGAAAAGGATGTAAAGGGCAGTGTGTTTGGGGGAAAGATGTTTGTCCTCTCTTTTTTTCTGTGAGACCACACTTTATAAAGTACACACAGGAGAGAAACCAAAAAAGCTGTTAGATATCATTATCAAGGCTTGTAAAGCTGTGGGTAGGAGTGGTGGGTAATTGAGTCATCTCTTTATAATTCATGGCCCTAATTATACACAACATTTCTGATTAACAAGTCATTAAAAAAAAAGTAGGAACTAGCAGAGAGAGAGAGAGAGAGTTGGGTTTTAGGGATAGGTAACTAGACAGATAGATTTTTGATGTTACTGTTACATTAGTGTTGTGTGGAGCTGTGATGACAAAATATCTTCAATCTCCTTTCTGACCAAACTCTGCCACCCTTTTCAGAAGCATCAAACTAGGTCTCATAGGCCAAATTAGGATTTTGCTCTTCTATTTACTGCTGCCTAATTGTTCTCTCTACCTTCTTCCTTCCATCTGTAGTAAAGGGCAAAACTTATTTTGTGACTTCTCTCAATTCTTTCAAGTTTTCAGTTTCAATATCTTTGGACTTCAATTTTCATCTTTTCTAGGGAGTATTTGCCCATGTTCTGCTTAATCTTGTTTTGTTTTGCTTGCAAAGTCTTGAGCTTGCTTAGAGAGAAACTCACCCCATTCTAGTCTATTTTTCCTCTGACATCTTACTCTCTCTAGAGATAGAGATAGATGAGTTGGTGATTTATTTACTAGAAAACTCCAAATCAAGTTTTTTGGGTAGGATTGTTTTCCTTGTGTTGTGTGGAATTTGGATTTAGTGGTGTTCTTGGGGCATGGTATCTGAGGAGTGCAATGGCAGGAGCTTTCGGGATCTGCAGCAATAGCAGGAGTATCGGCTTTATGATCTGTGGCAGCAGGAGGCAACAACAACACGAGAAGAATCAAGATTGAAAGGAAGCAAAGCAAGGAGTTTTGAGTGTCCCAGAAAACTTTTGAGAAATCAAGATTTTTAGGAGAGCAAAATCTGAAGATTAGGAATCTGGATTTCCAGAGAAATCAGCAGCATCCACAGAATCCTATCCTCCAAATCATACAACCAAGACCAGAAGAAACAGGAGAGAAAAGCTTAGGCACACAAAGCCTTTCCCAACATCCTCAACTTCTCCAAAACCAACAACAATATGGGGAAGCTATAAATTCCAATCAACCAGAAGCAGTCCCTAGCACAGAATCATTGGATTATGCAAAACATAGACAAAGAATGGGAATGAAGAGCACTGCAGGAGAAATTATTCAGGTCCAAGGTGGCCACATTGTTCGATCCACAGGGCGTAAAGATCGACACAGCAAGGTTTACACAGCCAAAGGTCCTAGGGACCGCAGGGTCAGGTTATCGGCTCATACTGCAATACAATTTTATGATGTTCAAGACCGGCTAGGCTATGATCGACCCAGCAAAGCTGTTGATTGGCTTATCAAGAAGGCAAAGTCTTCAATTGACAAGCTTGCTGAGCTACCGCCATGGCAACCAACTGCTAACAATGCTAATGCAAACTTGGAGGCAAACCAGAATGCTGGATCTAGTGAAATGACAATTGCAGAGGAACCAGAATCATCTGGCTATACTTTTCAGCTCCATAGGCAATTGACTGATCATAATCCAAGCAATGATTCATCTTTCCTTGCACCAACTATAGACCCTGATGCCATGAAATCTTTCTTCCCAACAAGCTCCACAAACTCATCAATGAACTTCCAAAGCTATCCTACTGTAATTTCAAGAACCACAAACCACACTGAAGATCTTGGCCTATCCCTTCACTCTTTCCAAGATCAAGGTCTACTTCATGGGCAGTCACAGGCAGACACAACCCATACTCCTTCAACTGATGATCAGACTCTTTTTGAAGGATCAGCTACAGTAGGGTTTGATGTTAATTTTCACAGAATGTTGGCTTGGAGCAATGATACAAATGCGGAGAATAGAGTTGCCGGGGGATTTACATTTAACCCCCCACCTTTGACACCACACCAAGCAATGCTAGCCCAAGCCTCAGCATTTTCCCAGAGGGGGCCCCTTCAGTCCAGTTTTCCGCATTCCATTCGTTCATGGAATGATCTTCATATGGCATCCACAGACCATCATAGAACACAGGAATTTCATCAATCTTCGATTTTTGGCAGCAGGTTTGTATCTGATGGATTGTCAGGTTTTAGCATTCCAGCCCGAATTCATGGCGGGGATGAGCAAAATGTTGTATCAGATAGACCATCCTCTTCTTCTCCAAATTCTCAGAATTGAAGATAGAGCTGAACATGCTGCTGCTCAAGCATGTTCAAGGTACTTGAGTTTCATTGGCTGAAGAAATGAGTTTCTTTTCATCATTAACAAATCATCATTCTTTCCTTACTAGTGAAATTTTGGAATTTTTCTTCAAGAACTCTACTAATTACTTATTACCCTTCTTCTCCAGGTTACTACTATGGAATCAACCAGGGAGAATGATGGTCAAACAGAAAAAGAAAGGAGCAGAGATTCCAGTGATTTCAGTTGAATGCTTTGGCCTATGAGAAGAAAACATCTGGTTGGATTCAACATTTTTTTTCTCCAAATATGTTTGATAGATTCTCCAGGCATTTTATATTAAAGCTTATTTATTTATTAAGTGGGCTTTTTCGGCTCAACTCTAATACTATGTTGACTGTCACCTGATCTTGATTTGCTGCTAGACTTGGATTCTTGAATTATCACTGTTGCTGTTTTATGTTTTTTCTGAAAAGCCACAATATAATAATCTTCTTGCTCATGAGAACAGCACGCTAAGCACATACTTGATTACTATAATTTTTCATTTGTCCTTCACCTTTTCCCTTTTGGATTGCATTTCCTGCACCACAGAGGAATGCCACAGTTCATAACTAGTACTTCCCATATTTTAAGTCTGTGTGAGATTGTGGTAACAGTGATGATTTAAAGTATTTTTTATTTAAAAATACATTAAAATAAAAATTTTTTATTTTTTAAAAATTATTTTTGACATCAGTACATCAAAACAATCTAAAAACATAAAAAAAAATTCATTTTAAATAAAATAAAATCAAAATTTTTGAGAATACAGTACAAACCACTCCAAAATCTTTATCTTCACTCAAAGGTAGGGAGACATTGGATGACTGAGTCAAAGCTGTTTTGTCTATTTTGTTGCCCCGTTTTATATAGGAAGTAATTCTGTTTTGTCATGTTGTCTGGATGTCTTGTTGAAGTGGACTTGAGCTTCGACAATTTTTCCCTATTTTTCTTTTTTGTCAGATTTTTATCCAATAACCAAGGCTCATGCAAAGTTCTCAAACTTCATCGGGTTAAATTTGGATATTTGACCATAATGCAAGGAGTTTCTGCATGTTCCAATTCATTTCCTCTCTTCTCTCAATCCCTGCCTATCTTTGCCACTAGAATTCTGCTCTAGAAATTCCATATCCAAGTTCACTGTCTCATATATATGTATAAGCACAGAAATGAACAAGAATGGTGTGGCATGGTATTGAGCCTCTAACGTAGAGTGTTTTTGGACTAAAGTATAGTAAAAATAATAATAAAATAACACAAAACAAAAAATATTTAAGGAAATAATACATTTTAAAAATTTGTAAGTGACATATATGATTTGTGAGTCACAAATATCATGTCCACTCTTTCAAATTGCAAATTTGATAAACATAGCATTTAACACGGAGAGAAGAGATAGAGAAAAAAAATAAAAGAAAAAAAATAAAAAGACCCGAAGTCACACTGAAACTCTGATGATGACACCACTAGTACTATTAAAAAGATCTTGACGAAACGAATCCAACGCCACTAGGAAAGGTCACCAACGATGACTGGAATAGGCCACATGAGCGGTACAAAAAAAAGTGAGCTCTAACACCTTTAGACGGCTCGTGTGACCCACTTTGTTCACTGTTTGTGATCTTTTTTGGTGTCATTAGATTATTATCGTCGAGATCTTTTCAACGATACCAATTATATCATAATCGAAGTTTTGATGTGCCTATGATATCTCTTTATTTTTTTTAAACTTTTTTCTTTACCCTCTCTCTTCACAAATTACAAGGAGAGAGAAAAATACAAAAAAAGAAAAAAAAATAACCATGGAGACAAACCAAAGCTTCAATGATAACACCATAAATTATTTGTGAAACGGAGTGGAACACACGAGTCGTCTAAAGATATCGGAGCTCACTTGTCTTTGGACCACTCGTGAGGAAAGCTCCGATCACCGTTAGCCACCTTTCTTTGTGTTGTTGAATTCTCCTTGATGTACTGATAATGTCATAATCGGAGTTTCGGTGTGACTTTGAGATCTTTTTCTTCTTCTTTTTCATATCTTCTCTATCTTTATTACATGCTATATTTATCAAATTGCAATGTGAAAGAATCTCATATGAAATTTGGAGACTTGAGAATCACATATATTATTTGTAATTTTCTAAACTGTGTATTTATCTATATATTTTTTACATTGTGTTATTTTATTTTATATATATTACTATGCTAAAAAAAAACAGAGAGAGAGAAAAGAACCTCCTCTAATGTACAGCAGAAGATTATAGTTTTATTTAAAAAGTTGGTCTGCCTGTTTTACCTGTATTCAGCAATGCTTCACGTGGGTAAAAGCAAATATAAGAATATAGCCTAGCCATAACGGCACGTCAGTCCTTAGACTGCAGGTAGGTCTGCTCTTCTCAGTGCAATGTATCACATCTCTAAATACATAGTTGAAAGTTACCACTTCAGGACTGGTCAAAATGAGGACATTTGAATACTTGAAAGTTGAAAGAGCTAGGCATGCACTGTACATGTAGTTTGGTCATTATTCAAGATTCGAATTATGCATCCTTTTCTTTTTCTTTTTCTTTTTCTTTTTCTTTGCTTCAGACATGTGAAAAATTTATAGTAATTATTGGTGAATATATCTAGATCATAAACAGCCTAAAAGGATCTATCCGCACAAAAGCTCAACTGTTTAAGGGATGTTAGTAATTTTTAATAATATTTATTTATCATTTTGCTGCAGGGCGTTTCACCCACATCCCTAAACATATCAATTGTTCCGAGAAACAAAATAAAAAATAAATTCTAGAAAGATAGATGTTATTTTTCAAATCTACTTGTTAAAGAATGTTAAAAAATAATATAAATTATATATTAAGATTTTATTTAATAACTTAAATTTTTTGGTTGAATTGATTCTTTGATAAGGTATTAAAGCCTTGATTATCAAGCGGTCACGAGTTCAAATCTTACCATTAATATTTATTTGATAAAAATTAAGCACAAGATAATGTGAATCTATGCAAGTTTCATTCCCAAAGAGCTTTTCCTCGACAAATCCCACGGGCTCTGAAGTTAACGACCATGTAAGCTTCCAGTGACCATCAATATTAACAACTACATGGCTTGAACTTGAGAACATAGAAAAAGCAAACTTTTTAATCTCAAATTTTTACCACTGCGCTACCTATTAAATGGTTAGTTTACATATTTTCTTAACCTTAGAAGTTGGGATGCAAATGATTTTAAGGGTTTTTACACGAACAAAAGAATATTTTCTTTTCTATTTTCAGCTTTGTTTATCTTTTTTTAGTTTTATTTTTCCAAAAAGAATTAGAAAATGTGTTCATTTATTGAGAATGGAGAAAAATAAGAAATATATCGAGATTGTAACTACTTTTTTATTAAAAAAAATCAAATTTATAATTTATAAGAGACATATCAATATTTTATATTTGTGATAATCTATTTATAGAATATTAATTTTCATTTATGTAAATTAAAGATTATCATGAAAAAGGTTATATTGTTAACTAAAAAAAGATAACTTATATATATATATATATATATATATATATAAGTTAATTTTAATCTTTTACAGTACTAAAAAGTGCATGTATATAAAAAGAATTATTATATTGTACATATGTTTTTATATAAAATATGATCATCGTTGGATAGTGGAGAAGCAGTCTGTATTATGAATTGAATTAAAAATTTGAGTCCCAACAATTTCTTTTTCAATTGAGGCCTTGTAATAAATGTGCCAGGCCTATAGCTAAAAGACAAGAACATAGGCTGAGGGAGGTTCTATGAAGCTACAACCCAGCCCAGTACCAGCAGATCTACGGACGACTTATGGCTTCCATGAAAATGAATGACAATTTCTTCGACTTCACCAGGTAATTACAGACTCAAGACCTTACTGTAATAACATGACCTGTTCCAAGATCCAAAGATCAGAGAGGAGTCAAATGTTGGTTCGGATTACTTTAAATTAATATCATTTCAAGTTTTTTGTTAAGATTAAAATAATATCATTTTAAAACATAAATTTTTTATAAAAAAAAGAAATTAAGTCAGATCTCACTTGATTTTTGACAAGATTGATTTTATATTTTTTTTTAAAATGAAATAAGACAAATAAAAAAAAACAGAGATTACAGGAGTGACATATGAGGTGAGACCACAGCAAGCGTTGTAGCATGTGCGTCCTGGATTTCCTCACTGGATTATATGTCTTGTACTTCTCGACGTAAACAAAAATAAAAATTAAGTTTTAATGCTAATCATTCCTTACAATTTCCTAATCATTTATAATAAATCTTTCAAAGTTTATCATTTGGTTCATTCCCCCAAAATATTAAATTCATTATTTTATAAAGTGTTATACCAACATGTAACATGTTACACAACGTGAATCATGGATCGTGTTGTTATTAATTGCAACGAGAAATTATATATATATATATATATATATATATATATATATATATATATATA
>Ga0307517_10013383_pt1 | contig 11147 bp, 19 predicted proteins | sample 23_EM_MG_FD_194515 | JGI IMG/M metagenome (GOLD analysis project Ga0307517, IMG submission 194515) | Populus trichocarpa ectomycorrhiza microbial communities from riparian zone in the Pacific Northwest, United States - 23_EM | ecosystem: Host-associated > Plants > Roots > Unclassified | place... | reverse complement strand
CCTTTCTCAATTCTACTAGAATCTTAAGCTGACATGTTACGCCTTCTTACAGCCACTAGGATGGTGGTTCGCTATCCGAGTCGCCTGGCCAAACACCATGTACCCCAGCCCCGACCACCTCGTGCAGAAGATGGTGCGCCTGCACCGGCCTGTCCAGCTCCCTATCGACAACTCCGTCGCTGCTGCGGCCATTTGGCGGAACGTGCTCATGGGATCGAGGGCGGAGCGAAGTGTGGATTTGGAGCGGTTGAGGGACTTGATCAATACGGAGGTGAAGAATTTGAAGCAGAGAAAGCAGTTGGGGAAGTTGTCGATTGGGGCGCCGAGGCCTGCATGGGAGGATATGAACTGAGGCGGAGGGTCTGTTGAAGGATTGGACTAGTTTTATTTTTTGATGCATTTGTTACTTATTGCACACGATCGTCGCCTTCGTTTTCTCTCGCTAGATGCTCCCCCCCTTTTTTTTTTGCCTTGTCTCCTGCTCTCCTCTCTTTCATTTTTGTTCTTGGTCACCCTCATGGATCTCTGGAAGGTGTAGCCCCTGTTGTATTGTACATGTATGTAGTTAGTTACGAGTTCTCTTATCAATATAAATGCTCTTCATAATTCATAGCTTATGCTAAAAGCCTAACAGTGGATTAATGATAACATTGCCTAAATAATCATAAAATAGTCCTCTAAAGTACGTACAGGTTTTGTGACGAGCTCTAACAATATTATAGATACCATGAAGAATATCCACCAGTAGTACCACACCCCCGTCTCAAACACCCTCCCTCCGATCTATCATCTCTTCCCTCTCCTTCAACGTCTGATCAAATGTACAATCCAACCTCTCTCGCCCCAACATCTGATCTGACTCATCTTCCGAGTCCTTCAACATCCGATCTGACCTCTCTTTCCTCAACATTCTCCTGCGATCTGATGCTTTGTGCTCTTCCCTCAACTTCCAATCTGATGCTTTGCGCTCTTCTCTCTGATCCAATTCTCTCAACATTGATACCTCCAACCTCCGATCTGACGTCGCTCCCTCTTCTCTGATTCTCTGATCCAAAACCTCTTGGGCTACCTGATTTCTGTTGAGCTGAAAGGCATGTTACTAATTAACGAACTTGAGAACTATAGCGTTACAAAATGTAACTCACCCTCTGGATGAAATTATCTGCATCTCCCCGCAAATGCACCACAATTCAAGAGGCCTTGGCCTTGTTCTTCGGGCGCCCAATCCCGAACCATTTTCTGGCTCGTAACTTTGCTAGTGTTGCCTGGTGGTAGGTCTGCTCTTCGGGATGGGCCATTAACATGTCCCAGAAGCAATTAATCTCCGAGGCAAGGAGGCCGTACACTTCTTCATGGATATGCACACACTTCACATATATCTCCCGGTTGTGCAGGTACAGAGCACTTGGTCCATCATCGGGGATTTCAACCACAATGATGATTTCTTCATCCTGGAATTTAGTGGGTTTCTGCGTGGTCAGAACCTGGCCGGCCCCGTGGTGGTTTCTGGAAGAGAATTTGATCATCAAAGACGTCATGGTTTTTCGCGGGGTGGAGATGGATTCCTCGGTGAGAGCGGGCGTATGTATCTAACCTCGATTTACCGTCGAGACACACTGCTTCGAGAGCTTCATACTTCTCCTCGATCATAGCCGGAGCCGGGTAAGAATTAATATCCACACTGAGTTCTGGGTAGATGGGATCGAGAGGGGGAGGATGCCAAAGTATCTGGAGCAGGATCGTTCGAAAATATTCCACTTGCGCGTTGCAGGAGTCTGGGGACGCGAAGTTTGTTTTTGAAGCGCATTTTTGGCAGATAACGGAGAGAAAGCAAAAGCCTTGAGTCTCTCTCTTTCGAAATGGTCGTTGTAGATTTATAGAATCTACCCCCTAAGAGTTTCACTGTTTCAGGTACTACTGTAGTTGTCAGACACGTGATCACATAATGCACATTGACCGAATGAGGAAATTCCTTCCCAATTCGTTTGGCCTCTTGTCAACCTCTTGTTTTACTCCAGGAGCCCACCAAGTCCAGAACAGGCTTCAGATAGCGACAGCGACCGTTTCCCAGAGATGGCCTCTGCATTTAGACCTCCCTAACATGGCCCGCACTGCTTCACCTGCACCCCCACCTTCTTACGACTCGGGTGAAGCGCTCTCAGGCTGCGAATGAACCTGTGTCCCTCCATGGATTTTCGCCAGCCAGTTTCTTACTCGTCTTTTGGCACCTGCTTTACTTCCTTCGACTCACCTTGTTTCGCTGCTTGGGGGATGCACTGGCACCCATCTCAATGGAGCCCGTGGAGTTTTTGACTTTGTGATGGAGGACCTCACCCCCAACTTTTACCTCAACATAGCCATCAACGCTGGCATTACATGTGGGAAAGGAGCTTGCGAATCTCGACCGCCTCTTATACTTTTTTTAACAGCGTTGTGTTCTTTTAGATCTCGGTGCATGCCGTTGCTATCCCCCATTGCAACAGTAGTGGACTTTCCCCCTCGTTTTGTGTTTCTACCTTCTGGAATTAAACTCTTGTCCATACAAGTCACCTCAATCCTTAGCTTCTGAACCTTGACCACTCTTTGGCACAGGCAATTCCTCCCATACCGCATATGAGGTTGACGATCTCTCCCCCATCTCTTCATCGTTCGCCCCCCGGTTTTAGCCCCTGCGTCCTGAACAAACGCGCATCGCATAGATATCTAGTTCTGAAGGAGAAAATCAACGTCTATTTTGCCCAAATCACATTCCTTCCCAACATTTTCCCCTTTTATCATTCCTCGTTCATTATCTGCCTGCATCCAAGTGACGTTTATGCAGCCCACCGTCATCCATGGACTTTCATCCAGGTTTTAAAAACCAATGATTACCACTATCCTTCCATCCAAGGTGAATCCGTATCCCATATATATATAGCGTCGGACATTGCTGGGAAAAGCCTAGTGAGCTACCCCCTCAGAAGGATTATATTATTGCGAGCAGCATATCAATTTCATAGCAGGTTGGCAACTGAACATCGATCAAATCGATCAAAGATTTACAAAAGGCAAAGAATCTCCCAGCGGAGGCAGAGTCAACTCAACCAACGATGTCAATAAAATTTCCATAAAAAAAATCAAAGTCGAACAAATCTCCATATGTTTCTGAAAAGTGATGCAGGTCTGGGGGTGTTTCGATAATGTTAATTAGTGGGAAAATTCAAAAATCCACACTTGTGATTTAAGCTTGTCGGTTCCGTCGATACATACCGAATTCGGGGGGTCAGTGTTGAACAAGAGCATCTGTAAAATAGGTATTAGGTACTGAAGATTAGGTGAGGATGTTCCAGGTACTTCTGAATCGATCTCGATAGCGTGCCTAAGGTGGGAAATACTCTCCTGCCTGCATGAAATTGAGGGCGAGCGGCACCAGGTACGAATTCATATATGGCAGGCTGCGAGTAATGAACAAAGGGGAGGGGAAGAGGACGCTGAGCCTCTTCATGATGAATGTATAACACGTTAGAAACGCCCACCAATGTGAGACAAACAGATCCAAGCGTCCGGAGTATCTCCTTACGAAGCGGTCGCGTATCGAGAATCTTTTCAGGGAAAATACCTTGCCGGACCATGGCCTCAAAGTAAGGCCGGTTTTCTGGCTTGAGGCTCTCCATAACACTGAGGCATTCGGAAACGAGTAAGTCATTTCCAAACCGTGATCGTTGACCTTTTGTGAAGGGTCCGGTCAACCACCAAGATAGAAGGCTTCGTAGCGCACGAAGGTCGCGACCAGAAGGAGGATCAGATTGTTCCTCGATTAATGAGTCAAAAAAGCAGCGCGGGTTGGGAGTCGAATAGATTCGGGGAATGGTCAGAGAGAAACCGAACGGTTGGGGTCCTCAATGTCAAAGTAGAATTGGGATTGTGGGTGGAGAAAAACTTGGATGATCATATTGAAGCATATTGGGTCCAAGACCTTGAGGTATATCGAGTGGGGAAACGCCGGTGGTTCCTTTGTCGTGAATACTTTTTCAACAGGAAAACGGCAAAGATCACTGAAAGGCTGAAGGTAGAGGAACGATTCGAAGATGATGCCTGCAGCTGACTGAATATCCGCATCTGCTACGAGTAAGTGGAGTTCGGCAGAAAAGTTGATATTCCTGGGTTTTTGTATAAAGATGCCCGCATCAATCCCCAAACCAAACATTTTATCTGTGCTTTGGCGAGCACAAGAGGAAGGTTCATGTATAGATTAATTTGGCGGTGATTTGAGCGGTACCATGGGTCGGTGCTTCGTCCTACCATTACGATTTGGTCCAGGTGGTGGTGGTCGACTAAGCTGCCGTTTCCTAGACCTACCGGAAATGGAAATGATTACATGTGAGGACAACAGCGTATCGCAATAAATTAGGGTCCGGTTATTGTCGTTTTCTACTTTCCACCTCATGTCGTTTAGCTGTCGCGAATAGCGCCATGCTACTAATAGCATGTCGTGTCGCCCTAGGTCGCCCTCTATGGTCTTCATTCAGGAGTGTTAAGGGTCAACGACACCATTGCAATGCCGTTCCGAATTATCTATGGCATATGATATTCATTATAACATTGCAGCATCAAAAAAGTAACGGACATCATGAAATATCGTTATAGGTACTGGAGGATGGCAGTCACATCTAGTAATGACTGTGAATGGTCTGCTTGTGTGCCAGTGGTCGGTACGGGTTGGGGTTGTGAAATTCCGTGGATCTGGATAGAATATGTGTAAGCCATAATCAGATACAAACTTACGATGGATAAAACGTGTACGGGGAGAGCATTGGTTTGTCGGTCGAGGTGTTCTCGAAGTTCATCGTTACGCCGTTTGTTAGCTATGAGCTTCTTTTTCTGCACCTTTTTCGCAGCTATTGCTCGTTGTGGGTGAGGATGAAATGTAGGCTTGTTTTTCTTGTAGCCTGGAGCCATTGCGTTTAGGTTCAAAATTTCTTGAAGCTATAACCTACGGACTGAATTACCGGGCCGATTAATTTTTCTTCTCATTGATTATGTCAGCTAACCTTAGTGCCAACCGTTGTCTGACTAGTCCTTACATCCTTTGAACAATGGCAGATACACCAACGTTAAGTGTGACGATGCTGGGCGCTGGACAGGAGGTTGGACGCTCGTGTTGTGTGCTTCAGTACCGCGGAAAGACAATCGTTTGCGATGCAGGTGTCCACCCAGCTCACAGTGGAATGGCTTCGCTTCCCTTTATTGACGAGTTAGACTGGAGTACGGTTGATGCAATTCTCATTACTCAGTAAGCATAAAGGAATCCCTGGATAGTTTGGTTTGTAACGGAGGCGGCTTAGCTTTCATTTAGACCATGCAGCCGCATTGACATATATAACCGAGAAGGTTTGTCCAGGCTTATTTCGGGCGAACGTCGAGGCTGATGGTTTTCCTTCAGACAAACTTCAAAGATGGAAAAGGAAAAGTGTACATGACGCATCCGACAAAGGCAGTACACAAGTTTATGATGCAGGACTTTGTTCGAACGAGGTACCAACACTTTGCCTGTTGCTGGTCACGTTAATAGTTTCTCGACAGTTCCTCCTCTTCCGATGCCCTGTTCTCTCCGATGGACATGACAATGTCTATTGCCTCCATTATTCCGGTCTCCGCCCACCAGCTCATAACTGTCTGTGCTGGGGTGTCCTTCACGCCCTATCACGCAGGGCATGTCCTGGGTGCTTGCATGTTTCTAATCGATATCTATGGGCTCAAAATTTTGTATACCGGGGACTACTCGCGAGAGGAGGACCGCCATCTCGTTAAAGCGGAGCTTCCACCCATCAGACCCGACGTGCTCATTGTGGAAAGCACTTTCGGCGTTCATACGCTCGAAGGACGCGAAGAAAAGGAACTACGGTTCACAAATTTGGTCCATTCAATCATTCGTCGGAATGGACATGTCCTCCTTCCTACCTTTGCCTTGGGGAGAGCGCAGGAGTTATTGCTCATCTTGGACGAGTATTGGAAAAAACACCCGGATTTGCACAATGTTCCGATTTATTATGCTTCCAGTCTCGCTAAGAAATGCATGGCTGTATATCAAACCTATATTCACACGATGAACTCCAATATCCGCTCAAGATTCGCCAAAAGGGATAACCCATTTGTATTCAAGTATGCTCTTTGTCCATTTTCGTCCGGCTTGTGCTTATGACTTTACTAGATATGTCTCCAATGTACCGCACGCAAGAGGCTGGGAAAAGAAGATCGCTGAAGGCCCACCGTGTGTGGTCCTTGCCAGTCCGGGTTTCATGCAGACAGGTCCGAGTCGAGAGTTATTTGAACTGTGGGCGCCCGATTCAAGAAACGGATTAATTATCACTGGTTACTCCATCGAAGGAACTTTGGCCAGGGTGAGTCCCAACTGGTTTGCATTAATGGTGTCCTGTCGCGTCCACCACACCCTCATGTATATAGTGTTGCTGCAATCTATATTCGTTTCACCCTCTTTTGAACTTGTCTCTCAGCCCCACAATGCTCAATTACGCTTGGACTTTAGGATATCACGACGGAGCCCGAAGATTTCGTTTCAATGAAAGGCGTCACGATCCCGAGAAAGATATCCGTTGACGATATTTCTTTCAGTGCCCATGTCGACTATTCGCAGAACTCAGAGTTTATTGAGCAAGTCAAGGCGCAGCACGTCGTGGGTTTTTTTATTCGTTGCATCGACATTAGATGAATCCTAGTCTTATTGACATAACGACCCTTAGGTTCTTGTCCACGGCGAGGCGGCTGCGATGTCACGACTGCGCGCTGCCATGACCTCGCGATACAAGGAACGTGATGAGGATGTCAAATTCCACACGCCCAGGAATTTGGAGACATTAAATTTATCCTTCCGCGGTGAGCGGGTAGCAAAGGTGCTTTCATCTCATCAGGATCATCACAGATCGCTCATAGCCCGATTGGTTCCACTTAGGCAATTGGCACCCTCGCGGATAAACCTCCCAAAACAGGGGATATCCTTTCCGGTCTGCTCGTCGCCAAGGATTATTCCTATACCCTCCTCGCACCATCGGACTTGCGCGACTTTGCTGGGCTGACGACGTGTGCGGTCACACAAAGGCAGAAAATTGTCCTGGGCGTTGGTTGGAATTTGGTGAAATGGCATCTAGAAGGTATGTATGGCAGCGTCGAAGAGGGATTGGATAAAGATGGTGTGCTGACTATGCGGGTGAGTTTTAAATCCAAACCCTTAGCTTCGCATCTTTCAGATTAATTTATTTTTGCATGTACTAGGTTATGGGTGTTGTTGATGTGAAGCACACAGGCGATCATGAGCTAACGTTGGAATGGGAGTCAAGCTCCAGCAATGATATGATTGCTGATTCGACTTTGGCACTAATCACGGGAATTGATACGAGTCCCGCGTCCGTTAAATGTAAGAGTTTATTTATAGCTGGTATCCTTATACATGCTCACCTGCGCCCATTCCCCCCAAAATACAGTAACAACAAATTCCCATTCCCATTCACCCTCTTCCACGCCTACACACAGCCATCCACATGCAGACCCCGAAGGCGAGTCCTCTTCCGTGATACGCATCCAACGGCTCGCGATGTTCCTCGAGGCCCATTTTGGGGAGGTTGAACTCCATATGCCTGAAAAAGAACCGGAGTCAGGCGAAGACGACCACCGGGATCCGAGCTTGTTAGTCGTGCTTGATGACGCGGAGGCTCAGATTAGCTTGGTGACTCTTGTGAGTAGTTCATTTTAATTTGAACCCTATCTTCTTTCTATCTTGATTTTGTATCTATCCATCTCCTCTTCCACTTTTACGCCCATGACTTGATTAACTGAATGAAGGGTTAACTGATTGATTGATATTTTTCTATTTTTATTGGACATAGACTGTGAGCAGCACCAACGACACGCTGAAAAAGCGGGTGGAAGCCGTTTTGGACATGGCATTGACAACGGTTAGCTCGTTATCCGAGTCGTTCGTGTCTGGGGCCCCAGTTGTTGCTGAAGAAATGGGTTTGGCGAAAGAATATCCCGTGACTCCCTTGTCGAAAGTGGAGCAAGACGGGAATTCAACGGAAAGTCCGATGGAAGCTGCCGAGGAGGTCAAAGTCCAATCATAGGGAGAATGTTCAGCTGTTGTGTGCATATTTTGTAACGACTGTACTATTAATTATAATCTACATTGCACGTTTTTAACGTGGATGCATAGCATGGACGGAGGTACTCAGAAAAACACACAATAAATATGAATGGAACTATTCAGCGGTCAGCCTATTACATAAATAAATAATTGAAAGAATGGTCGAGAAAGTATTACGAGGCGGAGTTATGCAGTGCATCAAGAACAGTATCAAGATGAAATGCCCATAAATTATGATGTGGGCAGGTCCAATTTGTTGATGCTATTTGAACCGTTGCTTTAGGCTGTGCTTTGAGATTGAAGGGAAGACATAACCTACCTCCATGGTGACGTGTTGCTTGTACCTTTGACGTCCATTTGGAACCTCCATTTCTCGCTATACTTGATTTTCTTCCACTCCTTTTGAGAAAAAACAGCGATGACAACCATTATTATCGTTTCAAAGAAGGAGATTCCTGTTAGGGTCGACACCCATATATTGATCGTTTCCTTCGTGCTTTGTATTATGTTGGAGAAGAGAAGGTAACAGAGTGTTATCGAGGCAGCGAGGGTTGCGGTCCACAGGAAAGCTAGGACGAACGCACAGCTCATAGAGTATGAGGAGTATATCCGTTGGCTGGTGTATGTTTCAGAATTTCCGAGGAAAAGAATGTATATGTGATAAATGAATGTGAGGGTGATAATTGCTGGAACGAGCCATAGGGCGGGTGAAAGGGTTATCGATAAAGCCACGGGTATGATCGCTACGAGGGATAGAGATAGAGATGACAGGGTGAGCGCGAATAGATATTGAGCGAACCAACCCATGGTGACTTGAAAAAGTGGGGAGGTGATAATTAGCTTCGTTCCAATGGGTGCATTTATAATGGGTATATTTTCGAAATGTCAAGGAAACTGGGAACACGATCAAGAACTGTCATACTAACGCAGAGCGCCGGGTCATACAGAGATAGAAACCACTATTCATCAGGAGCATCCATCGTGGTACTAGTTCGGTTGTTGTTGGTTTCGATGGGCATAGCGGTGGAAGATGGGAACATTCCTCAGTCCTGGTATAGCCTGAATCTTCTTAGATTAGACTGAGACTGGCTGAGACGCAATGAGGAACTCGAGTGAGGCTGGGAGGCATCAGCGTTTTGATGACAGGTTAGATTGAAATTTGACATTCGGCGCTTGTCGGTTGCCAAGTAAATGTCTCGTGTCACGAACGCGTGTCATGTAGTGTGACAGCGCGTTGCGACGCGTACCCACATTCAACGACCACCAGTCCTTATACTTACCCTCTTGCAATGTCAAAACTGATAACAAGTTCGTCTCATGGGACAGGACACACATGCCTTACTTTCTCTAAAGATGGATTGTATGCCTATGACTGTTCTCTAATTCAATTTGGACTAACTTCGGAGGTTTGTTTCGATAGACGCGCTTTCACTGGTGGACAAGACTGTATCGTACGGATATGGAAGGTCAATGAAGGTGCAGAACAAGAACCTTCCACAGCCATTGAAGCAGAGGCGGCTATAACGAGTCTGGCAGCTACGGTACGTGATCTCCTCTGAACTGTCACCGCCATCTTAATCGCCATTGGTTCATATAGGACGACTGCTGGCTCTCTGGAAGCGAGGACACAGAGGTTCGGCGATACTCCCGCGACACAAGTCAATTCGATGCCCCCTTAACATCAGTTGCTGGCGTACCTGTGAGATGTATAGCGATCGACCCTAAAGGCAGAAGAGTCGCGGTGACCTCCGAGTGAGTGCCATGTTTTAACGTATATCTCGCATATGATGACGTCAAGTAACAGTGAACATTTTGTGAAAGTCGTCGATATGGAAGATATCATGAAAGTGAATAGGTTAGAAGGCTATACCTCCGGGGTCAGAAGTGCGACGTGGCACCCATCAGGAACTCTTCTTGTAAGTATCTCCTCTAGAGAATGGTATTCATTTTTCATACGATTGCTAGGCGACCTGTACCTGCGACGGCAAAATTTTTATCTGGAATATGTCGAAAGAGGAACCTGTTCTCGAGAAGACCATCGAGGGGATAATTCCAGCTGTAATTGACACAGAGTATGTTTGCGCACTTGAAATAATTAGATTTCCCTAACGTATCTGCCCCAGATCCACTGAATTTAATTATGACTGCCGCGTGGTTTGGCACACATCAGGCGAATATTTCTTCGTTGCGACGAGAGGACATGGTCTGTTGCAGTTATTTCATTGGTTGAGAACTGCCTAATATTGGCCAATCATTAGAAATCATCACAATTTCACGCAGTGATTGGACGAAAACATCGACGTTCTCTGATAAAAATGCATCTGGGGCCGTCACAGCACTCGCATTATCTGCCAACGGCGTATATCTCGCGTCTGCGTCGCAGTCAAGAACGTATATCTGGTCAACACAAACCCGACGTATGATTGCCAAGTAAGGCCATTTAGAATTCGCATTTCCATGCGAAGGGTTGACTCTATCTTATTTTTTAGCCAGAGTGGTACCCCGGGGACCACAATAACTCAGCTAGCATTTTCCCCTCGAGAGAACCTTATTGCATGGACAGATACCGATGGCGCATTCACCCGCTGGCCGAAGCCAATCTCGGATAATTTCCCTGACCCTGTGAAGCTTTCTATCGCCACAAACAGTGCGACGACCATCCCAGTGAAGCCTCGGACAGGTTTGGATCTCTTCGGTGACTTGGATGACGGACCAGCTCCGGATGTTGGGGGCCAACAAGATGATGTTGTCGATTTAGACGACGACATGGCTGATATCGATGAAGGCTGGATTGTCGATGATATGGATGGGGCGTTGCACAAGGAGCCTGACGTTCGAAGATGGGACGGGAATGTGAAAGAGATGGGTAAGAAATTCGACTATGTTTTGTTAGTAGCTCATGAAGCTAATGTCTTTACAGTGAGTATCACCAAGGCTCAGCCACCTTTTCAGCCGGGATCAACGCCGCTGGAGAATAAGAAACGATATTTGGGTAAGTATAACCATGTTTTCA
>Ga0307517_10013382_pt1 | contig 11148 bp, 7 predicted proteins | sample 23_EM_MG_FD_194515 | JGI IMG/M metagenome (GOLD analysis project Ga0307517, IMG submission 194515) | Populus trichocarpa ectomycorrhiza microbial communities from riparian zone in the Pacific Northwest, United States - 23_EM | ecosystem: Host-associated > Plants > Roots > Unclassified | place... | reverse complement strand
CCTAAAACACCCAAAAAAAAAAAACAATGAATAGTATAATTGACCAACTATGAGAATGGCGAAAAGAAAAGGCCCACAAACCACACGCCTCCACCGAATTAAAGCAGCAACTATAGAAAATCCCAACCAGCTGGATATCCAAGCAATATGTTCCATCCAAATACAAACTATTAGGGGGGAAAAAACCAAAAATCTCTATCCAAGAAAAGTGTGAACCAATATTATCTTTTTATAGCTAATTGTTGAGCATGTTATTCTACATCCTGGCAAAGCAACTGACCAGGGAAAACAAATTTGACAAAAACGAAAAGGAAAAAAAGACTAGGTATCAAACATTGATACTTGGTTCGGTCCTTGGCCTATAAAAGTACTAAGAAGTCAAGAAATAAATCCAATTTAAGCTCTTGGATGATCTGGTAACCGTTTCAGGTCCATTTCAACTTGATGGATTGTCCATTGCATGTTTTCCAATTTCTGCAGGACGAGGCTGACATGAGATCAATGAAAGTATTTTTGACAACAAAGGCAGTATGCAAACTGGTGTTACCTTTACAATATCATGGTACTGTCTTGCGATTGTGTCAAAGTGAGGATCAACACCTTGATATTCACGCAGGCGTGTAACCTGGTAAGAAAGTTGGCCACAACTTCAAAATGAAGACCGGGATAAAACGGGGGAATAACCCACAAAACGATGGTGACAGAAACAGAACAAAACATTTCCAAGTATTTGGCCAGAAATGGCATTCTGAATTCATGCGCACTATTAGGAAAATGCAGAACAAAACATTTCCAAGTATTTGGCCAGAAATGGCATTCTGAATTCATGCACTATTAGGAAAATGCAGATCCTTACGAAGCATCTCTTAAGTCATCATAAGAATCATGTTGGACATGAATTTAAGTTGCAAGTCACAGAAGTGATTTAGATATCTCCATAGGATGATTACATAGCATGCACAAACACAAAAGGAGTGTACAAATTTCATGTCTGACAGTCTTAGAGCAAGCAATGATCAAGATAATATGTGGTCAACTTTGTTAGAGATGTAACGAAACAAACCGCTTTATTGTATGCAATAGAAGCTTCTTCTGTGGCCTCGACAAGATATTTCCTGAAATATAAATAAGATTGATTAAAAAACAGTAATGAACTAGTAAAGAGTACTAAAACACAAAACACAGACAATAAAGAGTGTCATTGTCAAGTACCTTATTTTATGAAGAGCTGGTATTGATTCCTGAGTATAAGTTTCAAGAAGGAGAACATGCTCCAGAACCCTGAGATGATAATTATAAAATTCAAAGGTTAACATTTCATCACCCAGAATTGCATCACAGCTAAAAGGTAACAAGAAATAGCCATTGATTTCTGGTATGTATTATGTATGACATGTACATTTCTGTTAATTTCCTCCTCTTGCACTCATGGGATGGCAATCTAAACAGCAGATAGCATAACAAACCTTAGTTTTGCACTCATGGTCTCACACCTTTTACACAACCAAGTCTTCTGTAGTTCATCCTATAAAAAAGTTGGAAAATGGATTTAGAAGTGCATCTAAGTAGGAAGACGAATGAATTATAATGAAATCAAATTGATTCAATGATAGTTTTGGCAGCAAATTGGACCCTGAACTTTAGATAACTTATCCCATCCCCCTGCTTTTGGAGCCTTTTTTCCCTTACCCCAAGATTTCATTTAGCTTCCATCAGCAAGAAAATCTAATATAAAATTCAGGATTAATCCTACTGAAAACTGTTCTTATGCTGCTGTGGCATCATACATGGCCAGCTGCTGGCCATGTCAGTAATACACTTAGCAGACATATGGGAGTCTACTTAGATACAAATTATTCTGAAACACGGATACAGTCATTTAATGAAAGAATCCAACAACCAAACAGTGAGAAAATAATTGATTTAATACATGTTTGGTTTAATCAGTTGGCATGCATGTGTGCTCTCTCGCACAATTTCCATGGCCATGTTCTTCTTACGAAAATAAAACCAAATCAAACAGAAAATTAACCTCAGAACCACAATCTCATGACTATCATCCAAATGGAGAAACCCAGATCAAATTGCAAGTAAACAATTGCTGATCAATACTCCTATAATAATCCTCTTGGTCATGCCAGCCAATGGAACCTCCATGGTAAGGAACTCAAGGATGATCACACATTTAAATCTATCGCCAGATTTCAGAATTAGATCCACTCAAGAAATCCTAAAAGCAAGCATGTTGAAAAAAACAAGCCAGCCAGGACCTGCTTGAATATGATAATAACAACCCAGTGATTCAACCACCTTTTGCCATATGTGATCACCATGAAACAGCAAACGAGCCACAATTGCAAGTCTAAACAATAGCGGAGGTTAATTTTGGCAGTTGTTATGGTAATAACTAATACACCATTGAAGACATTGGTGACTGCAGGTTCCGATGTGCCACTATACAAGCTGGAAACAATTTTTGTCTGAGGCAAGACTGGCAGAGCCTTGAACTAGTTCAAAAGTGAGTCTCTGGGGAAAGAGAGTGGGGTCAAAAACCTTCTTCTTTTTTTTTTGCTTTCGTCAGTCTTGTTACCAATAAAAGGAAGGAAACGAAAACATAAGTTCTGGTTTTTCTAGACTAGAGAGGTGAGAGGAAAGCAGGTGATTTTTTTTTCCTTTTCTATATGATGAAAATGAGATACATTTTTTTTCTTTTCAAATCACCATTTTTTTTCAAGCACTTAGTTTCACAACCTTAGCAGTGCTATAGATATGCAGCAAATTGTTAACCTACATGGGGTAAAGGTACTAAAATGCTAGCATTTCCATGGATTTCCCTAAAGAAGAACATTGAGAAAGATGTGCCTATAGAATTAAAGAAAGCGATTATCCTCTAAGTGGAAATAAAGTGTCATGTGAGTAAAATAATCCAAGCAAAAGGTAAAATTTACAAAAACAATTTGACAGCTACACTTTTTGATAATCGGTGTTGGAAAGTGAAATAGCAACATGTGCATTAAATGAGGATGTTCAGATGGTTGTATAGCATAGGAAAGGGCCAATAAGAAATAGGTTCTTTCAAGGAAGGGTCGTACTGGTGCCTAATGCCTATATGGGATTAACTTATGAGAAGTTAAGGGAAAGCCATCCAAGATGGTTCTGCCATATCCAATTCTGACAGAAAAGCTGCATCAGTGATAGCAATCAAATTAAAGTACTAAGAAAAAGGAGGGTAAGAGGACCCAAAGAAATGATGTTGAAATGTTGAAGAATAATCCAGCATTTCTACCAGCTTATGGAATATTTGTCCATGTCAAAACTGATTAAAGATGAACATATGCAGCCAACCCTAAACTAGTTTGGATTGAACTTAATATAGCTGACCTTACGTCATTGGAGTAGCAGCTCCTAGGGCCCATTAAATTGGTGCTTGGCCACAGATGATATTTTTTCCATGTAAGATTACAGGTCATCAATAATAAATACTAAAAGGTCCACGTATCATTAAGGTCACCAAAAGCAATACTAAAATGTTGTGATGCTGATAGAAGCAAACAGGGGAACCAAAACCACCCAAAAATTGAAGTCGGTAGTAGAGCATCTTGAAAGTTCAAGGTTCAATATGTTCCTGCTCCTAAGTATAGTGACCAAATACATCTTTAAGCAAAAGCAAATAAATTGATTGAAGCATTGTTTAAATTCAACAGTCAAAACAGAGTCTTGATTTTTCAAATTAGACTTACATATTTATGTTGATGTTGCAGCTTCAAATCTTTGACAAGCTTAATAAGCACACCAAGTATCTGCTCTAAGACCTTTCCAAGATGAAATTATCATGTAATTATTATGCTAGTAAGCAAAACTAAAAAGAAAAGTAAGAGAAAAAAATATTAAAAAAAAAACCATGAAAATTGCATATCAACTTACATTGTAATATTCAGCAAATTTTCTATCTGCAGAATAAAGATCCTCTCGCAGGGCTGCTTCTTCCTTTTCAATTTCCTCAATTACCAACTTGACCCTGATAATGTGAAAAGTAAGTTGAGTGCAACATGCAATAGTTTACAATTTTATTAAGATCCGTGGTCCCACGTACTGGACTGCTCCATAACATAACGTTGCATTATCAAGAAATAACATAACTTTCTGCATTCCATATTGAAGGAAAAAAAAATTCAAGAACTAGCGATGAGAGTGTCCAAACCTCTCTGGAAGGCGAGCAGTTGAATTTTGATTAACAGGCATTGAATCTGCATCAGTAAAATATTAAGTCAAATTAAATGACTGTAATACACATGGAAGATTTATACTACATTTGCTTATTGAACAAGAGCATTGGGTTTTATTACTTAATATGATACCAATATGATACTACCATTAAAATGGTGCATGCGATAGGATACCAATCAAAACACAAATATAATGATGATGAGAAACTTTTATTATGAATATAAGCCTTGCTTGGACGATAATATGCAGTGAATTTAGTCTTAGTTGGTTGCTTTTGCTAAATTATAAATATTCTGTTGAAGTACCACCGCGTTAAACTTGAGCAAGAGCCAAAAAACAGCACCTAGTTCATTGCTTTCTTGACAAAATTGCTACGCCCTCGCATATCTCCCAGACCAAATGCAGTGCAAATTCATACATCAATACAAACTAACAGGTTATATTCTACTTGCATTATCATCATGGTTAAAAGCAAGAATTAGAGGGCAACACTCCATGTTATGCATTATCAAGAGGGCTACCTCTCCCCAAGCAATGACTCGTAGATAGACAGCTACTTGTCATAGATTGTGTATTGCAAAAACACTAGTAGATAACATGCATATGGTAGATGATAAGAGAAGCGTGAAACTATGCAAGGAGGATGAGGCAATTCACAAGAACCTACCGATATCATCAACAAAAGCATCAGCTAACTTAATGCATTTAGCTTTCAAGCGAGCCTCAACCTCACATGAAAGAGACATCTGATATTCAGCAATGTCCTACAAGAGCTGGCACAATATCAAATAGATATAATACAGAAAGATAATATATCTGTGTGAGTGTGTTTGTGTGTGTGAAATGTGTGAAGAGAACATGCTTAAAGCATTATAATAGATTGCATTCCATGGGGGGGAACATACCATCATGAATGGCATTTGTTGAAGATGAGTTTGCCACAAATAGGCAGGTGTTATGCCAAGAAAGCGATTAGGAACGCCACCAACTCCAGGTTCTGTTGAGTCATTATTAGTAAGAAAAGCGGCATTGTTTGCTGCACTTGCAGTGCTGTTTGCAGAACTGTTCGTATAATTGATGGAGTTAGAGGTTGAGCTGATGGTAACACTGGTACTTGTACTATCAAGGGAACTTCGAGACATTACAGTCCATTTTTCAATTTCCTCCTCATGGATCTCACCATCCTTCGATATAAGAGGAAGCCTCAATTTCTGAGCTGCTTCTGCAACGACTAAGCGGTGCTCTAGAGTCTCATAAACCTAAGAATGAAAAGTAGGCAGAAGAAGGTTCTTTTATTGAATCCAGATCCTCAAATACACCTTCAATTACAAGTAAATTAAAAGGAGTGAAAAATAAATTATCCCGGAATTCGATCTATATTGGATATCCCGGTAAGCAATTATTTAAAAATAAAAAAAAAACCAATACACATGGATCAACATTTAGTAGAATAATTTGATAAATTATTTATTTCAGCGTTTTTCCTACTTCAACGTGTTTTTGGTTCTGAACTGAAAATCACTTGTCATTATCAGGGAAAATAATTTTATTTTTAAAAAAACCTGAGGAGAGCTGTTCGAGCCTTGGACATCTCGAATTCCTCCAAGATTAGCCATGGAAACACCCTGCTGTTGATACTCTTCCACCATGGCAATTGCTTCACAATAAATTGCCTGCATAATCATCATTTTTCTTTTAAATATTATATGTATAACACTCGAAAACACTCGGTTACCTATATATATAATAGAGGAGGAGGAGGAGGAGGAGGAAGAAGTACCAAAGCTTCTAAGTAGCGCAATCTCTCCCTGGACATATCCTCTCTGGCCTGAAAAATTATCATATCATTATTAACCATTTAAACGCAGAAATAAAAATGGTTGTGGTGGTGGTAATAGTAAATAGCACTGACGAGTTGGAGGTCGGAGAAGGCGGATTTGGAGACAAGAGATCCGTCGGGTGCCAAACAGTGCCGTTCCAACTGATCAATCACCTGACTCACATCCGCTGCTAATCCTGGGTTTTGCACTCCTCCCTTCACCATTGATTTATTAAAACGCCGTCTTCTTTCTTGTTCTTCTCGATGTGGTTTATCAAGTCAGCCGATTAGAAGAGAATGGCTGAGGATATTGCTGCTTTCTCACCCACTTCTTCTTCTTCTTCTTCAACAAATCCTTGGATTTGAAACCCACGGATCGGAAGCAACCAAAAAGTTGCTGTTGAGTATCATTTGCCTCTCTGAAGTTACCAAAATACCCCAACCAGTGATTTGGGGCTTTTTAGGGCCTGTTTTGTGTTAGGATTGGATGCGATTTCACTTCTTTGTTTTTTGTTTTTTTTAATATTAAAAATAAATAAATATATTATCAAATAAACAACGTCACCTATACAACTCTTTTATTTTTCTTCTTTATTTATTTTTCCCCTTCCTCTCTCTCTACTCTTGTTTTGTGTGTGCGTGTGTGGAAGGTCGATCGAGGAAGAACTAAAGAAGGGGATGTGATGGAAGAGGGGAAAGAAATTACAACCTCTTTGAAGAAACTCGATTTGAATTCCAATATAATGACATCTACTCCTTCCAAGTCTTCCCTCTTTTCCCCAGCCCTTCAATCCCCTGGTAATTTAATCACAATTCGCATCTCTCTCTTACAATAATTTCTTGGGTTTTTCCTTTCATGTATGTGATTGGGTTGATGATAGGATTGTTAAGCTGTCGTCGCCGTCGTCCTGGCAAGTCGAAACCTCCAAGTTTATTGAGCTTGTGCCTCGGAGTTGTTGGCAAGAATTTACAAGATATTATTGCCCACTTGAGTGACATTTCTATCGCCTTTCCTCCGCATATTAAGGTAAGCTTCTCTCTTTATTTCTTTACGCCTCCAAAAAATTCTCAAATTTGCCGTCTTTCTTGTCCGTCTCTTTGCTAGCATCTCTATGTCGCTTCATTTGTTAGAACCCTTTTTTTTTCAACTTGCTAGGTGGTGGTTTAGGGATGGATTACATTTTCAACTGTTGAGGATTTAGTGCCTATTAAGAACAGGATTCTTCCCTCTTATTTTTTTTTTTTTTTGCCAAATAATAAATAACTCAACAGGTCTTAGGAATTCTTATACGTAAATTATTATCTCCAGTCATGATTTTGGATGTTCGCATCCGTAGTGGAGAATGCCCAGATGTAGTAGTGTGTGAGAGTGTTTAAACTAGACAAAGGACAATTGAATTTGATGCGCACTAATATGAGAACGTAGAATGTTGCTTGCACAGCTTTTGAATTGTTCTCATTTTGGCGCGCGCACATCCCTTTCTAATCCTGATTACATCTTGTGTAGCCCTGCACTCTCCTAGAAGGGAAAAACTACCTTATGATTTCGATTTTTTGAGGTAAAAGAGTGGCTAATCTATTGAAGAGAAACTAGAGGCCTTTCTGTCTCTCTCTTTGTTCTGATAACTCTTTCATTTATCCTTGAAAATATGAATGTAATCTCTATACTGGGAGCTTAGAGAATTCTTCTTCCCTTGTACTCTTAGGCCCTGTTTGTTTTGCTTCTCAACCTCAAAAAGCAGGTTGAGAGGCCTTAGAACATTTGGTATGATGAAGTATTTGCAACCATGAAAATTACACTAGTTAGTCCGTTAATTTTATCCAAACTTTACGAATACAATGCCAAGAATCTATGCATTCGAAAAAACATATCAAGGTTACATTCCACTCGCCCCAACATGTGTCAATCTTCTGCTTTAATGATTGTGCACTGGCATGTGAGTCTTCTTGATCATTTATCCTAACACTCTATGTATTATTGCAACACAGATGACAATTGCAGCAATTGCCAGGAGAAGGAAAATGCTATGTGATGAGGTTATCATTCCTTTAGCTGATACTTCCTGGGAGATACTTGACATTTCTGGCTCAGAAGTTACTGATTCTGGTTTAATAGAAGTGACCAAAACTTGTAAATTTCTTCGAGCTGTGGATATAAGGTACGGAAGTTCGGATATAAGTAATGAAGCTGGAAAGTATTCCCTCTAACCAAAAATAATGGATCATTTAGTGTGAGCTCACAGTGCTCTGGGCAGCTTTTCTAAATATATTTAGGTATTTCCACTATGTCAACTTGGTTTCTAGATTCTTACTGCAAAAGGCACGCTTGTGATCTCATGTTTTTTTCTTACCATGTAACATTTAGCGTGTTTGATAACTTATTGAGCAATTAGGAGGAATTTTTGTTGACTTTTTTTACCATGCTCTGCTGGTGAACAAGTTAGCTAAGTGGATCTTCTGTTGCAATGCTTGAAAAGGAAAGAGGATCAAAGTTTGTGGGGGAAGACTGACCAATTGAATTGGTTTTCTTTGTAGAAAAGCTTCAAAACTAGATATTTATGGGTCATATTTCTAGCATTAACATTGGCCATAAAAAAAAGGTAGCATGTGGAAGTATGAATGTGTAGACAGGTGACTAACAAGGGGAAAGAAGTGCCCTTGTATTGGTAATACAAGCTACACCTTCAGATGGTTCTTAAAAAAAGAAAAAAAGAAGTGTAGGAAACTACATAGGCATTTGGACTATGGACAGACTCTCTCTTTGGCCTATTGTTACAGATTGATGGATCCTAAATGATGCTAGGTCTCCTGGATTTATTCTTCAAGCACATCTTTTGCATCTATCATTAGACCTCCATGATATTTATTAAAATACTCCTTGCTATAATTTATTTCATTCTTTTAAGCAGTAATTTGTCTAATTCCAATTCAGCGGGCTATCAGTTTTCCATTGCTTTAGTAGAAATACCAATCATGTGACACTATTTTGTGCAGTCGATGCAACAAAATTACTGCTTCTAGTGTTTCTGTACTTGTGGAGCACTGCAAGTCCCTGCAAACATTGAGATGCGGGTAAACTTCCTAACTAAGACATATATAGGGCTGTTATTTTAACTAAAAGATTCACTATAAACATCAAATCTATTTATGAAGTGTTAATTATAGGACAATGTTTTGGTATAAATGTTTTTCTGCCTTCTTTCATTTCTTGGTACAGCAGGTTTTCATCATGTAAAATAATTGACCGAATTCTTTTATTTTCTTTTCCTTCTGTTAGTATGAAGAAAACATGAGCAATACAATTGGCATTGATATATTTTTTACAGTTCAATATTAAAAAAAAAAAAATCATTCTCAAGTATTTACAACACATGTGAGTGGAAGTGGCACCTAAATCAGATTAAATCTTATAAAGTTTCTACTCAACAAAAAAAAATGGTTATTTCCTAATTTCAAGGGTTCCTACGTTATCTCTTGCAATCATCTACATTTGAACAGGTGTAGAATGTCAGATTTAAAACAAAGTTAATATTGCAGAGGATGCCCAAGGAGTGACTACACAGCACGCTGCTGCTTGACTCTGTTGAAACCAAAGCTGGATGATATGGTAGGAGATTCATGGGAGGAACTTGACACTGCTGAAATCAGTCATAATGCTGAATCCTTGCATTGGCTTGTGTGGGTAAGGAGTTGTAATTTATGCACAATTACAAGTCCAAGATGGGAGCAATTCGCCTTTCTTACTCTTTCCTCTTGTCACACTTCCCTATCTTTTGCAGCCAAAGATTGATAAAGATTCACTGGAGATCTTGGCAACTGAGTGCCCACGTATTTCAGTAAATCCGAAGTGGTCACCCTTTGGCTTTAGAGGAAAGGATATTCCCGTAGAAGCTTTTCCAGATACTGCTCTGGATGATCTGTTTGTTCAGGAGATTAATCCCAGCACGTGGGCAGCAAACGGGATTACATTAAAACCTGTTTCTCCAATTCTTTCGAACTCCAAGGAGTTGTCCTTGGCTGAAAAATTTAGACTTGCCTTTGTGGAAAGAGATACACGATTAGCACCAAAGCGAGCTAAGAATGCAAGACAGCATCAGCGTCGCTCAGACAGGGAGTGGATGACGATGAGTGCTGAATCAAAGGCCATAGTCCTGGCCTCTCAATTGAGCAAATCCCTGCATGGTAGGAACTAAAGTTCAGCACATCCCAACAGTCTGCATCACCCTAGAGGAACCGACCAGCTTCTGTCAGCTCTATAGTATTCAGTAGTTGATTGTAGCATACTAGGTAAAATATTTTGAGTTGAGTAACAGGAGTATTTGGCTTATCAGAACCAAGTTTTGGTTCTCATATACAAGGATGAATGGAATTGTTAAAGGGTCACGATTGAGTGACCTCAAGATCTTTGAAGCATTATAAACTATATGATTGTGGGTTGGAAAATGTTGCAAAAGGATGTTATGTCATAAGTAGATGGGATTTAGAATTAATTCCTGTTTATTTTGTATACTGCAGGTGACTTGGTGGCAATTGCTAAATTAATAGTGTCCCCGAGGAAACATTGAGTGGTAAATTTCGCAGCCATACCAAGCAATTCATTGATAATCCGCATAATATTTGAGATATCACTAGTAATGTGTGCTCTTCTAGGGTCAGACTCAATTTTTGTTTTGTCAATGTAAAAAATATATATATATGTATATATATATAGGCATTACAACAAATATAAAAAAAGGTTTACTGATTAAGAATCTAGCTGGTAAACTGAAACAAAGATTAATAAGAAAAGTAATCATTTCAATTTTATTAACAAAAAAAACTAGTATAGTTCCTTCTTTTACTATTGGTAGAATTTTATTTTATTTTATTTTTTTCATGGATTCTTAATCTGAAAAAAATTATAAGCAATTAGAATTAAAAATTAAGGATAGGTTTCTATTTAGTTAAAACCCTGCCATCTAACTAATGTATCTTGGTTTTTTTTTTTTTTTTGCATTTTACTTACCAAAATAATTATTTCTTAAACAACTGATCAAAATTATAAATGCAAGTTTCAATAAAAATAGGAAAATAATAAATTTAATTTTTTGACACAATGTATT
>Ga0307517_10013381_pt1 | contig 11148 bp, 11 predicted proteins | sample 23_EM_MG_FD_194515 | JGI IMG/M metagenome (GOLD analysis project Ga0307517, IMG submission 194515) | Populus trichocarpa ectomycorrhiza microbial communities from riparian zone in the Pacific Northwest, United States - 23_EM | ecosystem: Host-associated > Plants > Roots > Unclassified | place... | reverse complement strand
AAAATGATGTGTCTTTCTCAACTGCCACTTGTATTACCACTCAAAACAGGAACATCGCGGGACTGGAAGGTTGGCGATGAAGTCCTCGGACTTGCAGGTGGCGTGAGCTACATTTTAACATAGACGATAGAAGCTCATACTGAAGGGGATCGTTATAGGGCGCATATGCCGAATACATTGCCGTCAACGAAACCCATATCATCGCCAAACCATCCCATTTGACGTGGGCTGAGGCTGCTAGTATCCCAGAGGTCTTCTTAACAGGTAAGTGGGAACCCCCCACATGGTTATGTATTTCGTGGACATGGAAATCTATTCAGAACCTTCCACCTAGCTTTCCAAGCACTGGTTGTGATCGGTCAGGTGAAAGAGAATGATAACGTCCTAGTCCACGCCGGAGCTTCGGGTGTGGGGGTAGCTGTGATCCAACTGGCTCGCGTGTATGGCGCGTGAGTGCTCTCCATTATTCTCCGAGATCGCTCCTGAATGCTGATAATTGTGATGGTGGTCTATCGCCACTAGTCGCTCTGTGACAGCGACAACATCGAGTCAGGAAAAGATAGATTGGCTTTTCGGACTTCCCAACGGAGCCACGCATGCTGCTAATTACAAAACGGAGGACTTTGCTGCCGTTGTAAAACAAATCACGGGGGGTAAAGGTGTTGATGTAATTATTGATTCTGTTGGCCAGTCCCATTTCAACAAAAAATCTCGAATCATTGGCCGTCGATGGGAGAATGACTATGTTAGCCCTTATGAGCGGTGAGTAAATTTAAGAAGGATACATCACGGGGGATGAGCGCTGAACCGTTATCAAGGCCCGTGGTTGATTCCGTCAACCTCGCACCCATTCTTTTCAAGCGCCTGCATATTGAGGGCTCTACCCTTCGTTCTCGCAGTCTCGAGTACCAGGCAGAACTCATCGCCAGGTAAATTAACCTTTGAACCGTGATTCCCTCATCCTCGAACTTGGACCCCATTAGCTCAGATTTAGCCAAGAAATCTTCTCGAAAATCACCGGGGAGAGCGGTGATCATGATGGCCCCATCCGAACCTATGTCCACAAGGCAAGTTTCCTACATTAGCATAGCATGCATAACGTACATGTGGCTAGATCGCCGCTGATACCCTTCCATTAATAGTTATATCCATGGACGGAGATACGGGCAGCGCACTAAGAAATGGAGGCGAACAAGAACAGGTGCGATCTAACATAAGTCATCCATTGACAAACCAATTTATACCATGACAAAGTGGTAAGATCATAGCTGAGGTTGTGACTCACACAAAGATCATTAAGCCTCAGTTGAGACCAATCCAATGCCAATTACATTCGAGGAGAATTGCCACTAGCTGATTTATGTAACATAACAAGGTTCTGGTTTATGATTCACTGTATTATGTAATTTCTTTTTTATCTGCTGGGGCAAACACACTGGCCGCTCGACACCAGCTTTTGGGGAATAGTTGTACTTGTGCCAAGGTTGGAGCATCATAACGGGTTTAACGGGTTTAACGAGTTTCCATACTCCATATGCATGTGCATTATTTACTCTTTTTGTTTTTGTTTTTGTTTTTTTTTTGTTTTTTTTTTTTTTCACATTGGTATCATAGGAAAGCGCCCGTCGTATTTCAAATTAGCTTCAATTCAGCCACATTCTGCCAACGCGCCTGCAGCGGGGGTTCTTCGGATGCCACATCAAATATGCCATGAAATTAACGGATTCTCGAGCGTCAGTGGGGTAAATACGTACTAGGTCCCTGCTTACTCCTTCACAATGAATAAATAAATACGATCCATACCCTCTGCATCACTCGATTCCTAGCAGTACCAAGTTTCTCCAACACTAGATCGGATTGAACTGTCCTCGGAGTTTGTGAGCGATTGCAAGATTCAACGGACAGTCACTCGGACGAACGCGCTAAACAAGATATTTGAGTCTACTGTTCGATAAATCACCAAGGTAAATATTTCTAGAAATTTGAGGCATTAGGAACGAGCGAATTAGGCAGTGGGAAAGGGGGATGTCATCGCGATCGTGGAGAATTATGGCTTAAGCGCTCAATGATGGTTACGAGGAAAAAACCACGCTCCTTGAGAAGTATTATTCACCGGATGTGTATTCGTATCGAATCACATTTTGATTGGATCATTCCGAGAGGAGAAGCCGAGGAATCGGCGAGGACTGAGCGACTAGTGGATACTAAGCCTCCGGATGGGACTCTTAAGAGATGACAAATGCAAAAGTAGTTGACAACGTGATGAATGAATCCAAGGAAAGTCTTCCCGCTGTCTCAATGGGGTACTAATGGGTGTGTCTCAAGATTCGTCTTCCTCGATGCCGAGGTCCTTTGCCAATGAAGAGATAGCAATATAGGTATAAGCCTGAGACAAGGCCGAATGGCACGACAGTTTCCGGGAAGTCGAGGATGCCGGTAATGTTATAATCATCATCAACCTGGCATAGATGGGTCAGTGCCTAGAAGAATTACAACGGGGCTATGAACAATAAAGAACGTACGAGAACATTGGCGCTCGATAAATCGTCATGATTAAGTACAAAGGGAACCTTTTCAACGTACTGCGGTAGAGAAACTTTGGGCTATATCAGACGACGTTGCTGAACAGAACGCAAGTAGGCGCCGCCTCCGGCATCATCATCCACTGCTGAGAAGTTCTCATTCAGAGATAAGAGGAAATTCTGAGACGGTGCTGAAAGGTCCTTTGCATGATGACACTTCGTAGATTTGACCGCGTGCTTCAGGGAATAATATACCGGCGTCGAAATATTCGCCAACACAAAAAGCTCTGCTACAGGTTGTTCCTGAAGGCAGCCGATCTTGTCAAACTGCAACGAAGCTAAAGCGTTTCAGCAAAAAGAAGGAATTAGAAACCCGCAATGACAGGAGTGGGCATACCAAGTTGCATGACAAAACCTGCTAACTGCTGAAAGACCTTGTCTGCAGCTGTGTGAGTTGCCTCGTACCCCTCTTCGTCCTCCTCAATGTCTTCTGTGTCCAGAGGATGGCCAGGCATACGTTCCATTAGCGTATATGACACTCCAATATCATTTTCCTTGCTCGATCCGCTGCGACAGGCGAAGATATTTGGGACATGAATAGGAGTATGGAGCTTTATGTACTTGAGGGCAGTGGCATAACAATGCATCAGGTGGTCGGATGCGTTCGGGGACGAGCAAGTATAGGGCAACGGACAACGCGTGACCCACGTTATACCGTCAGTGAAGGCGATCTCGAAGAGAAAATTGTAACCTAAGTCGGATCCGCGATTAAAAACGATGCTGCGTCTCACAGAATCCACTCACCTCCCAAAAAATTCCCACCAAGGAACATGTTCAATTCAGGGTTCGTGTCATGATCGTGCAAATGAGCAGACATGGATGTAGTAATCTGCAAAGTAAACTGCTGTCACCTTGAGCTTGCCTCGAGCATTTAGAAGGGACTGAAACAGCCCAGCGCATAATTGGGCATTATTCAGCGTCTGCTTCTACTTTATATGAATCTTGATTTATAAAAATAAGGGAAAGTCACATGGGAGTTGGGGACAACATGGAAGTTAGCAGGTATTAAGAAATGATGGAGACCCCGAGGCGAATCTGGAATTCCACCTCAAACACACAAACCGCACCTAGTCAGATGGATTGAAGAAATAAAGAGAGACCAACGAAAATTGGAACACCTCTTAAGAATGACGTATATCAGAAACTAATGTATATTGTATGGATGTATTTGAATTGCACGTACACGAGGACGAAGGACGAGGAATAAACGAGAATTCAATCGAGCGTCGGAGAGTGCACAGCCACGTAGGGAGCATTTTGTTCGCTATTTGAGTTTCCTTCAAAAAGGGTGAATGAAGTAGCAGTTCGTTGTTGCTACCTTTGAGTCGAGGTGTAATCGTCGTCGTCAACCTCAATTTCCTCGCCGTGTTCTAGATCTTCATCCTCCTCTTCCTCTTCGGCAGTGCCTGCAGTTACTTTTAGGGCATTTGAGGCTGTGGATTGGGTCGGAAGCTGTCGTTGTGCCTGAAAAAAAAAAAAAAGGAATTGAATATATATTAGGCCATGGAGTAAAAAGGAAAGCTCTTGACGTACGTGATACATGGCAGTCCAGTAGCCACCCCAATACATCGCGCTCAGCGCGCGAGAAAAGGCCTCGTCCTGGGATACAACACTTTCTCCCGCCGCAGGGATGTAGTTGGTGTCTGGAACTGGAATTTGGTTTGATGTTGGGTCTGAGAGGATGTTAAGAGAGGGATCATATGTGGGTACGAAGGTGTCAAAGTTGAGTGGTTGTGAGTCCGGTTCTGCGTCGTCATCGTGAACCGCTGGAACGGATGCGGCGATTCCGGAGGGAATGTTCGTCGAAGATGACCCGCCTGCTTTTTCAGCGCTGGTAGACAAGTTTACAGGGACGTTGTACCACCTAAACCAAGGTTATAAGTCGATGACAATGAAAAAGGGGTGTAAATCACAAAGGGGATTTATTGACGGGTTCCTTCTTCCAACCTTTATCCGGTCCATGATAAGCTTCATACTCCTCTGTCGCAGCCTCCCAGGCGTTGACGAGCGCAGAATCGTCCCAGATTTCTTCGTGGGTCAATTCTCGACTCTCTTCAACCTCTCCACCCTCTTCATCATAGCCGTGCTCGCCCTCGTTGGCGTCGGCATCCCATTGTTCTTCTTCGGGAGGCTGCTTGAACGAGGCGCCTGTGGACTTGAGAAATTCTGCATGCTGTGAAGTTGAATTTGAAGCGCTTCTGTGCTGTTTTGCTTTTTGATTGTTCTTCTTTCTTTTTTTGGACGGAGGGGGATTATGATAGTGAGTATTGTGTGACGAGGAAGAAGCTTGGGGTTGTCGTTCATCTGGTTGGTCATATGGGAGGGTTATGTCGTCGTAGGACACTACGGACCTGGTCGCTGTCATCATGGTAAGAGTAAATTCAAAAAAAAAACGGTGACTTCGAGGTCGGACGATTTGTTTGGCAAAGGCAATACTTTCAAACATTTGAAGGCAGGATAGTACAGAACGGACACAGGAACTACATTGGGTACATACTACATGGTGATGAATCTATATACATAAACCAGAGTCCATATTTTTTGGTCCTCGCTCCTTAATCGATCCGACCAGCGGGAAGAGAGCAGCGAAGTCCTACGAGACTTTCTGTACGAACAGAGATACCGAGACGAGGCGAGAATGTTTTTTTTTTTTGGTTTCGACGGGCGAAGGTAGAAGAGGCACATAGATCATCATATATGGTTTTGTCTTTCGTTGACGGTTGAGATAGTCGGGAGCTAGTCGTGTATCGGCTCAGGTAGAAAGATTCAAATGGGAGGACAAATCGAGAGTTGCGCAAATCCAATCAGGCTTTGGGTAAATCGTGCGTGCGTTCGTGAGTTCGAGATGTGTTCGTTCATTCATTGTACGGAAATTTGAAGGTCGCCGTGGAGGAGAAAAGAAATATTATGATAATGATAATCTGCACCCAACTTCGATGAACGACTATGGAAGACTTGGAACCTAGAAATCACTCACAAAACTATAGAGAAAATATAATATCGTCCAGTGTTGAAAAATCTGTTGATACTGTCGTGAATCATATATGGTAAACTGCAATTGAATGAGATCAGGATTTTTAAAGCAAAACTTCGAAGACAACTCACAAATTTCCGGGGCAAAAGGCAAGAGGTATCATGCAGGAGGAGTCGTAATGCTCGGTCGTTGGATGTACCATTGTTGCCACTTCGTCCGCTAAGGTGTAGGCCTCCACCTTCGCAAACTAAGTATCACAAGGTAACATCCGTGGTCGTAAAGGCGTCGTAATGGTAGTCAAGGCGTCGTAATGGTAATAAAGGCATCGTAAAGGTCGTAAAGGCATCGTAAAATCGTAAAGACATCGTAAAGGTCATAAAGGTGTCATGAGGGGTCGTAAAGCGTCGTAAAGGTGTCGCAGCGGTCCTAACAACCAGTTTCGCCAAGCCTCGAAAGGCCGCGAAGATATTTGAGCGTCGAGAATCATAAAATGGGTATAAACCAGGCAACCTAGGGGCACGAGGCAGAGGCATAGATAGACAGGCGTAAATCAAGGAGACGGACCAAGACTGGCGAGAGAAAAGAAAAGAAAAAATAGACTCAAAAAAAGGCGCATCCTAGATCCTGGGATAAACAAGCATCCAGATAGAAGAAGCCTTGGAGAGATCATACAAAGGAGAGGATGGAGCCTTGACCAGGCTCAGTGGTTCGACAAGTTGGGTGTCGGAAGCAGACATAGGAGAAGGGAATATTTTCGGCCAGAGAGAGCAGGTCCAGCAGTAGGGTATAGATGCCTTAAGATAGACAATATTGACGGAAACGTGCCCCGTCCAGGCTGAAGGGAAACGAGGACTCCAGGGAGAAGAGTAACAAGCGTATAACCCCAAAAGGTCGAGGATCAACGGTGATGCAGCAGGGAAACGATGCGTGAGTAGGGGGGTGACCCACGGCACCGAGCAATGCCGGAGAAGTGTGGAAGGAACCACGAAATAGAAAAGAAGATTTGAGCAAAGCGATTTGCGGCATGCAAACAAACCCCAGCCGAACAGTCGGGTCGATGCAAAGCCAAACGAACATGAAGATCCAGCGTCCAAGGCGTCCCCTAATAATGAAGCGATGAGATTTCGAACAACGAAACGAAAAGGATCTGACGTACCTGAGCCAGATTCTCGTTGCACATTTTCAATCGCTACAGGAAGAGATTCCCGGGGTTTCCGGGAGAAATATGAAAGCAAGTTCGAAATTGAAGGGATATTTATCCAACAAAATTCGAGCATCGATAGCACGACGACACCTGAAGTAAAGATATGAGATGCATTATCAGATGAATGATGATGGTCAACTCACAGAGTCGTCGAGAGATTGTCGACCTAGGAGCATCCGATGGACACGGACACCTTACTCGCACTTAAACCCCACTTGATGAGCCAAGGCGAAGAGCAAGCCTAACCACAATGAAGGTTGGTAACCGTCGAGGAATAGGCAGGCGAGCTCGAGCAGGCGTTTCTCAATGCCCTTGATTGGAGGCATCTAGGTGTTGAAGTAATCTCTAGTGGTTTGAGAAGGTGCGAAGTTGTCGTAGTTGTATGATTCCAAGTATGAGAGGCTGGGAGGGGCGTCGAGCACCATGTTGTAATCAAGATATTGGGCAGTCGAGGATGGAGCAGCAAACTGAGGGGGGAAGGTAGATGGGGAAGCCATCGAGATCGCGATGTTTTCGTTCTCCACCACGGGCGGAGCAGGGGTCCTTGGGATGGCGGGAGGAACCCTCTTCTCACAAGCGGAATGACGGACGTTCTTGATGACCTGACGAGCAGGACCAGTGCCTAGTTGGCCAAACAACTATTAGGATTGAAATGGGGGACAAAAATAAAGAGTTACTCACGAGGAGATTTTGAACCAATTTCACCCTGAACAACATCGGGCCGCGAGGACTTGTGGAAACCACCAGCTCGAGTTCTTGTCGCCCGCCGAATGACCTTCTTCATAGGTCTAGTGGGACCACCCAACTCGACGGGGAGGTCGAGCCCCAGGTTACGAAATGAGACCGCAAGCTCATGCTGAACTGGATCATTGGGAGAGAATGCATCCTTGTAGTTATGACGATGACCATAGATAGAGTTTTTTGCATCAGCGAAGGTATGGTGTGTTATGGGGTAGGAAGGCAAGAAGAAAGGTTCGCTGTCAACTTCCATCGGAACAGGCACAGCTTTGAGCTTCTTTGAGGGCATGAAAGAGTCGTCGCTGGGAGGGAAAGCGTCTTCGAAGGTACGACGACGAGCGGGGGAGACTTTAATGTCTTCCATTGGGATGTCCAGGCCGCCGTCGAAATCGATGAGGTCGCAGACACTGTCCATGATCGTGTCCTCGGTGTCAACCATAGAAATTCTTTGGCCCACGAAGTCGAACAGGGCCTCGGAGATGGCTGTCGCTTCTCCAGGCCCTTTCATGTAGTGGTCGACATCTGTTGCGGGTAACGTTAGAGACAATGCGACTAACGAAAGATATAGAGGATGACATACAGTCAGAAGCGACGGGCTTCACCTTGAGGTCGTCGTAGTCCAACAGAAGGTCATTGACACTGAGACTGGCCATGTCAGTCCGAAGCAAGGTGATTGACGTGGCCTCTGGAGGAACTTGGTCCAGGTCGTCGTCGACTATGGCTCCGTCAGACATCGGGTCATCCTGATCAGAGTGGTGGGGCATAAGAGGACTTGGTTCCTCAAAGTAACTATCCGAGATGTCCACATCCCCTAGAGTAGATACATATTAGTATCATGGCGGGCAAACGAATGGATGCTGAGGGTCACATACAGGTCGAGGCGTCGTCGAACATGAGGCCATCCTGGAACCCGCTTTCGGGGTCTACGGCCCCACTGAGGGTATCCCATACCATGGGCAAAGGAGAGGATGCCGCATTGTTGGAAGCTGGGGGCCTGCTATCGACAGACATGGGTTCACCCTCGCCGGACTCGGCAATGTGAACGAATTCGGTAGGGAAGGGAAACGGGGCCACGTCGTTAGCTGGGCAGGTCTGGACATTAGTCAAGGGGGTATTCTCGACAGCGCGTCCCGACCCAGCATTGCCAAGGAAGGCGCCACATGCAGGGGGGAGATGCAGAGATGATCCGCCGTTGCTGGTGGAAGTCGTGTTCTGGAAGGCGCCCTTGAATCGGCTCCCAGATGGAACACCCTCAGGAAGCTTCCAGGTGTTCCAGGACTCGCCAACCTCTATGGCGGGCAATATAATTAGACCGATAAAGTTAGGCAGAAAAGAATAACAACACACCCTTGTCGGTGATGGCTTTATTTGCCAGGCCTTTGCCATTGTCAAGCTCGAGTTCCTTGACCTCTGCGGATAACCTTGGTTAGCCTCATGACGGCGGGCGAGGAAGGAAAGGATCAGTAACACACCTTTGTTGCCGATGATCTCGGTTTCTTCGATCGCCTTGCCCTTGCCTTTGTCCTGCGTAGGAACTTTGGGTCCTGAAAAGCGATGAGGGACGAGTTAGATTCATGGCGGGAAAGGGATGGACTGAAACGGTGGCGTACCTTCCTCATCACCATCTAAACCAGAGTCCTTGAACGCCTCCTCGAATCGATAAGTGTCATATGTGAATGGCGGGCACAATTAAATAAAGGGCGGGGAAAGAAAGAGGCAAAGACGAGAGGACGTACCGCCGAATAAGGATTCGGAATCTTCCCCACCTCCTTCAGCAGGATCGTCTTTGGCAGGCTCCACGATGTCGAGGCCTATGGTGTGCACGATGAGATACAGGACAGGCGGAGAAAACAAGGAATAATGGCATACCGTTGGACTGGGCGGGGTCCGGGATATCTTCATGACCTTATTAAGGGGATCACGGTAAGATCAACGACAGGGAAAGAATAAATAAGGAAACAGACGTACTCATGATGGGCGTTGGGCGTTTGTTGTTGTGTGCTTGAGGTAGCAGTTAAAGCTAAGAGTTGTTGGGGGAATCCGGACAGGCTGGTGGGCATTATATAGCCCTAGGCTCGATCGTTGTTTTCCGATCGTTTATACGTCTACATGTGACCGCGACCATCTATTTTTATGCTTCGCGATCGTTTTCGCCAGAAAGCATAGGCAAGCAGCCTAGAGAATAGCCGTCAGAATAACGAGATGGTGAGAACGGCAAAGTGAACAAGTAAAACGTTAGGCATCCTTGAAGAGGCTAGCCATGGGGATGCAACAGTTATGTCGAGGACATCCGTGATGGGAGTCGACGTTGAACGAAGGATTAGGCACACCAAATAAAGCCAAGCTCCAGCTCGAGTAAATTTGGATGGGTACCACTCTTTTACTGTCGGAATAAATCGCCATTACATAAATCGCAACGCCTTGAGAAAGTAGGGTTGTGATATATCGTCATGATCACCTTCAGTGAATGCTTCTCTCTCTTGACATTAGCTGAAATTCGGTTGGCCGGAACCCTCCCATGTTCGAAGCGGTAAAGGCCAGAAACGCGAAGGTTCCACAAAATACCAATTTATTTATGGTCAGAAGGTTCAGGTAAGTGTATGTACAAGTAGGCCATATTGAACTGTAGAGGTAGCTATGGTAGTGGGGATGTAGCGAGGCAATGATATATGGTACATGATGAAAGGTAATGATGTAGGGTTCTTCTACGAGGCTTTACGGTAATGGCGCGAGAACATGGCGACGTGCAGGAGAACAAAAAAAGAGATATGGAAGACAATGAGGACATTCACGAAAAAAAGAAAAAAGAAAAAAGAAACAGAAGAGGCGAAGCAAGGTGGTTGGTGGCCGAAGACGGTTGGAGTTGTCGATGCAGGTCAATCAATTACTCATCGATGACAACCTTGGTAACTTGGACGCTTTTGTTCATTGGAGAACCTTTGAGCTTGAACTGCAACAACAGGCTACGAATAGTATTGGCCAATGTCATGAAATTGCCCTGGTCGTAAAACTCCATAAAAATCCCACTCAGAATGAATAACATACACACCTTCATGACAACATCATTCTTCAAGCCTTTCGACACAGATCCACGCGAAGTGCTGGGCCTTTTCTCAGCGAACACGGTTTGAGAATCCGACTCGTCGTCTAGCGGTTCAATATCTGAATCGACATTCGTTGACTAAAGAACAGATAAAACACCGAAATTGAATTGCATGAGAAACAACGAACTCACAGAATCATTGACAATACGGAACAAAAAGCGTTCATCCACGACTGGTTGGTTGTCATCCTGGTCGATTTGCACGCCAGTTGGGTCAATTTGAGCGTCACTCAGATTCTAACCGAGTCCTTTGTCACATCCCAGAACCAATAATAAACAAAGTGTCAACATACCCCTACGCGACTAGGACCTGAGGACGTGTGGTGAATCGTCTGGAGTGGGTCAAATTCGACCTTGATGACAGAGGGACGCGACGGAAGGACATTATGGTCCGACGAGAGAACGAGAGCGATAGATGGCAGAGGAATACGGGCCAAAGACATAATGGACGTAAAAAGCCGAAAATATCTGGGTGACGCAAGAAAATGGGACAGGTAAATGAGTGTGTGGCCAACCAACAGGGAGAATCGGTCGGTGTCGAGGTAGG
>Ga0307517_10013380_pt1 | contig 11149 bp, 12 predicted proteins | sample 23_EM_MG_FD_194515 | JGI IMG/M metagenome (GOLD analysis project Ga0307517, IMG submission 194515) | Populus trichocarpa ectomycorrhiza microbial communities from riparian zone in the Pacific Northwest, United States - 23_EM | ecosystem: Host-associated > Plants > Roots > Unclassified | place... | reverse complement strand
AAACCTCAAGCCACGATCCACGAAGGTAAAAAAATCTCGACAGCATAAGTCGCAAGAGGAAAGATGATGATGGCGATTGATAGTGAGGTATGGAAACAACAGATGGTCCAACCACTTTTCCTCTTGTACAATATGGTCGACTGGAATGGCGACTAGTCTTCCGCCCGCTATCTATCACCGCGTGAGAATCAAGCCCCTGAAGCATTGGTTTGTTGCTGCTATTCTACACATTTGACCTGATAGGTGGCGGGGGTCGATGGGCCGAATCCCCGGTTTCCTTTCATTTTTGAAGTGTTTCACTCTCCGTGATTTGATTCCACTGACTTTATTTGTGCATAGAATCAAAAATAATGAACATTTTACAAACTTTACATAAGGTAAGAATTATAGCAAAACAATACAGAAGAATTCATCAACGTAAACGAAGTTGAAGGTCATTCTGACGGTGAGAACCTTCTTGCCGTGTCGTCGGTCGAAACTCAAAAATGGGCTTACGACGTGACGAGGAGGCAGAGCCTTGAAATATTTTATAACATGCTGAACATACCGGTACTACGAATCAGGCTAATCAGGTCTGTCACTGCCCATCACCCACATGCATAGTCGCGATCGCCGATTGTTGAATGTCGAAGACGCGTTTGCTACAAACGACACCAAGCAATTCGGTCTATATAACAGAGGCGACGTTCTTCTGCGCTTCACCACCCCTACTCTGAAATCACAATGAGTTCTGAATCTGCCAACGGCGTCGCTACATTTCTTAGGTTCTCTCGTCCTATGAACTTCTCTCCGCTTCATATGTCTACTGCCGTTCAAACAACTCACCTCTCCCCTGTTCTCGCCAATCGCAACTTCCAACTTGTCGCGTTTTCGACTGGTTTAATTGGTACTGGCTTGGCTCTTTCTGCTTTCTACCCTGGCTTCTTCAATATTAATGCCGGTCATCATCAATACAACCCGATGGCAAACGACTCTTTCATTCCCGTTAGGTGGCTCGGTGAGATACAATATGTCTACCTATTGCTCTCGTTGGCTTACACCATTGTCCAGAATACCCCGCCGATTATGCCCCGCCCGTAATGGATCCCTTCGTCGACGACCAAGTGCCTTTATGTGTCTCTTCCTCGCTCTCTTGCCTCAAGGACTCTGAACACTTGGAGAAGGCATTCGACCTCCTCCGGTACCAACATTTGTCAAAGAAGCTCGGCGTCCCGTCTGCACTCAATCAACGTACTCCCATTCGGCGTCTCCGAATACTTGGCAACTCGTCGTCTGGCTCTCCGTTTGAATTCTTGGCTGTTGCTGCAAAGCTGGCTCATTTCATTCAAAGCGGGTCTCGAGAAATTTATGGCGGTTCTAAGGGTTCTACCCGCGGGGAGAAAAATGGTATGCACACGTCTGGCGTTGTTTGTGTTTGAGAGATTAACCCATGTCCTACAGCAGATGTCGAATCCAGCTCTCCTCACGCTATCGCTACCAACTCAACTCGGCTTCCCCTTGTGTTTGGCGACAACGAACTGAAAGGAGAACCCGTCTCCCACTGGACTGGTATCATTGCGGCCTCTCTCATCGTTGCGATCACTGTTGTTGGATTGCTTGCAAGGACTCAGCGACCTTTATCATCACTGTGTATGACTCCCGAAGAGGCCGGTTCTAACAACCCCAATGACGGCAACGTATACTGCAAGGACTGCTGCAAGGATTTTCCTCCCGTCCCTTTCAAAGAACCATCACTGGTCCTCAGTCTTGGCTTTCTAATCAACCCGGAATACTGGCAGTCTGTCGAACAACTCTTTGAGGATGATCCCCTCGCTGGGACATATATACCATTCGTTGTGCTCAAGTTCCTCGATATCTACAACCCTTGTGATATCGATGCTGGCATGCAAGGGGCATACGAAACAATCGTCATGGCTATGATCACCCCCCAGCCTGTAGGTGTCCATGATTCCTTTCCGTTTTCCACCCTCTTATAAATTCTTTCAGTCATGCTCTACTTCTTCTTCATCTTCTGCTACTCTAGTCAACGAAACCGTCGAGACACTTTTGGCTCCGGTAGTTGACAAAGAAGATACAGACGACTTGACGGAGAGATGCAAGGGCAAAGCTGCTGAAATTTTTGAAACCGACGCGAAGCCAGTCTCCAAATCACCCAAACGCGTACGGGGTCGCCGTGGTCATGGTCGTGGCCGTCGCCCTCCGACAGTGCCTGACGATGCATGAACCGTTACCAAAACAAAATTTCCTCTGTATTTTTTTTCTTATCATCTCTCTTATCTTATTGGATTGTACACTCCCCATGTGCGACGGTTGGGACGCCGACCTCGACCATGTTTGGTGTATCTTGTCGGGATGAAGAGTGCTAGTGCACGAGTACTGTTTATCCTGACAGGATGCGCTGGTGGGATGTGTGGAAACATTGTTCGTTTTGTTTGTTTGTCGATATGTAGATCTGTCTTCTTTTGGGATTTTACTTTATTTATCTTTCTAAACTGTCCAAATGTATATATAGGTCAATTGAATTGGGTATACTACCGTTTAACCGAACATCTGTTTGTTGAATGGGTCAACAGTGTAATTCCCTGAAATCGATTTGTGCTTGTTTGTTTGGAGATCGATCCCTTTGCAGACTGCCAAGTCTAAAGGTGTTCTCAACCGAACAACAACCGCATGAAGAAGGTTTTCCGACCGGGATTGCAGAGCACGCCTGATCTCGCACCACCTGTGACGACTTCCGCATCCTTGTGATCGGTAGTACTAGGGCGAATGCTAGCAAAGAATTGTGACCAAAAACCGCGTTTCTATCATGCTGCCTCGGCGTTAATAGCAGGCAACTCGCCAGCTTAAGTGGATGTTTGTGGGCTTGATCGTGGTATCCAGAGGTTAGAATACGAGATTTAAGTTGGGTAGAATAAACCAAGGATAAACATTTGGAGAGATTTCACCAATACTTAAAGGTTACAAATCGAATAAAGTAAAAACGAAATAAACAAAACGAAATACTTTTCCACACCCCACCAGCGCATCCTGTCAGGATGGACATAGCTCTGATATCGGTCATTAATTATAAGTAGGGCGCCTATGAAGAAAATTATAAATATTTTATTACTTAATTATTTTATTGCATCATAACTACTAGCTGCACCACTCGTGAAAACTATTGGTAAACTCTTGACCGGTCTCAGTGGTCTCTGGATGGCAAACTTTTGCTGCGTTACTCTAAACCTGTTATGACTTCACCATTACATCACTGTGCTCCAATTCTAATCTTGCCGAATGACGGACTCGAGTTGACTCCTCTATTTAAAGAGTAACGAATGCATCAGTGCTCGGGGGAAATACTGAACCTGAACTGGACTGTCAAGAGACGACAACACTGCGCATCGTTTTCGGAGAGGCAACTTTCAGACCCTAACCAACCACCTTGAATCCGCACCTTCCTGGAGTCATGAGCAAGCAGGGACCGACTCGTTCAACACCAACACCCAAGCCCAAGGTCACCTTCACTGAATCGGTTCCTCCAAAAGAGGCCCCCGAACGGAGACCCGCGAAGTTGCTTAAAACTCCTGCTAACAAAACTGGTAAGCGTTGGTTCCAACTTACCCATTTTGATCCATCATGACAGTTGGGCGCATAGTGGATTCACTTCAAACAGACGACAAAGCTTCGTCTCTTTCCGATATAAAAGCGTACACCACCGTCATCGACATAGCGGCCATCGAATCAAACATCAGCGGATGGGCGGAGTCATCGAAAGTTTTGATGAGCGCTTTGGATGGAATAGCCGCTATCCATCCTGTAGTGGGTGGTGTAGTGCTGGCGTTCAAAGCTGTCGTGACATTGGAGATGAAAAGAAGGGATAACGATAAGAAGGTAGTCGCGTTGTATTTGCAGATGCAGGAGATGATGTCGGTTTTGCTTCTGTGCGTCCTTGCTTTCTACAGTCTCATGCTAGGAGTGACGCTCACAATTTATTTACCAGACTACGAGAAATCGGTGATCAACGTTCGGATGGAGTGACGCTGAGGCACCGACTCGGACCATTGATGATCAAGATCGAACAAGATATCACACAATGCGGGAACGTATGCGACACTTACGCGAAAAAGAACATACTTGGTACGTTCTTTAATATTCTAAAGCGGTGATCATGACCTTACGTCCCTCCTATACATAGTCAAGGTGTTGAAAAGTCCCATATACGAGCAGCGGTTCGCAGTCTACGTCTCAACGTTCAGCGATCGGCAAAGGGAAATACAGTTCGCTCTGATTTTGCATACATCCCTCACTGTGGAGTCGGCTTCGTCCGAAATCAATTCTATACACGACAAAGCTAGCTTGGCTGACGATAAACTCAACCTCATGATCACCCTGCTATTTAGGCGTCTCGACTCACCACATGAATCGGAGTTAATGAAGTTCATTGATATGAAAGGGGGTGCAGAGAAGTGCATGGCGGATGATAAAGTGTTGATGGAATTGGCAGCAATACGAAGGAGACTGCAGGGAGGGCCAGTGGTTGTGAACACCCCCCCAGAGGGAGGAGCTATGGAAGCCACCCCTCAATACCGACCCTCTCGAGATCCACAATATCCATCATTTCAACCTCCAATGGGCTCGCAATATATTTATATTCCGAGCCGTCGCCAATATCAACCGAATGCTACTTCGCATTCGTACTATAGAGCTCACGAGGAACATCCGACCCAGCAATACCTGACCCAGCAATATCCGACCCAGCAATATCCGACCCAGCAATATCCGACCCAGCAATATCCTATCCAGCAATATCCGGCTGCTTATGGGTCTCGGCCAGGGCAAACCTTCTATGGGCCCGATGTGATAGCAATAGTTCGTTTAGACGAGCTGAAGTTGGAGTTTTCTGAAGACGTGGATCTAGTTCTGAATGGGAACATGGCCATTTTTATAAAGAAACTCGATGTGCAGAAACGTCAGTTGGTTCTAGAATTGACTGCTGTTGTGAAAACGCAGTCAGATAGAGTAATCAAAGCGGTCGATGCAGGGCCTCACGATCGCGTTGTGGATCCAGTACGACTTCGTTTTTTCTTCGTCATGCCATCTTTCGCTCATGAAATAACTAGGATTTTCGCGCGATATGGAAGGATATGGTGAGAAAAATCGGATGCAATTGTAGCTTTCATACTTGAAGCATGGTTTTTAGGGATTGCGGGCAAGTGTCAAAGCTCGAACCTTCGTGGTCGCCGTACATACCTATTTCACCGAGCGATTCCACGATACCGATCCCCTCCAGGCATTTCTTACATCCGGCACTCCGAAAGGCATACAGGATTTCCGGAGGGCACAGGCTCTCGCTAACAAAAAGGCTGGCGATTGGGAAGCGGCGGAGTATATTAGTATGGTTAATCTTCGTTCGTTATTGGAAAGTTTCGACGACGATCGGTCTGGGTAGTATTTTTCCTCCTTTCCCTGCCACGGGAGTTCGTTAATCCCAGCTATAGGTATATTACCATACGAGAGGTGAACAGCTTCACGGCTACAAAACCCGAATATATGAGGTATGCAAAAATTGTATGGTAGTCGATGTGCGCCTGACGACACTTTAGTTTACTTGAATGGATCTCGTATTGGGCAGTCGGTGAGGATTGCGTCATCACATTCGTTGCATGATTATTGACGTTCTTCCTTATCTCAATTAGGTTGGCATTTCATTCTTTCCGAATATAAAACCAGAATATGTGGCATCATCTCCAACATGTACGATAGTCGAAGGCTTCTACTGCCAACCAATCGTGCTATGGTCGACTTATACTTGGATAGCTCTACCGTTCAGAAGATTGATTTGATCATGGATCCACTTGAACCCTTTGTTACCAAGTTGGATGACAACATGAAACAAAAATCTCTTCGGTACGCGAGGGAGGAAGAGAAACGGATGGAAGCGAACCTCAAGCTCATGGCCTACGAAATCGACGCACCCAGTACTTTGGCTCTGATTACAGGTTCTGGTCGAATTGAAAAGGTCTGCCCGCTATACATTTTAATATGCTAATCGACGCTTACATGTTCCAAAGCACTTGTTCATGTTGTTGTTTCTGCTTCTTCGTCACCATTCGCGTATCATAAATGTTGCAGCACGTGAGATCCTCGCTCGTGAGGAACTCATTACAGCGATAACCAGCATACAAGTTATTCTGGATATGGTCGAAGAGCGTACACACACTTTGAAAGGTATTGAGTCCCTTTCTAATCCAATCACCAGTCTGACATCTCGTCTAGTTATTTTCAAGGAGCTTTACATGTTAAACGATCCTAGTGCTGTCGTTCTGTCTACAGCCTTCGGAATGGTAAGAGGGACCATTATTCGGCTTCGCCCAATCTCATGCCACTAATTGTGTAGTTTGCGAAACTCAGTCAAACTATTAACTACGGGGTGGCCATAGAGAACCTCCAAGGATCATACGAAGACAATGACGAATCAGATGCACTTCAAGCTCAACTTTTGAAACATCACGTTAAGGAACTGGATCGTACAGTTTACGACCTGTTGCCCATCGTCTCACCGACTATCCTTGCGGCACCCACTCATTCTCCTGTTGAAGGTACCTGGTCGGGTTTCGTGGAGGGCGATGGTGACGGACATGGGCTCTTCCAGGTCGATTTCTCTGTACACTCTGCTCACACTTGGACTCTACAGGGTTCAGGTCTCGACGTCAATGGACCATTTGAAATTTTGGGAAACGTCCATGACGATAGTTCGTTCACCATCACTCTTAAGCGAGAGGAGGTCGCTACTGTTTCGGATAGTGTTATCCCTCTACACCTTTCGGGAAAACTTGAACCTTCGAAATTCGAACTCGAGGTCGAATGGGGAACCGGTCCAGGTCCGACTGCGGGAAAGATGATACTATATCCCGGTCCAACAGAACTCACAAGATTTCGTTGGAATGCGTTGAAACCAAGGGATGGGTCAGATCGGACTCCGGCCCAAATTCGATGGTCATTCGCTTGCTCAGCCATCCTTGATCAAGTCAGAGCAAAAATGTGGTGCTGGTCTTTCTTCAGAGACCGCCGTGATAGCAGACGTGAGTATACAACTCTGTATAGACGCCAGTATCTGCTCGGCCCCCTGCCAGAAGGCGAAGAGGTTTCAAAGTTGGAAACTCTGGAAAAAACACTCTCACCGCTGGATGTGCGGTTCTATCGTTCAATCTGCCGTTCTCACTATTCGATTTGCCATCATTTGTACGTCACAATATCCACAGCTGTTCCATGACTTTTACTTACTAATAATGATCAGTGGAACTGTCTGCGACGGTTGCCGGAAGGAAATCACTGGGGATCGATACATGTGTCTCAGCTCATGCCTCTCCTTCGACCGCACAGGCCCAAACTTCTGTTCCGCGTGCACGATCAACTTGCCGTTGGGCTCTTTTTCAGATCACCAGCCCGACCATATCCTCTTGAGGTTTTCTCGATTTGTGCAAGGCCGCGAGGGACTGGCCTTTGTCGGGGCTGTAATACCCAGCCTTAGAGAACATCATCCGACAGAGTGCAGTGTTTGTCATTCCACTGGTGGACCTCTATTTTGGTGCTGCGTGATATGTCGTGGTAAAGCGTGTTCTCTTATCTCTTCTTGAGTACAGCGTCTGAATCCTTTCTTCACCTTAGAAAATATAATGATCTGCGAAAATTGCGATCCACAACGCTTGCTCAACATGCATGCAGTACACGACGAATCACATCCTATGCTACGAATAAGAACTGCAACTTGGAATGGATACACTCACCAGGAGAGTCAGCAAGAAAATGAACTATACGAAAGCTACCTACCTAGCGGCGAGGATCACTGGTCATTTCCCTGGCCGAGGAAGCATGGGTTCGTAATCGCCGCCAACACAACTAAGCCAGTGGAACTTCCCACGGATCTGGCTTACGAAAAGAATAAGTCTGATTATAGGTATAAGTTGCTGCATTCAAAGTGCGTTCACCCTTGATTTACTTTGAGCGCTTAAGGCTCAATCCATAAATTCTATCATTGAAATTAGATCGATGAATGATTTTGGGTTCGGGGAATCCTGAGAGATACGATCAGTAAAATTCACTTGGACAATTCGAAAGCGCACTTGTCTCCTCGTATTCACGCTTGCAATCGATTTCCGGTGTATCAGAAATGGTGATCAACATATACGCATGCAGCGTAGCATGAAGGTGAATGGAATGCAGAACGTTGGACTTTCATCCAATAGTTTGAAAATAACGACTTATTTTCTCTACTCACGTACATAAGATTCTTCCTCTGCGGAGTGTGAAGGTGTTCTTGGTAATGCTTCTATACTCCATCGTTTTCATCAATTCAACACCCATGAGTCACCGATAGGTACTCAAGCATGTGTTGGATGAGATTGTATTTCCAGAATGTAGTCGGATGGTATCATCCGACCGTGCAGAGAGGATATTCGATCGATGACCAGGTGTAGGTCCTGTACCCAAGTTCGTCGCGTCCCTTAGTCGTAACCTTTACCTTGTACGTTTCGCGCTGATAGAACCCGGTCCTGTTCTATCGTGTGACTCAGTGTTTCCTGGTTCAGCCACAGCAGGTTTCCACCATGATGGTCCAGGTGCAGTGTAATTAGCCTGAAGATGTAAAAATATTGGTCATTACTGCCGCACGGATCCCTTGCTGGTGGTTCGAGCATCTACAAGTGGAAAACGAAAAGGAATCACAGGCTGGAGGGTAATGATGATTCTTTTGTTCATGCCAGCGTTGATATCGCAAGGTTCTGAAGTGCTCAAGACTTAGGAGCCAACAAGAACGAGTTCGTTCTATGATGTTTAAACTTTAGTAACCGTAACTTACTTGGCTAAAGCCGGATAGAACGGAAACGGCCACGTGATGTATTGAATATTGTTCTTTTATTACATTTGGCCAAGAATGCCCTGTCTGACATTACATGACCAGGTATCATCAGGGGACTCAAGGGAACAGAGAGTGGCGACGCGTTCCACCACATCAGAAGCACCGGAAGCTACAGGCGCCATAGGGAGTGAAATTTCTGCTCATGGGTCTGAATATCCCTTGGTGAAGCTGGATACGGAGGTGATCACGGATGCCACAGCAGCAAGGCTGGCTACAAGCTTACTGGGTCATGTCCTTTTCCTGAAGAATCAAATACCTTTGTGAGTGTCGATGGCCGTCAATCGATATCTCCAATTAACTTATACACTCAGACCAGTTGTGCAATTGGCGAGGATCTCAAATGCAAAGGTATGACCATGTAAATATAATATACATGCATTTCCTCACTCAGTTGCCCGCTCGCAGACTAACCCACGAGCCCTCAAACAACGCCAGGACTTGTTAAATTCATTCGATACATTATCTTCGCATCTCGAAACAACATTCTCAGCCCTTTCCACTGCTCTGGCGCGTTCTCGTTCAAAGCGTGATTTTCCTCTCGCTCAGGCTTATCTAGCATTTCTGGTGGGACCTGGAATCCGCACAGCAAAAGCAAGGGTAATTCTCGGAATTGATAGTATTGAGAAAAGAATATGGGGTAGTCGGGATAATTCTCGTCCCTCTGACAACGAAAGGTCTGACGACACGGATACAGAAGGAGACGAGACCGAGCTAGAGGAGGGAAACGACGAAGTAGAAGGAGGGCCTGAAGACAGTGACGACGAAGAAACAGACGACGAATCATCTGGCGACTCGGATGCAGAATCATCACGTCTTGTTGACACGATGCCACAGGTTTCTCGCGCAGAAGAAGAGAAATTCTTGCAGAATGCCGACCGACTACTATCCCGCGTCCTTGCCAATGCAGATGCAAATGGGAAGGGAATGATATCTGAAATGGGTGAGCACCGTAACCTGCCCTTGAAATGAGTTCTGAGCAAGATTCTTGTCTTCAGCCCCTACACAAACACACATTCTTATCCGTGCCCCAAGGCGCTTCGTTCATCCTGCATGGATCCCCTGTCAAAATGTCAATGCCATTCTTGATGGCGCATTGGATGTATTTATAAGGGGATCAGAACGGTGTGATGTTCCCAACGTTCCAATACAAAGGCCAAGTAAAGTTCCAAAAGTTGAGGGTGTTTGGATCACTACTCGACTGGGAGTCCAGAAATCTCTCTGTCTGCCTTCGCAGGAGGAGCAGAAATGCACTGAAGAAGATGATGACCTGATTTGGTGGAGTTGGGATGGGAGATTGTTGGGTTTTTCGGATTGGTGATATGCTTGCCTGCCCTTTACAGTCAATGCTGCGCGTACTGTTCCTTGTCATACACCACGGACCCAATCCTGAATACACCGTTATTGGTTGAGGAATCTATTCTTTGCTTGCCACAGATTAAGAAAAATGGAAGTATATTTGACTGGGGGCTTTTTTCGATCTCTTATTCAAATTATCTCCCACAAAGCCATAGCTTGACCACTACCATATATTCCGCTGCCCTTGAAGTTCAAGGTAGAAGAATAACCTATCCCAACTTGAAGATCCAATTCCCAAGCCAGCTTACATTGTGATCAGATAGTTGCGACTGCAACACTCTTCAACTGTGACACAAACCCAGGAAGACCTCGGGGCTGTCATTCTTCTGCTTTCCACCATGAACTTCGGGTCCAATGGCTCCTCCCAATTTCCCTGATGTGGTTGCCAGTCAAAAGTCTTTTTGAATGCCCATCTTCAATCCTCAGGTCAGCCATGGGACTATACACCCTGAACCAACTGGTTAACCAAAGCTTTTAAACACAAGTGGGAATCTGTGGGATCGCACAGTCACCTGAGTCCGAAGGACAACCAAGATCAAATTATGTCCCAACTCTCCGCTTCAACAACATCGATGGTGATCTGAGGTCACGACGGTGACGGCCAACAAGCAAATGAAGAAAGCCTGTCGACGAAGATGATCGATGACCCAGTATCTGAAATACTTTGTGACACTAATGTAAGTGACAAGTCACTGACACTAAGTGACAAGTCACTGACACTAATGTAAGTGACAAGTCACTGACACTAATGTAAGTGACAAGTCACGGTGATGCTTATAAGAAACTCCGAACGACAAACTTTTGTTCCGAAAATCTATGTCGGATAAAATTGTCGGAATCCTTGGTGGGCGTACGTGCAGTTTTCAAAATATACCCAGAAAGGTTAGCTTACTT
>Ga0307517_10013379_pt1 | contig 11150 bp, 11 predicted proteins | sample 23_EM_MG_FD_194515 | JGI IMG/M metagenome (GOLD analysis project Ga0307517, IMG submission 194515) | Populus trichocarpa ectomycorrhiza microbial communities from riparian zone in the Pacific Northwest, United States - 23_EM | ecosystem: Host-associated > Plants > Roots > Unclassified | place... | reverse complement strand
TGTTCCCCATCCTCCGCTCGCGTAATGAGGGGGTGGCGAACCTCGTCTATGGTAACTACGCTGCCTCCAGGAATCGGAGGGATCGAGTCAATCTCGCGTTGCCTGTATCATCCGAATATCCCTTAACTGAAGAGGTCCAGCTTGAGGAGGATCGCTACTACCATTCCGAATCTTCAAACTTTGCGGTCGACTCGTTGCTTCTGATCCATCCTCCTGACGAGTCACCCATCCTCCTCATGTTTCAAATGACAGTGAACGACAACGAACTCGGTCTGAGCCCGGAAGGTTTGGATACAATCAACAGGATGTTGCCGGGTACCCGAAAGTATTATGTTGTGGTCACCCCTGAGGCCGTCTACCCAAAGGTGAACGTCCCCGCGAAATATTTCAAGGAGAGGGAGAAGCAGGTAGCATCGGCTGACGAAGGATTCCTGGTTTTTCACTACTCCATCCGCCTGGAGCAATTGTTCGCCGGGGATTCGTGACCGTATTTGATATCGTTGATGGTAGCGGATGGTGAAAATGTATTGACATAACCTGTTGCGGTGGAAATCGTTGGCACTGCCTCAGTTGAGCACACCTAGTATTCGTGATCGAGAGTTTGAGAATTTCACCGGGTAAGGACAAGAACTTATCGATATCATACAATCCCTACGTGACATACACAAATAAGGTCCAAGATTCAAGCTTCGAGCAGCCTCCACTCGACTCAACCACTCTCAAACTCCCTCCCAACACATCCAAGCCTTTCGTCCTCCTCAGCGGTGTCCAACGTCAGCCTGCTGGGGCTCATCGTCGCGATCGCAAGGCCCGTTTGACTCCTGTTCTTCTGAATGATCTCCCTGACCTTGTTCAGCGCTGAGTGTCTCGCGTAGAACCTCTCCGCTGGCGTTTTCTTCGGTGGAGGGTCGCTGGGGAACTCGGAGATCATAGCCACGGATGCAGTCGAGAGACGTCTGACAGGTTCAGGTCTCTAGTTGTATTTCGTAGGGGAATGGTTCTCGTAGAAGTGTTCGATCTCACCGAGTTTGGGCGATGGAAGAGGGGTTGGACCTAGAGGTAGGGCATCGACATCACCCTGTGCCTCGCCCATCCTGAAGGCAGTCACGATTCGTGGCAACCTCGTGCATTTAGGTGCCACCTCGGCGTACCAGGGGGATCAAAGATAATCGCTCTCACGAAGAACTCCAATTCCAGTCGAGGAGAGGTCAAGGTCGGTGGGTTTACCGGAAGGACAGACCTATCGACCGATCTGACTTTCTCGCTTGAGAGAACATAGCTGGGTTTCCGTGGAGACGATTCGGGGGTTCTGAAGGATCGAGATCATGGAGAAAACGTTCCGGCTGGGACCGCCGTATACGAATCAGATTTCTGAGTCGAGAGTTTTGAGGACCAGGTCATCTCTAATGTGTGTATTGGCTCCAGATCTACGGGATGCGGAGTGGTTTTCTTTCACATTGGCGACAGTCCTGATTCGTGCCTTTGAGCCTGGAGACTCACTCTGATGGGCATGAGGTGGCAGCTATGTAGGGTCACGCCAAATCCATGACTGGGAGTCGCCCTCCTCATCGAGGCTGTCTCCGGGTCAGATCCGGGCCGGCAGTTATATATTACATCCTAGGGACTGACAGCTGACATGAACTGCGTCATCCCCGAGAGCCATTGAGTCAGGCCCTAGAATTCCAACCCAACTGGTACTACATAACCTTGATGGGGCCCACCCATTCCGTCCTTAAATTCATGGGATTGTCAGCGCAAACAGTGGTCACAGAGCCTACTGGTGATTGAAACACGCCTACCCCCGTGGTTCGTTGTAGTCATTGTAATTGTGACGGGGTCGTACCTGCCACGCGAACGATGTCTATGCGGCGAGAAGGAGTGGACAAAACCGACTCCTCTACAATGCACAGGAACATAGGAACAAATGAGCGAGCAAAGTGCTCTTCAATGTAGCGGTGACCGCGAACATTTGGAAATCGCAAACCTTCTGGCTGGGTTTTTTACTTGTACACCACTCAACTTGAGATCAGGAACTGCGATTCACTCACAGTCAACAACGTTTATGTACTTCGTTGGCCAGGCGCATCCGCTGGTTTGGATCTGCCGTGCTGGGGACTGGCGCATCGCATCGTTACGATTGGGGACGGAAGCAATGAAGAGGACCGTGCCGAAAAGGCCTTGTGGAATAAATAAAGAGTTATGAGTACGAGTGATTGACCATAGTGTTCTGCTTACAACGTGCTGGCGGAACGGCCCGGCGTAGAACCATTTGGTGGATGCCTTGATGGAAAAGAGAGTGGTCGAGGTACCGGACCTCGATGGAGGTTTGGACGCAGGATCAGACTTAATAGTTGAATGGTCACCAAGATGTCGCGGAAGGACTGCCTGAGGTACTTGGTCGACTGGATAGGAATCCTCTTCTCCTATCCCGCTACTGCCGGGACTATGACTACGATCAAACGAGGAGTGGGAGGGAAATGGTGCCGGAATACATCGTGTATGGGATGTACAGGCCTTAAGGTGATGAAAAGGTTGGCTCGGAGGATTTTCGACTCCACGGGGAACGCGGGCAGATCAGCGAACAGGTAGCCGGGATCGAGACCAGCAATGGAACGGGGGGTATGGGGGATTGGATACCCCGGATTTGTTTGCTCTCCGCCAGAATGTTGCTGGTCGGGCTGGGGTAGATCAGATGTGCGGGGGTGGGGGGCAATAAGAGACTGACCGAATAGCGACCGCTCCGCCCATTCTTCTTGCGGCCAGAGATCCTTCGAAAGGTACCAGAGAGTTATCCGGGCTGGTTGAAGGGGGGGAGAAAGCGTTAATTATGAGAGGGGCAGGAGTGTCATGAGGAATGACGGATGTCGCTTGTCGATGTCGCGGCCCGAGGAGGGGAGACGGGCGCCACAGTAGTCAAAGCGCTCGCGGATGGATCTACCTCCAGCGCGTTGATGAAATTGGAGATAGAGGGAGAAGATGGATTTTATCCCGTGCCAGGAAGCGTTTTACGGCTTTCTCGCTGCCGGCAACATTCGTGGGGTCCTCGACCTTTTTTACATAACGCCCCCTCGGCTCGTGCCATGATCATTCGCAAGTACGATCGTTTCAAGACGGTAGCTTCTTCTTCAGCGGACTGGTCGCGGGTTCACGAAAACTCAATTTTCAACAATGCGCGTTACTTCTGGAATTCATCAAAGTCATGTCGAAGCTGTCTATGACATTGAGACCCGCGTAAGTGATTTCGGAGTTGTTCAGGGCCAAATTTATCAACATCGGACTTTCTCTGGGGATCGCACCTCCTGCATATAAGTATGTGGCCGACGTCCCCTGTTCACACCCATTCGCGGTCGACGCCCCTTGTCCACATTTGTTTGTCTCCCCTCACCCTCGCCTATATGTCCCTCAAGGACCTCACCGACCACATCAACGACCAGGAGGAGGCGATTAGCAAGCTTTTCCACGGGATTGACTCAGAAACTATGGCGTGCACCGAGTGGAGAGAGTTCAGAGATTCTCTTTGGGGAAGAGGGCTGGAGACTCTTCAGGGGGAGGAGAAGGTCGAGAGGGATGGGTCCATCCCTGTGGAAGATGTTGCGCTCCCTGACAACCGTATCATTGCAACGCTTCCTCACATCCTCGCGCCGGGCACTCCAAAGATTTTGGTACGATCCGAGTACGACGAAGCTGAGCGGGAAACTGTGCTAGCCAGCGAACGCCGTAGTGCGTTCGTGGTTTGTGGACAACGTGGCATTGGTCTGTCCCATTTTCTCCCCACCACCCACAGAATCTGATATTTAATTAGGAAAGTCTACCTTTTTGCATTGGCTTCTCGTGCGCCGTCTTGCCCTAAAGCTGCCCACAGTGTACCACTTCGCCGGTGACTGCGCACTCCTCTTCCATGAAGGTGGTGTCCTTGAGCTAACAAGGCTTGGCGACCGAATGTCCTATCGGGTTTTGGGGCACCTGTCGAACCGCATTTGGGCTTTCATTGACTCGAACCCATGCCTTCCAGAACCTGCCCTCATTTTCAAGCACCACCCACCCTTTTTCATTGTTGGCGCAGAACCCCCTCATTCCGAACGCCTCGGTTGGCTTGACAGACTCTCCCCTCATAATTTCTACATGAGTCCGTGGTCCATTTCGGAAGTCCTTCAAGCGTATGTGGGTCTAGCCTCTCGAGATTCACAAAATTCACATTTTCTGTAGTCGCCCACTCTTAGGCAACAACCCGACAGAACATCAACTCAAGACCTTTTATGATAAATATGGTTCATCTCCCAGGACCTTGGCCGATCACTCCGACCGTCTAGACGAGTACGCAGCAATGTTCGGGAAGATAATAGACGAAATACAGCCTAGTCAACTGCTACAGGCCTTCCGCCAGCCTGGAACCTATGATTTCTCCCACCTCATTGCCACCCTATGGCCGTTGCTGCCCCATCACTACTCTTACAGCGTGGAATTTGCCTCGTGGTCCATAGCCAAGGCGCTCTGGCGGAAATGTATCCGTTTTCGAATCGATGACACGGAGGACCTGTATCGTCTGTTCCGCGCCAGAGACATTTTATCCCCCTCCGCCACATGGATCTTCAAATTTCGGATGCACGAGCTGCTTAGGAGTGGGCAATCCGTTGAACTGTTTCCCATCCTTCGCTCTTCCAATAAGGGGGTGGCGAACCTCATCTGTGATACCTACGCTTCCTCCAGGGGTCGGAGGGATCGAGTCAATCTCGCGTTGCCTGTATCATCCGAATATCTTTTAACCGAAGAGGTCCAGCTTGAGGAGGGCTGCTACTACCATTCCGAATCCTCCAACTTTGCGGTCGACTCGTTGCTTCTGATCCATCCTCCTGGCGAGTCACCCATCCTCCTCATGTTTCAAATGACAGCAAACGACAACGAACTCGGTCTGAGCCCGGAAGGTTTGGATACAATCGACCGGATGTTGCCGGGTACCCGAAAGTATTATGTCGTGGTCACTCCTGAAACCGCCCACCCGAGGGTGAACGTCCCTGCGAAGTATTCCAAGAAGGCGAAGAAGCAGGCAGCGTTGACTGACAAAGCATTCCTGGTTTTTCAATACTCCGTCCGTCTGGAGCAATTGTTCGGCAGGGATTCGTGACCGCATTTGTTCTTGTTGATGATAGCGGATAGTGACAATGTATTGAGGTAGCCCGTTGCGGTGGAAACAAAGCAGAACGTTGAATCCTCATTGGCGTTGCCTCAGTTGAGCACACCTCGTATTCGTGACTGAGAGTTTGAGAATTTCACCGGATAAGGACAAGAACCTCAGATCAATATCATGCAATTCCTACCCGTACACGACATACACAAATAAGGTCCAAGATTCAAGCTTCGAGCAGTCCCCCACACGACTCAACCACTCTCAAACTCCCTCCCAACACGTCCAAACTGTTTGTCCTCCTCAACGGTGTCCAATGTTAACCTGCCGGGGTCCATCGTCGCGTTCACGAGGCCCGTTTGACTCCTGCTCTTCCGAATGATCTCCTCGACCTTGTTCAGCGCTGAGTGTCTCGCGTAGAACCTCTCTGCTGGCGTTCTCTTTGGTGGAGGGTCACTGGGCAACTCGGAGATCATAGACACGGACGCAGTCGAGAGATGCCTGCCAGGTTCAGGTCTCGAGTCATATTTCGTCGGGGAATGGTTCTCGTAGAAGTGTTCGACCTCATCGAGTTTGGGCGATTGAAGGGGGGTTGCACCAAGAGGTAGGGCATCGACATCAGCCTGTTCCTCGCCCATCCTGAAGCCGGTCACGACTCGTGGCGACCTCGTGCGTTTAGGTGCCACCTCGGCGTACCAGGGGGATCAAAGATAATCGCGCTCACGAAGAACTCAGATTGGTCGATGCGTCTGTCCTTCCGGTGAACCCACCGACCTTGACTTCTCCTCGACTGGAATCGGACTTTCTCGCTTGAGAGAACGTAGCTGGGTTTCCGTGGAGACAATTTGGGGGTTCTGAAAGATCGAGAGCGTACCACGGGGAAGACGTTCCGGCTGGGACCGCCGCATACGAATCAGGTTTCTGAGTCGAGATTTTTGAGGGCCAGGCCTTCTCCAATGTATGTATGGGACTGATGTACCCCCAGATCCACGCGACGCAGAGTGGTCTTCTTTCACATTGGCGACAGTACTGATTCATGCCTTTGAGCCTGGAGACTCACTCTGATGGGCATAAGGCGGCAGTTATGCAGGATCATACCAAATCCATGACTGGGAGCTGCCCTCCTCATCGAGGCTGCCTCTAGAGGCCGACCGAGAGTCGGGTCTCTTGGTCGGATCCGGGACAAGGCCGGCAATTACATATTGTATCCTAGAGACCGACGGCTGACATGAACTGCGTCATCCCCGAGAGCCATTGAGTCAGGCCTTAGAACTCCATCCCAACTGCTACTACATAACCTTGGTGGGGCCCACCCAGTCCGTCCGTAAATTCATGGGATCGTCAGCGCAAACAGTGTTCACAGAGGACTGGTGATTGAAACACACCTACCCCCGTGGTTCATTGTAGTCGTTGTAATTGTGATAGCATCGTGCCTGCCACGCGAGCGATGTCCATGCAGCGAGAAGTGGTGGACAAAACCGGCTCCTCTACAACGCACAGGAACAGAAGAACGGATGTCGCTGGTCGGAGCACGACCGCGGGTTTGGGGAAAGAAGTAAGGGGGTGAACCAGTTAGTTCTGGAACCTTTGCTGGGAGAGTTGGCCACGTCTTGCTCGGGTATGGTGAGAGACGGCGGGTGGATCCACCTCCAACGCGTTGACGAAATTGGAGGTAGAGGGAGAAGATGGATTTTCTCCCGTGGGACGCGTTTTACGGCTTTCTCGCTGCCAGCAACTTTCGTGGGGTCCTCGACCTCTTTCCAGGTTTCCTAGTTAATTTTTCGGTGAGCTAAGTCACAACAAGCGAAAATCGTCCGCTCGTTGGAAGCGTGGACACTGTACCTGGATGGGCTTTCACAAATGTTAACGTGCCACGGCGCCCGCTTTTGGCCCCCGTACGAAACTGGTCAAGCGTTCGGGGTTGGGGGGGGAGCTTTTCCAACTGATGGGTAAGTCCTCGTGATCGTCCGAAGGGGGCAGAACCGACCGGTGAGAGACGATGGCAACGGTCCCCCCGGTTAGTGCCATGATCATTCGCGAATACGATCGTTTCGAGGCAGTAGCTTCTTCGGTTTGTACATGGCGGACTGATCGCGGGTTCGTGAGAGCTCGACTTTATCGAAGCAGATGGTTTTCAACAATGCACGTTACTTCCGGAATTCAAAGTCACGTCGAAGCCTGAGACAACGCCCGCCGAAGGTCCAGCACTCCACTTTGTTTTCACCGCAACGGGATACATCAATACAATACACCACCCACTATCATCAACAAGAACAAATGCGGTCATGGATTTTTGGTGAACAAACCCTCCAGACAGACGAAGTAGTGAAACACCGGGAGTGCTTCATCGGCAAACGCCACCTGCCCCCTCGTCTCCTTGAAACACTTCGTGGGGATGTTCACCTTCGGGTAGACGGTCTCGGGGGTGACCACGACAAAATACTTTCGGGCACCCGGTGACATCCGGTCAATTATATCCAAACCCTTTGGGCTCACATCGCGTTCACTGTTGTTCGGTGCCATCTGAAACATGAGGAGAATGGGTGACTCGCCAGGAGGATGGATCAGAAGCAACGAGTCAACTACAAAGTCGGAGGATTTGGGACGGTAGTAGCGGCCCTCCTCAAGCCGGACCCCTTCGGTCAAGGGATATTCAGAAGACACAGGCAATGTGAGATTGACCGGATCCTTCCCATTTCTGGAGGCAGCATAGTTATCGTAGACGAGGCCCGCCATGCCCTTATTGGGGGAGCGAAGGATGGGGAACAGTTCGATGGTTTGCCCGTTCCTAAGCAGCTCATGCATCCGGAACTCGAAGATCCATGTGGCAGAGGTGGATAAAACTTTGCCGCCGCAGAACAGTTGATAGAAGTCCTCCATGTCGTCGATTTGAGAGTGGGCATGCTTCTCCCAGACTAACCTGGCCACGCGCCGCGCCGCGAATTCCACACGGTAATAGCAGTGATCGTGTGTGGGCCACATGGTGGTAACGTAGTGGGAGAAATTGTGGACTCCAGGGTCGTGGAATGCCATTCGTAGTTGACCGGGCTGTATTTGGTTTATTGTTTTCTGGAGGAGCGCTTCGTACTGGTCTGAGCAGATCGAATATTCGGCCAAGGCCCTGGGAGATGCGCCGAACTCGTAATAAAATTCCTTGAGTTGACGCTCTGTTGGCTTGTTCTGGAAGAATGGGCGACTACAGGAAATGTGAGTGTTGTGGACCTCTGGAGGTTAGATCCACATACGCTTGAAGAACTTCCGAAATGGACCATGGAGTCATGTAGAACATACGAGGAGCAAGTTTGTCGAGCCACCCGAGGTGTTTTGAATGCAGGGGCATCATATAAACAAGGAAGAAAGGTGATTGGTACTTGAAGACGGGGGCAGGTTCTAGGTCCGAGTCAATAAGAGCCCAGATTGGGCTTGACAGGCCCTCCAAGGCCAGATAGGACATCCGGTCGCCAAGCCTCGTGAGCTCAAGGATACCATCTTTGTGGAAGAGGATTGCATAGGAATGGTAGATCTGTAATACTGTGGGAAGCTTGAGTGCAAGACGGCGCATAAGAAGCCATTGCAAAAAGGTTGACTTCCCTGATCAAATATCAGATTACGGAAACAGCGGAGAGAAAAGGGAACAGACCAATGCCAGGTTGTCCGGAAACTACAAACGCATTGTAGCGTTTGCTGGACAACACAGCTTCTTCCTCAGCTTCATAGTACTCGGATCGCACCAAGATCTTTGAAGTTTTCGGGATGAGGCCGTGGGGGAGTGTTGCAACAGTATGGTCCTTAGGGAGCACAACGTCTTCCACAGGGATGGACCCGTCTCTCTCAACTGCCTCCGCCTCCTGAGAAATCTCTAGCCCTTTCCCCCAAACAGAATCTCTGAACTTTTCCCAGGCGATATACGCATCAGTTTCTGGGCCGGTCCTCTGGTAAAGCTTGCCAACCACTCCCTCCTGATCGTTGACGTTGTCGGTGAGATTTTTGAATGACATGATAGGCGGGAGTGAGGAGAGACAAACACGTGAACAGGGGACATCGGCGGACATATGTTATTCAGCCTACCTCGTCGATGACATCATCCGTGTCAGTATGGTAATGACGCACCCAGAATCGGCCATGATCACTAGTGTAGCCCGTTGCAGAGGAAACAAAGCAGAACGCTCCCTCTATTCCGTCCCGTTGGACCCTCGGTGGCGTTGTATCGGTTCCCGTAGGTACTCGCCTTTGAAACACCGGGTGGCACACACAACACGGGCAGCACCGGGTTTTGAGATTTATACCAGTGTGTCATCCGCCCTGCCCAGGGCCAGCCTCTTAATCTTGTCCGTTTCGAGAGGGTGGGGACGAAGATGACGAGTCTGGGAGCCTGCCTGCAGCCACGTTCCAAGTAGGGCACGCGGGGGTCTTTACATAGAGAACACGACCGTAAGAAACACGACAAGGTCGGGCAAGGAACAACCGCGATCAACGGCCGATTACATTGAACAAACCAAAGAACCAAAGCTCATTATACAATTCCTACTCGTACACGACATACACAAACAAGCAGCTGGAATCCATCCAAGTACGCTACAAGACGAGGGTGTAGAAAAATTACTTACTATATGTACCGTACACCAATACAACTAAATATCAAAACCTCTAGAGGTATCCGAAACATACATCTCGAACAAAATGGATAAAACATGTCGCGCACCGGACGAGGCAAAATAAAAATAAGGTCCAAGGTTCAAGGTTCGGGCAGCCCCCCACTCGACTCAACCACTCTCAAACTCCCTCCCAACACGTCCAAACTGTTTGTCCTCCTCAACGGTGTCCAACGTCAACCTGCCGGGGCTCATCGTCGCGTTCGCAAGGCCCGTTTGACTCCTACTCTTCTGAAGGATCTCCTCGACCTTGTTCAGCGCTGAGTGTCTCGCGTAAAACCTCTCTGCTGGCGTTCTCTTCGGTGGGGGGTCGCCCGGGAACTCGGAGATCGTAGACACAGATGCAGTCGAGAGACGTCTGACAGGTTCAGGTCTCGAGTCGTATTTCGTCGGGGAATGGTCTTCATGGGAGCGTTCAGCCTCGCCGAATTTGGGTGATGGAAGGGGGGTTGCACCCAGAGGTAGGGTATCGGTATCATTCCATTCCTCGTCAATCCTGAAACCAGTCACGACTCGTGGCGACCTCGTGCGCTTGGGTGTCGGCGTGCTAGGGGGATCAAAGATGATCGCGCTCACGAAGAACTCCGATTCCAGTCGAGGGGAAGTCAAGGTCGGTGGACTCGCCGGAAGGATAGACCTATCGACAAATCTGACTTTCTCGCTCGAGAGAACGTAGCTGGGTTTTCGCGGAGATGATTCGGGAGTTCTGAAAGATTGAGAGCGTGGAGAAGACGTTCTGACCGGGACTGCCGTATACGAATCGGGTTTCACCGATGGGGATCCGGAAATCCGGTGCAAGTTCCAGCTACTCTTTCTCGGAGAAGTCTCTTTGGCAGGAGAATCCAGTTCATTTGCGCCGCTCATAGATTTCTCTTCCCGCTTCTTTCCCTTGGCAGATTTGGATTTGGACCTCATCTTCAAGGGTCCTGCTCTCACCTCCCCTTCTCCTTCAGCACGGTGTGATGGACCGGGGGAGGAAACGACAAGTGAGTCCTGATCTTCCTCGTGATCGCTCCACATCTCACCGAACCTCGACGCGTGAGCGAACGTGGATCGGGTTGAAGTACGCGACACGACGACGGGAGTCATGTCCATCCCCGTTGAATTATTTCTGGTCAATGCGAATGGGTCATCCGGAGTCGCCGTCGATCTGGTAGAACTCGTTGTCTTGGCGGGCCAATGAGATGAGGAAGGGCGCGAGGCCAAACGAAAGACTTGTCCGAGCTAGTGGTCTTCGTCCTCTCCTGGATTGCCAACGGCAGAGGTTTATAAAATCTCGACGAAGGGATTCTCCCAAGAAAACCCCTCCCGACCGAATACGAAGAATATGGGGTGCCATGTCTGGTATGCTTGCTCGGACTCCCCTCCACATCACC
>Ga0307517_10013377_pt1 | contig 11151 bp, 7 predicted proteins | sample 23_EM_MG_FD_194515 | JGI IMG/M metagenome (GOLD analysis project Ga0307517, IMG submission 194515) | Populus trichocarpa ectomycorrhiza microbial communities from riparian zone in the Pacific Northwest, United States - 23_EM | ecosystem: Host-associated > Plants > Roots > Unclassified | place... | reverse complement strand
AAAGAGTTTCAAATCTTATTCAAATAATCAATGACTATAATGTTGCGAAAAAATATGATTTAATATAGCAGACACACTTCATGCTAAAATGTCTAAATCAGAATATTATTGATGAATGAATAATAATTACACTGAGAAATCGGTCACTGAAAGGTTAAGTTAAATCACTTATGACTTTCCTAATATTTGGAAGATCATGACACATTGCTAGAAAATGCACTTGATCTTCAAATATAAATTAATCAATTATTAAATTGATAATAAATTAAATTGTTTGATTTATTAAATTCTATTTATTTAGAACTATAATTTATACTTGGTCCAACATATTAGGAACCTAATGAGTCACACACATTAAGAACCATTAGTCAGAAATTAAACCGGGATAATTAATTAAGTGTGACTTGATTGAAAATAAATTTAGAAATTAAGCACTAGAATGTATTTAATTCGGGGATTACAATTCTAGTCCTAGAATAATCAAGTAGAGACTTGATTGATTAAATTTCTATAATTATCCTTTAAGGGGCAAATAGATATTTTATTATTTATAGGGTTTTTAATATTCTCTAGCTATAAATATAAAGTTATGCCTCTTATTTTTAAGAAGTTGTCTATTAGACAAGAAAACTATGTAAATCATAAAATAAAAAGCTAGCACTCTAGACATAGGAATCACTCTCTTCTAAATAGAGATTTAGAAGATTTCTCACTTGTGGTTTGTGTGAATTACCGTTAGAGACCAAATAATTTAACAACTTATAGTTTGTGACAACCCAACTTATATTTAAAACTGAAGAAGATAGTTTGTGACAACCCAACTCTCTTCAAATTGTTTGATTTATTTAATTTTATTTATTTAGAATTATAATTTATATTTGGAACCTAATGGATCACACACATTAAGAACCATTAGTCAGAAATTAAACCGGGATAATTAATTAAGTGTGACTTGATTGAAAATAAATTTAGAAATTAAGCACTATAATGTATTTAATTCAGGAATTACAATTCTAGTCCTAGAATAATTAATAAGGGACTTGATTGATTAAATTTATATAATTATCCTTAAATAATATATAAATATTATTTAAGAGGAAAATAAATATTTTATTAATTATAGGGTTTTTAATGTTCTCTATAAATATAAAGTTATGCCTCTTATTTTTTAAAAATTATCTATTAGACAAGAAAGCTATATAAATCATAAAATAAAGCACTCTAGACATAGGAATCACTTTCTTCTAAATAGTGATTTAGAAGATTTTTCACTGGTGGTTTGTGTGGATTACTGTTAGAGGCCAAATAATTTAATAACTTATAGTTTGTGACAACCCAACTTTCAAAAAAATATTTAAAACTAAAGAAGATTAAATTTTTAAATAACTCTAATATTATATAACAAGATATTATTAACTTTCAAATAATTTTATTTTATTATTTTAGCTGCCTGTATGAATTTCGGTAACCCCAATATTATTATTACAGGAACTCTGCCTGGCTGGTGCAAATAAAATAATTCTGCAGACTAAATTCACATAAATAGATTAATTTGTGGATTTGGTTCAGTTGATAAATTCAACGAGCGACTCGGACTTGGATTGGAGGACCTTTATAATTTGGAAGCAGCGTCATCGCCGGTGCCGGTGTGGATGACTAACTGAGCACAGAATAATCCGTGGCCATGCCCATTCACTGAGCCACAAATTGGTAGTAGGTAATACACGATACAGGGCTACGAATCTGACACTTGTCAACCTAATTAGGGCAAATCTTGGCTGTATATAACTGCAACATTTGTGTTGAGACAGCAATGCTAAAATTTAAGAAAAGAAGAAAGTAGGCAGTAGTACTTGGAATTAAGGTGAGTTGATCATCAGATTAGTAGAGAGAAAATGCAGGCTGTGAAGGATAAACTACATGATATGACCGCCATGCGCCAGGCCAAGGCTGAAGCAAAGGCCGAGGAGAAGGTAATGATTAATTAGTACGTACAATGTATAACCAGTGTTTGTTTGCTAATTAGTAATTACTGTATATGGTTAATAATATAATTTATGCAGGCGGAGAAGGAATTGGCAAAAGCGCGGATGGATGTTGCTCATGAGGTTCGACTGGCGAGAGAGGCCGAGGCAGAAATGGAGCTGCATGTGGCCAAGGCTGGGCAAAGGGTTGAGAGGGAGATTGCAAAGCATGAATTCAATGAGAATAATATTGTGCCTCAAAATAATAATATTAATATGGATGGCAAGGTCTACAACCACGGATCTCAAAATGATGATCCCAGAAGCTATGGAGATGGATATGCTTCTCAAACTGACAACTACTGCGGCGGCGGCGGCGGCAATATTAATAGTAATGCCGCCACTACCAATCTCACAGGGGCTCCAGCTGATGCCACTGCTGCTGCAAATTATACCAGTGCTGGTCGTGCTGCTTCGTTTCCTCACAATGAACGCTTGTGAACTAGTTCTGTTCTGTCGTCTCTGATATCAAATATTGATTCGTCTCTTCTCTCATGGACGTTTCAGTTCAATAACAAGCCAGTCCGATCAAAATTAACTGGTCGTTTATATTAAATCTATCTATGTTGATTTTAATTCAGTAATTAATAGCTGCTTCCTTCCTTTAATTTTTCCATTTTCTGCTTCATTTTATTTCACGTACGATATATAATTGTCTTTTGTAATTTCATCACTCCACGTAGTAGTGATAATGCAATGATATTTGTACGTCTTGATAATTTTATTAATCCCCGCCCCATCAAATCTACGAGTGTAAATATTGAATCGCAAAAAAAATTAATAAATAAAAAGAAGATTGTAAATATGAATCTTGAATTTATAATTCTATTTTGAAAAAAAAACATATTATGACTGTATTTTAAAAAGACTACAAAACCTTTAAATATATTAGAAAACTCTACCTCTGCCAGAAAACAATTAAAAATTTAAAAATATAAATGAAATAAAAAAAGAAATTCAAAATTAAACATGAGATAAAAAAAACAAAAAAAATTAATAAAAACCATCGGAGCATCAGCACTCGAAAAGCAATTCTAGAAAATTTGATGGTCTTTTCAATGATGCAATAGCTTCTATAAAAAAAATTACCCGTAAAATCACCTATAAAAATTTAAATTCGATCCAATAATCATATCTACTGTTATCATAGTTTTAAGAAGTTAAATAATTCTGGACTTTTCAATTATTTTTTTAAATATATTCAATCTAGACAGTAATTTCATATCCTCGGCCAAATACACTGAATCACCTATTACAAAATCTTTAATTAATTTTATGCATGGGAAAAAAATAGAATTAATTATGTGTAAGATAAGTCTTATATCGAGAAAATTAACTAGGTAGAGTACAAGAAATGTTTTTCAATGTGCACTCCACGCTAGCAATGATTATATATCAGATCATCATTTGAAAGAAATTACCAGAGATTGAAAGAAATTAACCACGAAAATGGGTTGAGACTGACTAAAATATGAGGTACAGTTGCGATTAGGTTTAAAGTATGGATCGAGCAAGCAAGCGGCTGTACCTTGTCAATGGCGTCTTCATCGTGCCTCTCTGTCTCTTGCTTTATAAGCAACTAAAAATAAAATTAATTAGGTGCTCACGTACTCTTCCTCTAAACCACCACACTTCTCCTCCCTCTCTCGTGGTCAAATATACCCGCCCACTAATTGTACGTACGTTTTTCTTCTTGTCAAATGTCAAAGTTGCTGTTGAACCACCCAGCAAATCTCACCAACATGCATGCTTCTAGTTAAATTCATTACTCTCTTCCTGTTTTATTTTACACCGATAATCAATCCGCTCATGTTTCTTTAGCTTGCTAGCAATAGCCATCATTGCCGGCGCCTCAGCCCCTATCAGATCAACTTAGACTTGTGGTTGGCCGGCACCGAGTACATGTAATAACAGCTAGCAACAAGATCAAGAACATGGCCGAAGCTGCCAAAGTAGCTGAGAAAGATGTGATCACCGCTGTCTACAAAGTTAACCTGCACTGCCAGCAATGTGCACGGGATATCAAGAAGCCTCTTCTGTCCACCCAAGGTGCGTGCATGCATGCATAGTTAATTGAGGTGGAGAATTGATTAGTCTTCGCTTAACTCTCAAAATTAATATGTAAATGCAATGAATGCATGCAGGGGTTCACAGCGTGGAGGCTGATGCTGAGAAGTCCGAAATCAAGGTTAAAGGGGTGATTGACGTGATAAAAATACACAAACTACTAGAGAAATTGAGCAAGAAAAAGGTTGAGCTGGTTTCACCATTGGTTAAGGTCACAGAATCTGTAACGGAGAAGAAGGAAGTAAAGGTTGAAGCCAAACCAGCTGTAAGCATATATATATATATAGATTAATTGATGTTTAAGACGCAATTATCACAGCTCTATCTTTAATTCATTTCCATGTAAATATGCTGAGCTAACAATGATTTTAATTATATCTGTGTTCTATTTTGAAGCCAAAATTAAGCACCCATTCTATAAAGGTTCACTTGCACTGTGATAAATGTGAGAAAGATCTGCGCGATAAGTTACTGAAGCACAGAAGTAAGGATTTCTTCTCTTCTTTTTTTCCTTTTTTAATCAACAATGATGTTAATTCGGACTTAATTCAAACATTATATAATTATTAGTAAAATTATTATGAAGGTATTTACAGTGTGAAGACGGACATGAAAGCACAAACTATAACAGTTGACGGAACAATGGAGGGTGATAAACTAGTAGCTTACATGCGAAAGAAGGTGCACAAAAATGCAGAGATTATACCCCCAAAATCTGAGAAAATGGAGGAAAAGAAAGAAAAGCCAAAAGTCGAGGCTAAACCCAAAGAAGAAAAGGCTGAAATGGTGGAATTCAAGGCAGAGAAGAAAGAAGAAAAGGCTGAAATGGTGGAATTCAAGGCAGAGAAGACAGTGGAGGTAAAGACTACAGAGAGAGTTGCGCCTTATGTTGTTAACTATGTCTATGCTCCTCAGTTTTTTAGTGGTGAAAATCCACATGACTATGTCTATGCTCCTCAGTTATTTAGTGATGAAAATCCACATGCTTGTTTTATAATGTAGAAGATTCACAAATTAATTTTATATATGTGTGTGTGTGTTTGCATTTAATGCCTTAAATGGATACTAATATTGTAGATCCGCCGAAGGGTTTTCTTTTGAATTATAAAAAAGAGCTACGAACTTGAGAATTCTTGTAGCGAAAGGGACACCTAGTTTTGCAATAATTCATAAATATGTTTTGTTTCTTTTTATGCATATTTTTGTAATTAATTAGTAAGGTATCTTTGGATTATCCCTCACATCAACCGAGATATAAATCAATTATTTTTTTTTATTTTTTATTAATATGGGTGTTAAGGTCAACTTGCGCGTACCTCGACTAATCTTACAGATTCTAAAATTAGCACCTATATAAATCTCTAGTACAGAAATTGAATTTAAGATTTCATGCCCTTCTTCAAATTCTTATCACTTCGCCACCATGGGCCACCATGGTTAATCCATCACTTTTTGAACTATACAAGTCAGAGTGGAATATATGTTTTGTGCTATGTAGACACTTGCTACTTCATCTGGAAAATAACAAAATCGAAGGAGCCTTTTTTTGTTCATGATGCACCCAGCTATTATATATATATATATATGCAGAACAAATTAAAGCGCAGTACCTTTCTCATGACATCATTTTTATTACATAATTATGCATGTACTTGTTTAAGAAAATCGTCCAATCCGTCTGCGTGATATACAGAAAACGCAATCTGTACAAACAGTACTGCCACATATGATTTTCCGCAAGAAAGGATCATATCTCACTGTGTGTGTGAGAGAGAGAGATTAATGAAGCTCCTTCATGGTCATCATCATGCTGAATGCTTTTGTTATTCGTGACTGATATCTTGTAGAAGCTCATAAATTTTGCTATGAACTCTGTATAAGAAAAAAAAAAACGATCAAATTAACATATATAGCACTGAGAAATAACACTGAATTTTTCTAGTGATAGTTTTTTTTCTTCTGTTTTTTTACCTTCAATCCTCACAAAAAGGTGATCAGCATTTTTCCTTGCCGGATCATGAAGCCTTTTACCAGCCTCCTCATGTCGACTGCGCAGAAATATCAGTTCGTTCTCACTGATCTCTAACATGTTTCCATCATTTCTCTGGTGCATGATGAGAACAAGAATTAAGAATGTAATAACATAAGCTTATAAGATAATTAAAACATATATATATATATATATATGCGCGCTTAATTCTCATACATTGTAGTCCTTATGTAGACCGTCGAGTTGGAGCTGAAATGGCTCATCCAAATGCTTCTTCAGTTCTCCAAGAAGGGACTGTATCAGGGATGATCTGTTTAGTCAGTATATATCAGAGCCTATGATCTGAATCACTACCTACACTGAATTTTGAGAAATTAAATAGGAAAGTTCCTAGCTACCTACCTCGAAAAAGAAATCAGGAGATACATCATGCTCTATCAGATTTTGAAGCTTCCCACGGATGATATACAGCCTGTTGTTAAGCAAAACTTGTGCAAATTAATTAGCAGCCATCATTTTCTTTATCTCTAATATACCTTAATTAGTTGGCAAAGACAACAGTTCCCAGCTGAATCACGTACTGTTTTGGGCTTTGCTCTTCAACCATATCCTTGGCGATATTTGCAATATCATCTTCCCATCCAGTCAGGATTTCTTGATCTTCTGTGAAGGGATAACTTCAAGCAGGAAAACAGGGTATAAATTAATTAATTACATTAATGAAGACAAGGATATTAAACATTAAGAGTAATTATACATTACTTCACCTTCCGTGCCAGGAGGCTTCAAATGATCGGATGGCTTGACGAAGGTTGTTCTTAGATTTGTCAGCAATCTTTTCAGCCAATGGATATGGCAATTCTATGGCTTCTTGTTCAGCTATGAATTCCAAAACTTGAACAACCTATTTATAAAGTTAACACGTTTGTAAAAGAAAGAAAGAGATTAATCGTAGCCAGCTAGCTAGTAGATATAGTAATATTCCAGTGCTAATATATAGTCACCTCTCTTTTTGAAGGTGGCAAAAGCTGGACAACAGTGCAAAGTGATCTAATTGGTTGAAGCCTTGAGACATCGTTGCAGCAGAAGAAAAATTTACTGAATCCTTTATACCTCTCCAGCACCCACTTAATATAGAGGAGGGCATCTGTAGATAGCATGTCTGCCTCGTACAAAATAATTGCTGCAAATATATATTGTCATTTTTTTTATTTTTTCAAGAAAAAACCAGTAGGGATCTTGGTTTTTAATTGAATATATCATAGGAATAAAAATAGAAATACCTCGGCAGTCATCAAGTCTTGACTTTGGATTAATAGGGTTGTTGGAAATAATCCTCTTATTATGATTATTATGTGTTTCCTTGATGAGCTCAACAATGACTTGCTTTTCATAGCCTTTGAGATCAGAGAGATTGACTTCTACGTGTTGGGAGGATACCTTCACTCTTACCTGTATACTTCCAATCTGTTCCCCCTGCATGCCATGCACGGCCACCATAATCATCATTTTTTATTTTTAATTAATTTATTAATTAATTACCAGATATATGTATATTAATTGAGAGATTAACCACCTTCAAGTTGAATGACTTGCATTCTTCCCTCGCCTGTGAAGGCATGAAGAAAAACATAAAGAATTCAATGAATTGTTTGTCCGAGCACGTAAGTGGGTTTAATTAAGATTAATCAAGAAAAAAGAATTAAGCAGTGCGTGTATGAATGAAGGGCAATTAGTGTGTACTAATTAATATTAATTATGAAGGTTAAAAACTCAAAAAAAAAAAAAAAAACCTGCACTCTCTCCTGTCCAAAGGCTTCCTGAAGCATGGCCCTTATCATGGTTCTCTTTCCAACGCCTGCAGGTCCTTCAAATATGAAATGGTTGCAATCAAAGTCCCTCATCTGTAAATTTTATATATATAGAACGGATTATTTGGCTGTAATGACTCAAAACGCCTCTGGTTAGTAATTAAATTGATCACTCCCACTTGTAATAAATAAAAGAGAGAAGAACAAAACTCACGACACCCTGCATCCTAATGGCTTGATCTCGATTGCAGATGAAATCTTTCAAGGCTTTGGGCTGGTACTTGTTTGCCAACGTAAACTTCCTGTCAATATTCATCACGTCATGAGTACTTGGACAGTCCAGTATGTCACGATGATCATCATTTGTTAGAGATGGTGCTGCAGCAGGTGGTTTTGATTCTGATACTCTCTCCCTCAATGGCTTCTCTTCAGTAACAACTCGTAAGGCATTAACGTCACGCGTCTCCTTCTCTAAGGTCGTCCTGCCTGATGTTTGAGAAGAGAAGGAGGAGGCAGAATGACTGGGAGCTGCAGGTCTTGGCTTCATAGGTTTAATTTTGTCAGTGCTGGTAGCAATTACTGCAGCCGGGGCATTGTTCTCCTTGCCCTTGACGTTGTTAGATTTAGAGGAAATCGAAAAGCAAGAACTCCACTCTTGCATCTTAAAGATGAAAGTTGAAAGAGAAGAGGAAGTGACGGCTGTGGCATGGCTTTCACGGCAGGGACTGGTTGGGGGTGTTGGCAAATGATGTCTCTCGCGGCTGATGATGAGGGAATAATCGACGAGGCCCTTGTAATAGGGACTGCATTTTGCGTTCTTGTCATGGAGGATGTTAATGGCTTCTTGTCTTCTATTATGTGCCTCGAGACTCTCCTCGGTTAAGTTGGAGTGCCTGGATGACCAATCTGTGCTCTTCCTTTCTGGGAGGATGAAGGTGCCTAGTTTGCCGATGTTACTCCAAGCTTGCCAGTAGGACGACTTGGAGGAGTGATTAGAGTACGCAGATTGGTTGGACGGAGGTAGACGGGGGGCGGCTTTGGATGGTGATGATGTACATGACAGGTAGGGATCGGAAGTGGACTGAGGGATTGCTGGACTCGGCGGCATGGCATAATTTTCGGAGCTGAGATTTCTGTTTGTCCTGGGAAGAGGAGGTGGGGGTGACACTAACTATGGCAAAACATAGGATTATGTGTAAATCAATTTGATTTTGAAGGATATTCCAAAGAATGGCGATTGCATCTATGATCAACAAACGGGTATAATATTTACTTTATTATAACACCACTGCTGATCCGCGGGACTCTTGCGACACGAACTATGCAGAAACTGGAGTTCGACAAAGCACCAGCCTTCAGGTCGTCCATGCCTCTGTCAGAGCATGAATTTTAAGCTACAGAAATCGCTCTTGACCTGTTTGATAAGAATTCCCTTCTTGATTTGATTCCTCCTCGTGAACTGGTTGATTATCTGATTTTCTATTAGAAGCGTTGCTCTATTGAAAAGTGCTAGTGTGTAAAGGGTTCCCAATTTAGCTCTCTATTTTGCCCTTCGCTGTCCTCGAAAAAGTGTTACAGTGAAGCCAAGGCAAAAGAAGTGCTCAAACTCTAGGTTCTTGTAATGGATGGGTGGATTTCTCAGGAAACCACTGATTCGGTGTGATGACCTCCTTTTACCTGATTGGGGAGAACGTAGATGAAGATACAAGTCTCTCTAGGCTTGAGAACGGAACTTTCACCTTCAACTAAATAAATTTATCATAATTTTGCATTGTCTATTCGTCAAACTGAACAGGAATTTGCTGTTTTAGCAAATCGAAGGTGTAGCAAGAATCTTGAATCAGAAATCGAGCGAGCCTATAATAAATTCTAAAATAACTGTACAGAACTCTCAGATGATAAATTTTACAAAATTGCTAGTAACGATGATCTCACTGAACTGCTAGTCTTTGAAGATGATCCAAGAAAACTTCAAAGCTCACATCATCTGTAAACAAGACATCTCCACCGGGAAGAAGAGAATCAGAGTTGTATGTAGCAGAAGGGTTCAATTTTGCCAGAAGAAAACGGGCCTGAAATGACATAATATGTTAGCAACACAGTACCAAATTAAACACATGTACCAGTTAATTTGATTACAACAGGCCAAATAACCATGCATCTAATACCAAGACACATGGCAATTGATGAAAATAGTTTCAATTTGGATGCATAGGTCCCCCTATAGTAAAGCATATGCAGCAAGCTTGTCTTTATTCGGTCAAGGATACAAGGCAAAAATTCTGTTCAAAACAGTTCAGAGAACTGGCAATAAACTGATGCGTTTGTTTTGGGGGGTTAGTTTTCAGATTCTACAAATTGTTGGCTACAAGCACAAGAAGCACATAGGAACTAAAAGCCCCTAGAGACTAGCCACGAGGTGCAAAACGCAAAAGCATGTATGTAGTTTTAATATGTAAAATGTGTAATAACACTATTTGCAAGACACGACAGAAGAAGGCCCTTTTAAAAAATGGGGGAAACAATCTTAACAATGACAATTTAATTAGCCTATTTAGCTCGAATGGTCAGTCAAATGTTGTTGATAAAGGTTTCCCCAGATGCTACAAGGGTTTGAAACCTCTGTTTACTAACAGGCAAAAAATCAAATTTATCAATAACATAAAACTACGTAGTATATGATAAGAAAATGTTTCAAGCAATGAATTTACCACCATCTATTCCATTCTTAGAAGGATAGAAACATTATCCTTGTAAAGCATAAGACTGGCAAACATTAAACTCTCTCTCAAACACACACAAAAAAAAAGTACGCCAAAGTCCCCCTACTTGTCAAATATTTCTCCCTTTTCAGCTTACTTCAGAAAACAGTTGTGGGCCTAACAAAACAACTACATCTGTATCTTTTATAAATAACAAGAATGAGACTGATGATAGTGATGATGGCATCTTCTTCCCCTAGACATTTTGTCTCTATTGACCAGGCGCTTGGTAAAGAGCCTTGGTAGCAGGTGAAGTGCCTTGCTAACTTAAAAGTGTTTAGCCACGAAGAAACCTTCTGCATGGTGCCTATAGTTCATGTTTAACAACAGTGGTTCTACAGAATGTACATTGTGGTGAAAACTTGAACTTCCAGTCACAAACTAGTAGTGGAACAAAGGATAAGAGCAAACCGATGTTGCTTATCAAAAAAAAGAAAATTCAAATTCATGTTATCCATAACGAAATGATCATTTACAAGTTGCTAACCTGTGAACCA
>Ga0307517_10013376_pt1 | contig 11152 bp, 4 predicted proteins | sample 23_EM_MG_FD_194515 | JGI IMG/M metagenome (GOLD analysis project Ga0307517, IMG submission 194515) | Populus trichocarpa ectomycorrhiza microbial communities from riparian zone in the Pacific Northwest, United States - 23_EM | ecosystem: Host-associated > Plants > Roots > Unclassified | place... | reverse complement strand
AGGATCGATGGTCATCTCATCTAATTTTAAGTCGAGGTTAGTCTCTAATTCAATCTGCCCCATTTGATTTTTTATTTTTAGAGTCGGTTACTTCTCGACTCGACAGTTTCTCAAAGTTTTTTTTTTTTTTTTTTTAAATTTTAGTCCAACTCACAAAGAATCCTTATAATGAAGGTGATTTTGTTTTGCTAAAGAGATGATTTCTCCGAGAAGAAGAATGTATTATGAAAATATAAAATGCACAGCATGTCGTCCATGGTGAAGCTGAACTTACTACAAGCCCATGGTGAGGCTGTACTTATTGCAAGCATAAAAGGTTCAAAATGAAAATAGAGGAATCGGAATGACATTTTAATTCTAATACTATTTTTGGAATAATAATAAAGAATAATCAAAATAAAATTTAGGAAAAATTAATGTAAACCTCCTAAGGTTTAAGTAATATTTTCTTTCAAATTAAATAGGATTTCATAATTAAATAATGAAATTAGTTTTAATTGCAAGAATATTTACCCAAAGTGCCTTTATAAGTGGAAGAAGAAAATAGAAAAACAAATCCAAATTAGCTCAGAAAATAAAAAAACACAATAGAATTAATAGGATATAATCCAACCTTAATCCCATATTTCTTTTATACATATATTATCAATCCATGATTCAACAAAGAATGTCAAGTGAGTATAAAAGGCGTCATAAGAGTAGCAATCGAACCAGCTCAGCCGCATCTTCTTCCCCACCACCAAACCTAGCCATTTTCTCCACCATCTAAGCTGTGACAAAACTGAGACTAACACAACCCAACCATCAAATCTAGGATATAGCATACAGCTATGCCTTCGTTTCCACCACCATAACAGCAAAATCAACAAACTCAAACCACTAGTAACCCTTCACAATAACCACCATTCTTCAGCCATCAATAGCCACTATCCAAACCTCCACCAACCCGAACTAGTCCATCTCCTCGGCACCAACCAGATGTGCACACAAAACCACAACGCCTAATTTTATTTATAGCATATTTAATTAGGGATTTACTTTTTCTTTCCTGGGCTCCCTTTTTTTTTATATAGAAATTTGTTAATTATTTATGGTTTTATTTATTTATTGATGGGTTCATTTTGTTGTGAATGTTTTTAATAAAACACGGATTTGTATGCTAATAGATAATTATAGTGTTTGATTTTTGTTTCCTATTTCTAGTACGAAATTGACGATAAATTTAATTATAACGTGGAGATTTTATGTAAATTTTGATAGATTTTGAGAGAGAGGAGGAGATGAGATTTTAATTGAAGAGAGAAAAAAGAAGAATTATATTTTTGAGATATAGGTTGTGAATAAATAGGGGCATTTTTATCTTTTAATCAAAGTAAATTTTTAAATGTAAGAAGTGTTATCAGGTTAAAATAAAATATTAATTAAAGATTAAAATATAATCACAAAAATATTGATGGCAATACAAATAATAAAATGATTGTTGAAGATAGTCGAGAAGGAGAAGTAGATTATGAGATAGTGACAATATTATAATAATAATGTTAATATATTTTAAAAGTTATGTCAACATTACAGCTGGTGGTAGGGAAATGATGGTAGAATATGGACATCAACAATAATAATAATATTTTTTTATTAAAAAATAATATTTTAATTATCATGATGATGGTTGTCTCATGGTTGAAGGGGTGATAATGATAAAAATAGTAAATATATAATAAATAAATAAAAATATATCATTTTAAAAAAATAAACTAATTCATATTCCTAGTTTTTATTCTTATCTTCCCTCATGATAAAAAAAAGAGTTTAATTTTCTGGACCACTTTTCATTTTTATTTTCACTTCATTTCAACCAAATACTTGTACAACCTCAGAGTAAAAGAGGAAAAACAAGATCCTAAATTAAAGTACATACTAAAACTGGTATCTTGTAAATTCGTGTAACAGTGAAACTGTTTATTTTTATGTTTTAAAAATATTTTTTAAAAAATGAAATTTATTTATTTAAAATTAATATTTTTTATATTTTTAGATTTATTTTGATATGCTATTTTAAAAATAATTTTTTAAAAATAAAAAGTATTATTTTAATATATTTTAAAATAAAAAATATTTTAAAAAACAATAATATAAAAAAAAAAAGTATGCAAGGATACGAGATCTTTTCAGTACGTACGAAAGAAGCAAAAGAGTTGATAAATTGATTAAGCATACAAGGCACTAAAATATTCCTGGGCGGCTGATTCTGACGTACCCCTTTGACATTGCAGTTAATATTATAAGTTTTCTCACTCAAATGCATTGAATCCGAGTAAAATCTACTGCTGCTTCTGTTACAAGCATGTACATACCTTCCTTCTGGGTTCGAATGTTGATGTCCCAAGCGTGTGATTCTATTTTTCTTTCTTTCTTTTATGCCCAGATATTGCTCTATCTCTATCTTAATCAAGGTGACATTCTTGATCACCAACCAAGAAATGATCACCAGAATTCTGAAACTGTTGGTCCTGTAGTGTAATTTAGACGGGAGGTCTGTTTTTCAAAGCCAATGACTAGACCAGCACATAAAACTTTAATATTTACTCTGAATTAAAGATTAAAAAAAAAAAAAGCTTCAGTGTTTCTAAATAAGGATGGCCCCATAACCTAATAGCTTAGGCTATTTGACCATCAATGTATTCAAGATCCTTACTGTTGCAAGCATATGATATGCAGTTTCCTCTCACAATTAGTTTGGAGGAACCTTTCTATACAGAACCTTTATAACAGTTCGAAAAGTTTGCAGCAGAACGCTCTCTATACAGAAGCCTTCAGTTCAATAATTAAAAAGCTAGCATCTGGCTCATGGAGTTACTTCTTTGTGTATTCAATAGTGCTGGTAAATAATCAAGAGATAAAGAATGCTTTCATGTGGCCTCCGAGTGGTAAGATTTGAGACGAAAAGCAATGCCTGGAAAGGACCTTCAAACTAGGAATCTCAACGGGAACATGATTTTTTAAAGTATTTGAATGAAATAAAATGAAAGTTGGAGCACTTTAAGTAAAGTGATGGAGGCCTTGACAAAGTTTCTCTTTATAAGTCACTATAATTTTCAAAACAATTTATTATTGTCCCTATATTTTATTTTTATTTACAAATTTCCTTATTTAATTTTTTTTGTTCCTTGTATTCTATATATAAGATGCAGCAAAGCAAGAGCAATATAAAACTCAGCAGATTCTCCTGCCAGCTTTCAAATCCTTTAATTCCGTCTCAGCAGATCATGAACTACTGGAAGGCTTTCCAATAAAATATATATGTAGAGCACACAGGGCGTACACAGATAAATCCTTGCAAATGATTAGGACATGCATGCACACAAGTCAACAGAGAAGCCTTAAAATACACAAATCCACCTCTTTCTTCATGTTCAAATTCTATTATCCTCCAAAACTTTAGCTGTTCAGTGGATTAAAGCACAAGTTTCCCAGTGGATTAGAATCCCATCAATGTAGTGGGATTAGGTTAGGTTAGCTGTTAATTAACAGATCACGCGTGACCTTTGATATATTTCTTAACATTTTCCAATCATCCTCCCTTTCTTTTGTTTGTGTTGAATTTATGTAGCTTTTGTTTGTTATGTAAATGACAACATGGCTATACAAAGTGATCATCTTGCAACATCTGAAGGAATCCTAGAGAATGTTTGGGCAAGCTACATTGGAGAACATAGAGGAGACAAAGTAACAAGCAATGACGAACAAGAAGAGATTAAATCATCGCAGGAATTGCCTAGTCTTGATAGTAGAGATGGGTCAATGGAGGTTCTAGAAAGGCTACCAAGTCTAGGCAGATGGATATCGATGGGTACGGAGTCCTGGGAGGGACTTCTTGATGGAATCATTCCTGAAATTAACTATAAAGAACTTACTTCCAATGATAGAGCAGAAAACAAAGGCCCCAGCAGCCTAAGCTCCAAACAGAATACTGTGAAAACAGAGAAAGTGACCACCAGACACTACCGGGGAGTAAGGAGGCGGCCTTGGGGCAAGTATGCAGCAGAGATAAGGGATTCTTCGAGAAAAGGAGCTCGCGTTTGGCTTGGAACTTTTAAAACAGCTGAAGAAGCAGCTTTGGCTTATGATAAGGCTGCTTTGAGAATTAGAGGCCCCAAGACAAACCTCAACTTCCCACTTGAAACAGTAGCCAAGGCAATGGGCATTGACTGCTCCAAAAATGACTACAGTGTTTCATCTACCACAACTTCACAAGGGTATGACACGTCTTGCACAATTCTGGGAAGCGTTGACAAAGTTTCAGTGATCCCTAGAAGAAGGGTATCAAGAGATTGGGAAGTGAACGATGATTTGATAATTATGGAACAACCTGGAATTCAGAGAATGGCTTGCGTAGAAGAATTGTCTGTGGATGATTTCGACGTGGTAGAATTTCAGGACCTGGGGAGTGACTACCTGGACAGTATGTTTTCCTCTTTCTAGATGTATAACATAGCCATTTCTTTTGTTTTATTCAATCTCGTCATAATTCTTAGATATGGGATATGTGGCATCGCATTCTTTCCCTCTTAAGTGTGTAATTAATGTCCCCGTTATACCACAACCATAGTCTTGGATTGAGCCCCAGAAAGTGTAGGAATATTTAGAGGCGACTCCTACGGGTAATTCAAGAGGTAGCTCTCATCCTGTACAAAGGTAGAGCATTTTGTTCCGTAAGGGACATGGTTCCCACGCATGGCTAGGCTCAGCTTTAATATCATTTATAATGCACCCAAACTCGAGGGAGAGGTTTGGTGCTTAAATGAATAGCTTCTATGTCTACAAGTATAGCACTAATAAGGCCTCTTATCCTCATAACCCATAAAAAAAATATTCCTTGTTGAACATATTTAACCATACCTTTTATCTACGCAATCTCCCAATAATCTTTAGATGTGAGATATAGGACATGACATTCTACCTTCTTAAGTTTGTCATGTCCCCATCGCACTACAATCATAGTCCATGATCGAGCCTTGAACACTGTAGGATTCTAGAGGTGGCTCCTATGGGTTCAAGAGGTGTCTTCCACTCTGTACAAAATGTAGCACTTCGTCTCGCATAGGTCTTAGTTGCCACAGTAAACTAGGGATGGCTTTGATACCATTTATAATGCCCTATACCTGAGGAAGGAGCTTGATGCACAAATGAACAGCTTGTTGCTTATAGGTTCATTAGTCATACGTTTTATCTTTTTTAATCTTCCTATAATGTGTGTGGCATGGGGCATTTCGATAAACTTTGGGCTTGGAAATGGATAAGAGTAAACTAAGAAAAGATAAAAATGAGTCACAGGAGGGAAAGCTGTTTTACCTGGAACACTGCTGGAACAGGAACTGTACATAGTGGTGGCACATGTGCTGGACGCGCTGGCATGTTTGCCGCATGTGGGATGGCGGTGAATGTACTTCATACGCGGGCACCAAACCTGCAAACAAATGCTAGAAATTTAAGCTTTCAATCCCTTTCCACTGGTTACCACTAACAGTGATTCACACTTTTCCTAATATGAGAGGTTTAAGCCCTTTTTCTACTTCCATTTCAAACAAGTTTTTTTTATGTGTTAGGTTTTTACTACTATCGTTGGTGATGTGGTTCAGGTCTGTTTGGTGTTGCACAATGACTTGGTGGTGTGATTCAGGTGTAGGTCGGTTCAAGAAAGGTTCAAGGGTGGGTTGAACTGGCTTGGTTATATAGAGAGAGGACAATGATTTGGGTTGTGTTGAGTGTTTTAACAGCGTGAGGGTTTCGAAAATGGCAGTGAAAAGGATGAACAGTGGATGATTAGTGATGGTGGTGGTCACTTGATGAGAGAAGGGAAAATATATTTGATTTGTAGATCTTTCAGATTAGCGTGCTTTGTTTTGGTTGGAGGATATGGCGGTCAGTAATGGATTGACTAGAAAAAAAGAGAAAACAAAGAGAGAATGATGGCTGCCGGACTTTGGCAAGGTGAAAGGAGAGATAACTATTGTGATTTTCCTCTCTGTTTTTTCTTTTTAGTTTTTTCTATTTTGAACTAGTCACTTCTTTTTAGAGAGAATGATATTGGTTTTTCTTTCTTGCTTTTCTCTTATATATATATATATATTCCTTTTGTATTTATTTATATTTGTTTTTATCCTCTCCTTTCTTATATCTTATTTTCAGTTACTTGGGGAGAGGGTTATAATTTTAAGGTCATTTTATCCCCTCTTTTTTTTTAATTTTTTATTTTACTCACCAATCTTTTCGTTTCATTTCATTTTTATTATTTTTATTATTATTATTGCTTTTTTTAATTTTAATCCTTTATTTTCTCTTATCTAAAAATTTATCACTAAAAAATAAAATACACGAAGGCATAACATATTATGAAACAGTTATAAATTGATGGAATTACATCAAAAAGATATTTTTTTTTGAAAATTTTATATTTATTATTTTTGTTAGTTTATTTTATTTTTTGAAAAGGCTTGGGAAAATGAGGGTAAAAAACTAGTTGCAACAATGTGATGCTCTATATACCATATTTGAGGATTATGAAAAGATTGAATAAGATAAAAGAAATGACTAATATTGGATGTATATGAAGCAAGGAATATTCCATTTTGTCGATGAGGAAAAGAGGCCCAACAAGTTTTGTATTTATAGAGACCTAGAAGTTGAAGAGTGTTGTACACCAAAAACAAATTAAGCTGAAGGCCTCCTCTGTCAAATTCAAGATAAAAACTTTTGCACACTTTCTTGGAGAATTGATTTTGAGTGAAATCGGATGTGACACGACATATAAAAATAGAACAGGGTATATTGCCCTCAAAACCCTAAAAAAATAGTTAAAATTGTTGAAGAAAACTTACAGGTTTGAAAATTCGGAGATATAAAATTTGTTCTCGATGACCAAGGGCCTAACATGAAATAAAAATAGCATAAATTTTGGAATTAATACTAAAATAAAAAAGGATATTTAGATACAAGCTATAATTTCTAATTAAGAGCAATATGGTCTAGATCTGGAGGTTTGGATCACTAAAAGGTCTGGAAGTAGAACTTCGAAATGGATCCTAACTTCGATAAGGCCTATGATGGCTTTATAGTCATTGCGACACTTTAGGCCTCTGAATCAGCTTTTTAAATGGGTAAGATTTTCACAGACTAGATACTTTGGATCAAAAGTTATCGATAAAGCAACAGTTTATGTTTGCACTTCGAAGTTGTCTTCTCGAACTTTCGTCCATCGATCTGCTCCCTAAACTCTCTAGCTAGCGTCCCATGTCAAAATGTTAGCTCCTAGTGCTCTAAAAACTACTCGTCAATTCATCCCTCGAGGTAAACTTTAAGGATTCTTAAAGCTCGGGAACTAAAGTATAATACCATGGAAATTGTAGAGACAAAAAAAAAATATTATAGCCCCATTAATTACACTTGACCTCTTCAATGCTTATACTGGTGCGGGTGGCAGCTGGAAGGCTTACAGGCCAAAAGAAGTCAAATAAGGGAAACAAAATGAAATACTCATCCGCTGATAGGGACGTCTTGATTCTGATCTTTGATCTAAATTGAAGGGCAGGTGGGAAATAGGATTGAAGGAAGATTCAAATTCGATTTCGATAATTGATTACAGCAATTTTGGTCAAATTTGATCACTACAAATTAGCCGACCAATTCTTGAACCATTTTGACGTGAACCTAATATCTTTGCAAGCATGGAATTTAAGAAATTGGGATGTTTTATACATGGCGTGAAGGTAATATTCCACGATCACATGACCATTCAAAACCTTAAAAGTTCAATGTCCCAATATACTATATTTATAACATGCACGTGATATTGGAATATTGAATTGAACCAGTCAATGGCATGGCCTTGTATGAAAATGATAAAAGAAAGGGAAAAAAACAAACAAATTCTTGCACCAACAAGACTTTTGCCACCAAAGCTGGTCTCTTGGACCACCCTCAGCACCTCCATTTACGCCACCAAATCATGTGCCCACCTCAGTCACCACATCTCATATATATCCCAATTACATAAGAAATGCATGTTTTTTGACAAATCCAATATCAATTCGATAATTTGTTTCGGTGATTTTATTTATCAAAGTCCTGCACAGTTATGTGAGGGAGAATACATAGATTAAGTTACTGTTTGTTTTTATGGTTGGAAAATATTTTTGTAAAAGTTTTTTTTGAGAAAATTATTTTTTTTATGTTTTTAGATCATTTTAATATACTGATGTTAAAAATAAAATTTTAAAATTATTATTTTGATATATATTTTAAATATAAATTATATAAAAAATACCTGAATCTTTACTAGAGGGATTTTATATTATACTTGCTAAACACAAATGATATTAATTAATAATTCTTGGATGCAATGACATTAATTTTCGGCAGGTCATCCACATTAATTAACATTTGAACCACAGTAAGACAGGCATGTGGTTTTCCGATTTTAGGACTTTTATACACTGCGTATGAACTTCAATTTTTAATCACAGCTTTAAATCTTAGGACAGGTTGAATTAATTATAGTATTTAGTTCCCTATAACTCTTCTTTGCTCTTGGCCTTTCTGGCACTTTTCTTATTACGAAATAACACTCTAAAGATGCAATTATATTTGTGCTTTGATGCACTCTAAAACCATACAAACTGACATCTTCTTATATACAAAACCCAAAAAACGATAAAAAACAAAAAAAAAAAAAAACAAGTCAAAAAAGAAAGAAAGAAAGAAGAACGATTCAAAACGTTCCAGGTAGAGATTTCCCTCGCTATCTCAACAAAATTAAGCAAAAGCGAGTAATTAATTCTCGAGGATATCCGACCCCTGACGGCGTGACTCCCCACTTGTGCTGCTCTCTGATTCAGATTGTGATGTTGCAATAGTTATTGTGCTAGAGCTACCGCATGAATCCATAGCTTTTTTACTTGACGTCCTTGTTGAGCTAAAAATTGGCTGACAGTTTTGAGTTGATATAGCAGCCACCACTTCAGCTGGAAAATTAAGGAGGGCCTTAGAGCCACGCATGTTAAAAGCAGCCCTATCATAAGCCAGGGCAGCCGCCTCCGCCGTTTCGAATGTGCCTAGCCATATACGAGCCCCGTGTCTTTTGGAGTCACGAATTTCTGCAGCATATTTCCCCCATGGCCGACGCCTCACGCCCCGGTAATGCTTCTTTGCTATGACTGTCCTCGCTGGTTGGAGCATGCCTGAAGTGTTGATTTGGCTTCTCGGAAGTATATTATATGTACTGCTATTCGGGGCACTGGCCTCGTTGATCATCTGATATATGACCATGTCTTGTGAGTCATTCTCATTAAAGGGGAGCTCATGGATCTGGGAGCTTAATACCATGGTTTGCTTATTGCTCGGAAGGGGATTTGGCTGCAGTTGATTTCGTGGGATTTTGGGGTTTCGGGAAGAAGCTTGAAGAGTGCAAAACGGGGCTCTAGACTTGTATTTAAACTTCGATAGGTTGTGTGGGGTTTTCCGAACTTTTATTATTCAGGAAAGTTCACGGAACCACCCGAACAGTACTTGGATAGGTTTTTACAGTGTTTTAATAGTATATTTGGTTGAAAAATTATTAAATTAATATTTATTTTTAATTTTTTTTTATATTTTTAATGTACTAATATTGAAAATTAAAAATATATATATTTTAATATTACCTTGCATACCAAACATACCTTCAACTTGTAGGCACGTGGCATAGATGAATTTGCCCCTGGAAGGTATCTTTCTCCTGTTATTTTACAAGGTGAAAAGGCACATGAATACCAATGGATGGTGTTCATGTCGTCTTTTTGTCGTGACATACGATTGTAGCACGTCATTATTGACTTCGTACAACATTATTGCCTAAAAGTTCATTAAATTTTATGGAAACGAATCTAATTTTATTATTTGAAAAAGAAAAGAATAAAGTCAAAATTAAAGAAAAAACAATATGAGCTTTTTTTAATAAAAAATGTCAGCACCTTTTAAGTTAAGTTTTCCTTTAGATTTTTCAAATTTCCTTTCAAGCACATAATATAATTTTATTTACCTTGTGAGAGTTTGAAAGAAAAATAGAGAATCATAGGAACACGAATGATGAGACAGAAATTGGTTGGTTGAATTTTATTGAAAATAATGGTTAAATTTGATATCAATATGTTAAAAAAATGTTATTAAAATATTTTTAAGTATTTATATTGATTGAAAGTTTAGATCTAGTTAGAGAGAGAAATTTTTTTTCCCAAACTAGTTTTATGTTTTTAATCCATTTTGTATTTGTTTTTTTTTTCAAGTTGATGAATTAGTTTTTTTGAGTTCATAATGGTTTTCTCTAGGTGTCTTTAGATAAAAATAAATTAAAATTAAGTTTTTGGACAAAAACAAATACCCAGCTAGATTTTCCAGTACTCTCTAGATGTTAAAAAATAGGTTTGCAGATGACATGTTGTCTAACTCTACAGATGACATATCACTCTCCTCTGTAGACGACATGTCATCTGTCTTGTTTAAAAAGCAACAAAAAACCCAAGTGCTGGCCTGGGTTGGCAAGCCCTCGCGCTTGGTCTATTTTTTTTTTATTTTTCTTCAAATAATTAAAATTAATTTCTTAAAAATTAATGAATATAAAATATATTATATATTGTTTTCAAAAAATATTAAGTTAATTGATATATTTTTTATATTGTTTTATCAAATTTCATTTCATTTTCACTTTGTTCTTGAATAAAACAATAGAAATATTTGTTGTAATATTAGCGAGTGTTTTTTACAATCCATTGTAATCAATTTGTAAATTTAATTTGGTTGTTTAACTACTATCGCTTATTTTTTTATCATATAATTAAATAAAAACTGATTTAAAAAAATTATTAAATCTACTTGGATCCATGACCAATGTGGATTTAATAAGTTTATTTTTTTTACTAGTGAGTCGACTTGGATTGATCTAATATATTGTCATTCCAATATTTAAAAACATGTTATCTTAAAATTTTTTTAAGTTAAACCACATCCTTACAATTCAAATGTTGAGAGCTAAAATTGAAAAGAAAAAAAAAACTAAATCTAAAGGATTATATTGAAAAAAAAATTTTAAATCAAAAATTTTTACAAAGTAAAACAAATA
>Ga0307517_10013372_pt1 | contig 11153 bp, 5 predicted proteins | sample 23_EM_MG_FD_194515 | JGI IMG/M metagenome (GOLD analysis project Ga0307517, IMG submission 194515) | Populus trichocarpa ectomycorrhiza microbial communities from riparian zone in the Pacific Northwest, United States - 23_EM | ecosystem: Host-associated > Plants > Roots > Unclassified | place... | reverse complement strand
GATCTCGAGACTTGAACAGCAGGCCTTGAGCAATCATTTTTACACTATTAGGGATCCTAACCCTGACTACATAAAGCATTACATTTTGCAACACCAGTGGTACACGCTTTAGACGATTGGCACCATATGTGAGAACAGCAACCCACGGGAGAATACCTAACGGCCCGGAATCCAAGAAACCGCCTGCCCTAAACCATATCTCTCCTAGCGGCATATACGCATATGATACATGCATATCCGCACAACCCTCTAACCGCATGCCCTATAGGCAATCCAACAGAATTCTCACTGGCTCACAAGTGGGGACACTCTGTGGGGTGCCCGACAGCTCACCATAACTCTGGGCCTTACCGTAGTATCTTTGTAGCCTACAGTAATAACTTCATGGCTCAACATAAATTCGCAGCTCAATATCAGCTACCTTGTCGACATGCGACACTACCTATACCGGGATTGATTATGCCGCCGGTGCCAAGTGCTACCGCGTCCTGTTACTTGGTTTCCCTGTGAACACTTCTCTCTGCCCTCTCTCTTATTCTCGGTTTCACTTATCACAATTAATTTTGTTCACATCCAGTGATGGGTTTGACAACCCTGCCCTATCCCCCGTCACAGCCCGTCGCTCGCCTACAAATTCCTCTTGAAAGGTAATTTTGCATAGCCTACAATACGATACAATGCAATAGCTCGCTGTAGACTTACTAGACATTGTTAGTGGTGCAGGTAATAACCATCAGAAATGTGAGAAGAAGAGTTATCAAGAGGTGAAACTAAGCATCGGGGGGGGGGGGATTAGCTGGATGGGAGGCCTAGGGGAGGGGGGTTGGAAGGAGCATATAGTCCCTTCCAATATCCTACGATTGCCTGAAGTGGAAAATACATCGAAAATATGATAGACCATGAGGATAACAATGAAGCACGAAATCCACCGCCATGATAATTGATATCTTCCCATGCACGAGAACCTGCTGTAAAGAGTCTTTCACACCATTAACCATTGTGATGGTACAACCCCAGCATCCATGATAGCCACTAAGTTGCATTTCCATCTCCAGTTCCATTAATCCAAACCGGGTTACGGCAGAGAAAAACGAGTGACAAGGAAAAACACCAAAAACGAAGGAAACAATACGGCAGTAGTAAATATAGTCCCAATGCGTAAAAAGAAAGAACACAAAAATAACAGGAAAAAGCGAGTGATCCATGGTGAAATTCAACTGTAGGGAATAGGGGGACTGCGAGTGACTGCCAGGGACTACGAGGGACGACAGGACGGCTAGTATGAGACATTTCTCCCGAGGGACGATGGGGCCCTAGTCCTTGGCGATGAGTTGCAGGGCGGGTTTGGGAAAAGACAGGACGGGACGACATAATGTCGTCCATCCTCGTCCTAGTCCAGGACGGACGGGCTGCCTCGTTGAGAACACTGTCAAAACCTACGGATCATTTTGAAAGGGGGTTCAGATAGCTCGGGCGGCTCGGGAGAGGAGAGCTCAGCAAGTTGCTGGTTTGCTACATATCTAGGAGTGAAATCCGGCCAGTTTGGCAGCAATTTTGCAATTCTCTCATGCCCATTTTGGGCAGCACGCACGGCTGGCATTTGGCCACATTTGTCAGGTTTGTTGGGATTGACGTCGTCTCGTTCTAACAGTATCCTAACGACTCTCTGATGCCCGTTCTGCGCAGCCCACGAGAGCGGCGTTTGGCCAAATATGGTGTCAGCTGTGTCGGGATTGGTGTCGTTTCGTTCTAGTAGTATTCTCACGACCCCCTCATGCCCATTCTGGGCGGGCCGCGAGAGCGGTGTTCTGCCATATTTGTCAGGTGTGTTAGGATTAACGTCGTTTCGTCCTAGAAGTATCCTCACGATCCCCGCATGTCCGTTCTGAGCAGCCCACGAGAGCGGTGTTTGGCCGAATAGAGTGTCGACTGAGTCGGGGTTGACGTCGCTCCGTTCTAGCAATGTCCTCACGACCCCCTCATGCCCGTTTTGTGCGGCCCATGAGAGCGGTGTTCGACTGAATCCGGTATCAGGTGTGTCAGGGTTGACGTCGTTTCGCTCTAGCAGCATCCTCACGACACCCATATGCCCATTCTGCGCGGCCTGCGAGACCGGTGTTTGGCCAGATTTGTCCGATGCGTTGGGATTGACATCGCTCCGTCCCAGTAATATCCCCGCGGTCCCCTCATGCCCATTCTCGGCGGCGAACCAGAGCGGTGTTCGGCCGTCATCGTTGGCTTTGTCAGGATTGACGCTGTCCCGCCTTAACAGTATCCCTACGACCCCGCCACACCCATTCTCGGCGGCAAACGATAGTGGTGTTTGGCCGTCATCGTTAGCTGTGTCGGGATTGACGTCGTTCCGTTCGAGGAGTGTTCTTACGACCTGCTCATGCCCATTCTCGGCAGCCCACGAGAGCGGTGTTCGGCCAAATTCGGTATCAGGTGTGTCAGGGTTGACGTCGTTTCGCTCTAGCAGCATCCTCACGACACCCGCATGGCCATTCTGCGCGGCCTGCGAGAATGGTGTTTGGCCAGATTTATCAGGCATGTTGGGATTGACGTCATTTCGTCCCAGTAGTATCCCCACAACTCCCTCACGCTTATTCCCGGCGGCAAACATGAGCGGTGTTCGGCCATATTTGTCGGGCGTGTTGGGGTTGACGCAGTTTTGGTCTAGTAGTATCCTCACGACACTCTCGTGCCCATTCTGCGCAGCCCATGAGAGCGGTGTTCGGCCATCATAGTTAGCTATGTTGGGATCGGCGCCGCTCTTTTCCAGCAGTATCCTTACGACCTCCTCGTGCCCTCCCCTAGCAGCCCATGCCACTGCTGTGTTACCTTTCAGATCAGTTGCCTGCATATCCCATTTATTCAGCTCCAATAAGGCAAGCGTTATCTGCACACATCCAAGGTATGCGGCACCGTGAAGCCCTGTAAATCCCACAGGCTTACCTTCCCAGTCAATAGGCCTGTCCCAAAATGGCATCCCGCGCAATAGCAGCATCTTCGAAGATATGTGTTTATCGTATTCATCGAGAAGTTTCAGTGCAAGCACTTTCACACTTCTAGTCGCTTCCCTCTTGGCATGTGTACCCCAATGGCAAGAAGCATATTCGACAAAAGGGACGGCTCGTGGGACTGAACGAGCGGTAGGTGAAATGCACTTGACGTGATGGAAGTTGAGGTAGGTCAGGCAGACCTCCGCAATCATCGAGTGGGGCTTAATGAACAAGTTGGGATTACGGGAGAGGTATGCAGAGTGGAGTGTACAAGCCGGACGGTAGACGAGGAGTTCTCGACCGTGACGAGTCCCAGACAACATGCTAGTAGTGTTTCGATCGCGGGGATATTCCGAATATTCAAGTTGGTAGATCCTTCCTCTACCCCAAGGGCGTGACATAATTCGTTGACATGTAATGGCCGCTCTGAATGCGATACCCACATTAACACCTCCATGCCGAATTTTGACCTACTTCTTTGCTGTGCCTTTATTCGTGATATGGTCGCAGCATATGCATCTCCCAGGCCCTCCCCTTTTGTCATTTCATCAAGCTTTTTCCTCCTCTGATGGAGAGTAACCTCCCCCAGGATTGCATCAACGTTCAAAGAAACGAGAAGGAAGCTAGACATTACGGTTAGTGAATAATAAGTCAGACTTGTATTGGAAATGCACTTGATATTCTTGCTTACATTTCTGAGATCCTCTCCGGAATGATTCTCATAATATCCGCCCGCAATTCATCATCCATTGCTTTTGGAGTAGTGCCACGCCCCAACCTTATCTCCAGAAACTCGTAATATCATCCTGGGTAGGAATGACGGGTATCTTAACCGCCCTGCTAAAAAATCCCGCGACTTCGTCACTAATATGGGGCCTCCCAGTTAGCAATATTCGCATGTTTGGCGATACTCGAACAATTTCTTGTAGTGACTCAAGGAGCTCCCGCCGGTGTTCTGGAGCCGATTCGTCTAAAGCGTCAATGCATACGAATATCCGGTGTAGCGATATAGTGATCTTCTTCAGAATTTCTATCATATCGGGAAGTTGGAGGCGTCGGCCCCCAAACTCTTTTTTGGCCTTCTGGAAAGCCTCGCGTATATGCTCTGGGGTCTCTCCTCTGTTGGCAAGCTGCTTGAGGATGGCGCCCAACATGATTGTGGTGGACTGTTCCTGCTGGGCAAGGAAATCGCAGTAGAGCCCCACTACCGCAATATCTCTCCCCGCGGCCTGATCACACAGGTTATCGATCACCAGGGAGCTATTATTTGATAATCGTCAGTGGTACCCGATTGCCCCTGGACAGTGTTCCCAAGCGTCTAGTCCGTCCGTCTTTAGCCTAGGACGGGACGGACGCCAATTTTGAGACCTTCGGACGGGACGGACGCCCAATTTCAGTCCGTCCTGACCTATGCCCGGGACGGACGGCCGGGCCCTATAGGTGTCTTAGTTTATGTTTCATTCTCGAATTTCATGAGCATTAGGTAAGTGTTATCAAGATGTGAAACATTTTTATTCTAATGAAGAGAAGCTTAGGCTCTACTATTATGTATCAAATTTCGCTATCAATCAACCAATGCTTCCAATGATATCCGATCCTGGTTCTGAGCACCGTGACCCCATTCCACTTCCTTGACCTACAAGGGACGCCCGTCATTATGCAGGACGGTAGGTAACCTACTGGTAACGCCCGTCATTATGCAGGACGGTAGGTAACCTAGAGGTGACGCCCGTCCTTACTCAGGACGGTAGGTACCTACCGGAAGTTACCATTTCCAAAAAAGACTGCAGGGCCCGCCCGTCAACCTACAGTCCTGCGGTGTTTACAAAAGACGGACGCCGTGCCTGGCCGTCCTTACCCACCCTGCCCGGGACGGACGGGACTATAGGACGCCAGGGCCCTGGCGTCCGGACGGGACGGTTGGGAACACTGTTGCCCCATTTCAGACAGGAGGCCTTCCTACCTGAGATATGTTTTCCCCACCCCTGGATTCCCGTAACAGAACAACACTGGCTCAACGCAACTATCTCCCATATCACACCATCCTCTGAACTCGTTTGTTTCTAGTACCCAGTTTCCTACTCTACCGAGCCGATTAGTTCGCACATTCTCGTGCCGTTGCTGTGGTTCAAGCGGTGATAGCCAGAGCAGAATTTGATGCCTCTCAGCGTCTGGCCCTGCATTGATGTTGACAATATTATTGTAGCTCGTCAAAGCGTTGAACGAGTTGATATTGCCGGTGACCTGTTGGCGCCCGGACAACATCTGTGTTAGAGCTACTTATTTGTATTACTTCCTCCGTGGGATCGGTAGGGATCGGGTAGAGTAAAAATTTGTCTTCTCTTGAAGCCCGAGCGAAATCTCTAGGGCCCGGGGAGAGATGAGGCAGCAGCTTACAGGCTCTGGCGTTGCACAAGCATGCGCTGGCCTGGTTGCACTTGTGTTATGGGTGTGTTGTGTTTAACCGCACCCCCAGGTTCGCCTGTAGATTAGCCCAGGATCTTAGCGAAAAAAAGGATCTAGCATCTGAATGAAAATCACCGCTTACCTGCGCTACCGGTGCACCCGTCAACGGTGATTCACGGTAGACTATCGCAGAGCAGAGTACCGGTATCGTATCGGTGGCTCGCAACCCTCGTGCAGCGGACCACTCGCCGTGCTGTATTATCCGGACAACCGCGGATATATATGGACGTTTAAATAAACATCTCGTTCTGCCTGCTGGTCCTGAGCACGGGAGGCTTGGGCTTATACAGTTTGGCTTCTGGCAGACTAATCGTCGAAACCAGAGCACGTTCCTATCATCTGATTATTCTGGACCAACCACCGACCCGACCGAGAGAGCCCAGAAAATTTTCTCACCACTAGTCCTTCAAAAGTGATGTGCTCGTAGAGCAAACCGAAGAACACCATCCTTTCTCTCTCCTCTTGCCTTTTTTTCGCATATGTCTCTACATGCCATGGTAATAAAAACCACTGCTACGGGTTATACTTGGGCTAATTTTGATCGCATGAGTTCTTTTATATGGTAAGAGAATTATGCTACATCGAAAGTGTATTTGTACTAAATTTATATGACAGGCCAAAAAATAGGGCGGGGTAAAGTTACTAATCATGGTTTGAAAATCCGCCAACCATGGTTTAAAAGCCAAACCACATCACGCCTAACAGCCCCTTAGTAGCTATCGAGGTCACTACCATACGAGTAAAATATCAGCCTACCGGTATTTTCTGCAGGAGGCCGTGGATCCAAGACCCAACCGGGAGGTTTTGCTCCAAACCCATGTACACCCGGCACCTCCCGGGCCAAGGGTAAGGGGCCCACCTGAGGTTAGCGAAAACCCTAGAGGGGTGTACTTGTACTAGTACAGTTGCACCCCATTGTCCGGGACTCCACTCTATAGGATTCCTTGCTGCCCCGGATGAGATTTTTTAAATTCTGAATTTTTTTGCACCAAAACCTAACCTGTTGTCCCGGATAGTAATCCGCTGTCATGGATAGATTCTTTGGATTTTGGCCATCCGGGACGACGAGGTGCGGCTGTACTAGTGCTACACGAGTACAGTACTCGAGTACAGCGTGCTTGAGAACAGGTGTAGCACACTGCAAATGAGAATCTTTTTTATGATAGACAACTTACCAAACAAAAGCAAACAAAAGTCCATTTATTTGGTCTCTTAAACTTTGTTCTAGTTCCTGATAGGTTTGATCATTGTATCGTATGTCCTGTCCGGCAAGAAGCGCCCTTTAATTCGCTGTAGATAGATTCGTGATATTGGAGTATGGTGGTGTTTTATCATTATTCTACACTATTGGCGGAATTACATCTAGAGTTTGTGGGGTTGCATGGATTCACCACAAAACTTTGTACTCATGCTATGGTGTGCTCAGTTAAGGGTGTTAGAATCACCTTGTGGGTAGCTAGAGGACTTCACACGACTGGGCTTGGTCATCAGAGATGCTTGTCCGAACAGATCACTAAGAATTTCAGTTCTAAACTCCGTTTTCACCTCTACTTTCGCGCCTATTCGGGCGCATGTAGAAATCGAAATTTCTCATCTACCCATAACTTGTGTCAGAAACTGGACTACGTGTTCAACAAAATGTAATCGTACCTTCCATATGCTAACTGGCACCAATGTTGCCCCTTGTGTTTAGTTCCTCGCCAGGCTACAAAGGCCCCCTTCTAATTACCCTTCCTTCTTTTTCTTCACCTGTTCTTATCTTAATCTTGTATCTCATGATTCCTTTCATACCCGCATCCAGCCATACTCCAAACAACTCCACTCCCGACGCGGGCCCCACCGCATCACGGCCCATCACTCGCTCATTAATCCCTCATCAGCTCCGCTCTGAAGCTAAAAGCACGTAGCGTCCGATACTATACGATACTATAAACTTACTAGACACCGTTAGTGAGACCTGTAATGTGAGAAGACCCATCCGGAGGTAAAGCGAAGGGCCAGGTGGAATTAAGAGGAAGGCTCGCCAAGGGAAAAGTAAGCTAGGAGAAGTGTAGGGGCAGGGGGCTAACAACAGCCACTCACGGATTATAATGAGAGCTCAGAGATTTCGGTCGCGGGATCCTAGAAAGTAACAAATGATTACCCGGCATCAAAGAATTTGGTGTGATATGACTAGCATCCAACCACGGTTTTGTCTTAGGGCGCCCGGAGAGTGTCATTGTCATTGGGGTTGTTATAGTGTTGGAGTCTTTGTGGGCATCAGGTTACCCTGGGGGCAGTCCCAAAGGAGATGTATGATATTTTCTATTTTGCTAGCCCTTGTTTGTGACTTGTGCCTTCCTTTTTTTCTGTTTGTGGACCTCTAGTATTTATATAAATACTCTCCTTCCTTCTCTTCCCCGCACAGCACCTACATCACTCTTCCCTCCATCTTCCTCTCACTGCCGCTATATCTATATTTCTACCGTTTCGTTCCAACTGCCATCTCACCTCACCTAACCTTCGCCACCCACTCATCCTTAAATCAATCTTGAGTTTTATTTTGTTCTAAGCCATTAGAGCTCGCACCAGTAGGTTCCCCTAACAATCTCCGTTCTCTGTTTACGAGGTAGTATCATCTAATGTTCAAAAACAAGGTCCCCTCCTTAAATAACCTTTTCAGCAAAACCCAGTGTTCTCAACGGTCCGGGGCCCCCGTAGGGCCCGACGGGGGGACTGCCAAGAGCCCTGGACCGGACGGGACGGCAAAATGCGGTCCACACTCGTCCTGGAAACCTCAGGACGGCCGTCTTTGTGGCGGACGGCGGGCCCTGCAAGGTAAGACATTTTAGCGTGGGGGATGGCAGGGGACGGCAGGGGACTGCGAGTGACTGTGGGTTACTGCGGGTGACTGCAGGGGACTATGAATCCTATCAACAGCATTTCATGACACCCTTCTCGAGCAAATACAGAAATTTATCTAATAAGATTAAAAGAAACCTGAGGCTATCTAGGAGAGATAAATAGGTGTAGAATATATCCCATAATATACCGCTAGGGCCGGGCATCGGGCATATCGCTTAATCCAGAAATCGTATGATACCTACCTACCATCCTCTTATTGCAACGTTTCTTACTTCTCTTGCATCATTAAGCCCTGATCCAAGCTAGGAAAACATGTTGGATAAACGCACGGAGCCTGCATCACAAGAAACCATCTAAGATTTATGAGAGAAGGCGTAAGATGAGAAAGAGTTGCGTCTGTTCTGAAAATGGCTCGGAGTATACAACTTCTAATGGAAAAACCTGGTGGCGCTGTGCTCGTTGTATGTTCCCCTTGCTTCTTTTTTTCTATCATATACTAGCACTCGGATTCCTGCTATAAGAATAATAAGAATATTCCCGCCTCCAGGCACTGAGGAAAGCTGGGATGACATAAGCAATCTTGCCCCGAGGCGAGATTTCTTACTAATTCAGGCGTGTTCCTTGGCATGACACATGTTTCACGGTGGACGGCGGGGGACGGCTGGGTTATAGTCCTTCGCACCGGGGCGCAGGGCAAGTTTTGAAAAAGACCGGACGGGACCGCTCAACGCCGTCCACCGCCGTCCGCCTTCGGGACGGACGGACTGCCCCGTTGAGAACACTGGCAAAACCTTTTCGGAAAAATACAAAATGAAGTCTTTCGCCCTTATTTCCGCCATTTCTCTCCTTTGTCTCGCCGCCCTCACCATCGCTGGGCCCGTCGGAAGTCCTGACAACTGGATGGAGCAACCAAGCGATCTCACCGACCTATCTCAATTCCCCGACCACCTTTTCCAAGCTACCGGACGCCCTGTTCCCGCCGACGTTGTCAAGGCTTACGGTCTCGAATTCACTCCCGACAGTACCACTGGAGCAGCAATCTTCGAAGATAACCCAAAGGCCGAGTGGACCACCAAGTGCGAGACTAGTGAGGGCAGTCCTATTTTGTGGCACGTGCAGGTCGCCAACAATTGGCTTCGTCAAAGGGAGGGGCAACAGTGCGTCCAATGGGTGAACGGGGGATCCTACTGTACCGAGTTGATTAACTTTGGGAGCGCGAGGATCGGCATCTGCGCGGAGTACCGTTACTGGCTGTGGTGTGAGTCTGCTGCAGGGTTCACCCAAAGTCTCTTAGATCAATGTCGGAACAACCTGGGAGGGGGCGAACGCGTGGGCGGGTATACCCTCATTAGGGGCTGGCCTGGGACGCCAGGATTCAGAGGGATGATTGTTTACTAGCGGGGTATCTTTGGATGACGGATTTCCATAGCTCTTTTTTTAAGTCGCTCAATTGTTAATGGGCACATTCATTTCGGCACTTATTAGCACTATTTAACAATACCTGCCTGCGTCCTCCATGTGAAGTGATCAATAGAACTCGCAAGAATATCCCAATACGTATAAATCTGAGATAATGTGCTGAGACTATTAGAAATTATTATAATTTAAAACTCAAAATGATGCATGAATGACCCCTAAAATATCGTAATCATAGATTTCATATGTGTCTTCTAATTTGATGTTCAGAAGATTTATTTTCATGAACATTAGTGATGTATCATAACATGGCCCTGACCATAGTAATATTTGCAGTGCACAGGTAAAACAGGAGCGCGAACCAAGTATAGGAATGAATGATATCTTCTGAGTTGCAGCTGACTCTAAGGTAACTCACAGGAAATACATCAGAAACATAGTCTTCTAGGAACACTATCTATTATAAAGCAAAAGCCCACACCACGGCTAATGCGCAGTAATCTGAAAGAAATATACATATGAAACGGATCGATAGAAAATTTCAACATCTCTCACCCCATAACTTGTATTGGAAACATTACGTACCAACACAAAGTGTCGTCGTACCCTCCATCTACTACGTTGCACCAGAGTTATCATACCCTCTTGCGTCCGCCTCCGCATCCTCCCACGTAGGCCTTCCTTCGTATCTTTCCTCCTGTCATCTCCACCTCCGTTTTCGGATATTGATTTTTTCACAATTCTTTTCTTGCCCACCCCTAGTCATACTTTATACTCCATCCGGGGACCTATCACAGCCCATCACTCGCCTTACAGTATGCCGAAAGGCAGCTTTACAGAACCCCCGACAGGGAGGATAAGAGAGATTACTGTGGAGTGACAGGGCCCCGCTAGTCAGGCCAGTAATAGCTACCAGGAACTCAAGAAGAGTTATCTGGAAGTAAAACTGGGCATGAGGGAATTAAGGGGATGGGTATCCCGGGAACGGGAAATTAGGAGAAGTGGGGGTTAACAACTGTCGACTCATTGATGAGAGGGAGTGATCAGAGAGATTGTCCCCGAGATCCCAAAGCATCACAAATTGTCACCCAATATCAATGATCTTGATGCAAAATGTTGCATGCGGGCACTGTAGCCTCCATATGCAATTTATCCCACAGCACCGATTGTCTGCAATCTGGTAACACCCAGCACTGTTCGGACACTACGGGAGGTTAGGGCCTGAGCTGTAAATGTATATCGCGTAATTGCCACATCCTAAGTTATATGGTATTCGTATAGATATTAATATGGGGAAATACCGTATTAACTTGAATAAGAGAGAGGGGTCCCAGGACGTCTGAGTTTCCTATTCTGGTGGGGACGGGAGAAAATACCAGCAAAATAAAACAACGCGTTACTTAGAGAGGAAACTCAGACGTCCTA
>Ga0307517_10013371_pt1 | contig 11154 bp, 7 predicted proteins | sample 23_EM_MG_FD_194515 | JGI IMG/M metagenome (GOLD analysis project Ga0307517, IMG submission 194515) | Populus trichocarpa ectomycorrhiza microbial communities from riparian zone in the Pacific Northwest, United States - 23_EM | ecosystem: Host-associated > Plants > Roots > Unclassified | place... | reverse complement strand
GTCTTTAGTCTTATCACTATCGCCTTATCCGCCCAGACCGACAATTACGGGGCGGATAAGGCGAATAAAAGAGTGATCGCCGACGGCCAAAAATTTGGGGGCAGGACAAATTACAATTACCTGGCCCTTGAAGATCATCCTTCCCGCAGCGGCGTTCCCTTAGGAGGCATCGGGGTAGGCAATGTCCAGCTCGCGCCCAACGGAAGATTCGTAAGGATCGGCCTGAATAATATCCATCTGCCGATGGCCCGTAGCAAGGCTGCTTTCTTTACCTGCTGGACCCGGACTCCGGAGAGAACCAGTGTTCGACGGCTGGTGTTGGATAGTGTGGAACAGTATGGCATGCAGGGGGTCCAACACAGTACCTATAAGGGCTTATTCCCGCAGGTGACCTGGAAAGGGGACGATAGTGCCCTGGCCGTCAGGGCCGGCATCCATGCCTGGTCCGGGCTGGCTCCGCAGGATATTAAGAACTCCTCCTTACCGGTGGTCTATTTTGATATCGAACTGGAAGCAAGAGAGGACTGTGAGGTCGCCCTGGCTTTTTCCTGGGAAGATTTTATCGGCAGAGGCATAAAAGACCCTCGGTCACTGGAAGGCATGGATGGACAGATCCTGTCCCGAAGCAACCTGATGAATGGGGAAGAATGGCCGGAAATGCCCGCCCGTAATACCTTCGCCGGGATCTTCAATGGCCCGACCTATCAAGGTATCCGGCAATTCTCCCGAGAGCCCATCATTCCCCGCAAGGCTACTTTCCAAAACTATGTCACCGAAGTAGCGATCCTTGCCCTTGCACAACCGGGTAACCGCATCAGCGCAGTCCCCGCATACGACAGGGATAAAGGCGATGAGGCCTGGCAAAGCTTCATCCGGGATGGCGTCTTCGCAGCACAGCCTGATCAGGTACGGGAGGCTTTAAGTGTGCCCGGCACTATCCATGGAGCAAGCGCGTTGGCAATAAAGACCCGATTGAAAAAAGGAGAGAAAAGAACGCTTCGTTTCATGCTGGTATGGTTCTTTCCCGAGTTGAAGATCAATAAGGCGACAGCGGAGCCCGGATCTTATTGGCCGGGGGGCAGCGATTATGGCCGTTATTTTCATAATTACTTTAATAGCCTGGACCAGCTCGTTCAATACGGCATCGGCAAACATGACTTTTCACTGGAAAAGATCAATGAATGGCAAAGTCCCATCTTACAATCCACGCTGCCGGACTGGTATAAATTCAAGCTCATCAACAGCGCCTATGTTATTTACACCAATATGATCCTGAACAAAAAGGGGGATGTTACGGTCAATGAGGGAGGCATGGGTGGGCTGGCAGGCACGATGGATCAGCGTATCAGCTCCCATCCCTTCTACCAGAAGTTCTTTACCGGATTGGACCGGTCCGAGATGGAGATCTTCGGTGATGCCCAGGCCTTTGACGGCAGCATCAATCACTTTATCGGTCATTACTATGTAGGGATGGGCACGGTAGGAGGAAGAGCCCCTACGGAGAATCACTGGATGCTGGATAATACGGAAGGATGGATCATCCAGGTGATAAAGGATTATGAACAGACCGGTGATCTGCATTATCTGAAAAAATGGGTGGGCAGGATCAAGGACGGTATGAAATTCCTGAAGAGCAAGATGCCCGAAGGTGTAGAGATCCCCCTGGGGCCAACGACCTACGACGATTTTACGCATCCGCCCATTTATAGTTATGGCGCCGGCATGTACCTCGCTTCGCTGAAGGCGGCGGAAGCAGCAGCCAATGCATTACAGGATACGGCCTGGGCCCGTGCCTGCAAGGAGCAATTCCTGCGATCGCAGAACGATATGCTACGCCTGTTGTGGAACGGCCATTTCTTTTCCTACGGCTGCCAGGTGGATGGATCAGGCAGGCTGGACAATATCTTATTCACGGGTCAGCTGGCCGGTGAGTTCATCAGCCGCTATTGCGGATGGGGAGATATCTTTCCCTTATCCGTCACCCAGTCTTCTTTACGATCCCAATTCGACATCTCTCTTTCCAAAACGCCGGACTATTATGCCAATAAGGTGTGGGATATACAACAGGGTAAGGGCATCGATCAGCGCGGATCGCAATGCTGGCCCTTCTACCTGGAGAGCTATACCGCCTACCCCGCTATACAGGCAGGGTATATCGCGGACGGTCTCGATATCATGCGTCATATCCAACTGGTGCATTTGCGGAAAGGATTGACCTGGTGCCAGAACCTCTGGAATCCCGGGGATATTACCTATATGACGGGGCCTGTCAGCTGGTTCTCGACGGATGTATTGGCCGGCGCGGGCATCAATGTCCCGAAAGGCGAATTACGCCTGGCTCCCTGTATCAACGAAGAAGCCCTTTCCGTCTATCCCCTGTACTATCCCGGTTTCTGGGCAACGGTAACGGTCGATCATCAAAAGAAAAAAGTACTGGTAAAGATCACAAAGACATTTGGCGGCGGAACGGTAACCCTGAGAAAATTGCTCATCGAAGCCGCGGGCCGGCCTACAGACGAGGCTAAAGAGGTCTCTTTGTCGCCCTTTGAAGTAATCACGGGGCGTGTGTTAGATCTTAGCAACTGGTATGATGATCTTATGAACGCGAAGATGAAGGAGTCAACCCTTACGCAGGCCCCTCAGTAGGACCCGCTATCCAGGAGAAATATCATCATCGTTCCCGGTCCATGCGCACCGAGCACCAGGGACTGTTCGATGTCGGCGGTTTTGGAGGGACCGGCAATGAATACACCGAAACCATAATCTGCGCTGCCTATTCGTTCATACGCCTCGTGCATCGTGGCGACGAGGTCTTTCCTGTGCAGGACTACGGCAAGATGCTCACAGATAAAAGGAAGGGCCCTTTCCGGCAACAGGTCTTCGGTGACCCATACAGCGGCATTCTCCGCCACGCCAAAATGTGCCCGGATAATGGCCAGGTCGATGTCCGCGAATTCCTGCGGCGCATTATAACGGATGTCTGTCTCTGCCACTGCAGACAGTTCGGGGCAGGTGGATACGATCCTTTTAAACTCCCCGGCTCTTTCCTCCAGGATCTTGCCGATAGCCGCAAAATCCCGGACGACGAATAAGGTTCCGCCGATGGATGCCAGCACGGAGCTAAATTTTTCCAGTAACGAGCTTTCCATAGGTGGAACATGCACGGGAGGCAATTCCATCAAGGGTGGTTGGCTATTCTTTACCGCCGCCAATATTTTTTCCCGGCTATTCATTTTTACTTCTTCCTTTATTCTTTTTGTACCATTCGCCAAAGGATTCTTTTGGCGGTTCCGGCATTTCCCGTTGTTTATACCAGGGATTCAACCGGTTATTAACGGCAAAAGGAGTATTCTTCAGTACCCACCGGCCGGCCTTGCCGGCAGCATGATAGACAGAAGGGTGCGACAACACCCAATTCATGGCCTGCATGGATGCTTTTTTTGCGGCGGGTGCATTTCCCTCCTGCACGATCACTTGTCTCCATTTATATAGCTGGTCGTGGATATCGATCTTAACGGGACAAACATTGGAGCAGGAACCACAGAGCGTAGAGGCAAAGGGCAGGTCGGCATATTGTTTCATATCCAGGTTGGGGGCCAGGATGGCGCCGATAGGACCCGCGATAGCCGTATGATAACTATGTCCCCCACTCTTTCTATAGACCGGGCAAGTATTCATACAAGCGCCACAGCGGATACATTTCAGGGAGTTCCGGAAGGCTTCTCTTCCCAGTTGTACGCTCCGGCCATTATCCACGAGGACCAAATGCATTTCCTGGCCTTTACGCGGACTGCGGAAATGACTGGAATAGGTGGTTATCGGCTGACCGGTGGCGCTGCGTGCCAGCAGGCGCAAAAAAACACCCAGGTGTCTGCGTTCCGGAATGATCTTTTCGATGCCCATACAGGCGATATGGACGTCCGCGAGATGCGCTCCCATATCCGCATTGCCTTCGTTGGTGCAAACGACGAACTCTCCCGTTTCGGCAATGGCGAAGTTCACGCCGGTGATTGCTATCTTCCTGGTGAGGAATTTTTCCCGTAAGTGCAGCCGGGCGGCACGTGTCAGGAATTGGGGATCGGCATTTCCTTCCGGCGTACCCAGGTGCTCATGGAACAGGTCGCCTATCTCTTCTTTTTTCTTGTGGATACATGGCAATACGATATGGCTGGGCGGCTCACCGGCCAGTTGTACGATGCGCTCTCCGAGGTCCGTGTCGATCACTTCGATGCCCTGCTGTTCCAGGTGGTCGTTCAAATGACATTCTTCCGTGAGCATGGACTTGCTCTTGACGATCCTGTCCACCTTATTTTTTTTCAACAGCGTAGTGACGATCTCATTATGTTCTCTGGCATCGGCCGCCCAATGTACGATAACCCCATTCCGGATAGCCTGCTCTTCGAATTGCAGTAGATATTCACTAAGACGGGAGAGGGTATTGTTCTTGATACCCGAGGCTGTTTCGCGTAATACTTCCCAATCTGTTACCTGGTGCGCAGCCTTGTCCCTTTTCTGACGGACCCACCAAAGGGTCTGGTCATGCCAGTCCACACGGTCCTCATCCTTATTGAACTGACCGGCTAATGCTGCATGATCTTTATGATTGGAGCTCATGTAAATGAAAATTTAATCCGGTTAACCGGCATTGAGTATCTCTGCAATATGGATCACTTTCAAAGGGCTCTTCTGTCGTTGCAGGATCCCCTCAAGGTGCATCAGGCAGCTCATATCCGCAGCGGTGATATACTCAGCGCCATGCAGCGTATGATCCGTCACCCTGTCCTTACCCATCTTGACGGAGACGGCTTCTTCCGCGACACAAAAAGTCCCCCCGAACCCGCAACACTCATCTTTTCTGCTCAGCTCTATCAGTTCCAATCCCTTCACCATACTCAACAGTTTTTCCGGTTTTGAAAAAGCGGGGTCCATCAGCTCCGTCATCTGTGATAGCTTTAAGCCCCTTTGCCCATGACAACTTTGGTGAAGGCCTACTTTATGAGGGAAGCTGGCGTCCAGCTTTTCGATCTTCAGCACATCGGTCAGGAACTCCACCAGTTCATAGATTTTATTGCGGACGGGGATAGAAGGCGAATGGTCTTTAATATGCAGCACACAACTACCCGATGGGGAAACGATGTAATCGAATTCGTGAAAATTCTCTATGAACAAGTCATTACAGCCTTTGGTGAGGTGCTCAAAACCTGAATTGGCCATGGGTTGGCCGCAACAGGTCTGGTTGGGCGGATATACGACCTCACAGCCCGCCCTTTCCAACAATTGCAACGTAGCGATGGCTACCTGCGGATAAAATTGATCTATATAGCAAGGGATAAAAAGGCCTACTTTCATTCGTAACGCTTTAATTGAATCAGTTGCCCCGGCACGGGTCCTTTGTTCCAATGCGGGTGGATAGCCAGGGCCGCACCGATAGCGCTTGCCTGGGGTATAGAGGCTGCAAATACTCCCATACCGGGGAAGGCTTCCGCCAGCAGGTGCATATAGACCTCATTCCTCCCAAATCCGCCGTCGACAAAGATCCTTTTCGTATCGGTCCCCTGCAGCACCAGTTGTGTGCTTGCCACCTGCTGCTCCATGATGTCCATGATCAACTGGTGATAGGCTTCTTCATACGAAGCAAAATCCGTCAGTTCCCTTTGTGAAAAGGCCGATAGGCCTACCGGCCAGTCAAGGGGGGCAACAGCAGCCGTAGACGCTTTCGATCGTAAAAATAATACAAGATGGGGATCAAACCGGAGCGTAGTAAAATAATCCATCGCTTTGTTGAAATGTCCAGCAATCTTTTTAACCTCCTGCTCATGCGCATAACCCGCGAAAAGCCGGGAAGCCTTTACTGGCCTGCCCTGGTAGCTTAAATAGCATAAACAGTCCTTCTCCAGCTCCGATGCCGTGAGCGGGGACTGGTTGAAAGGGTTCATACTGATGCACCAGGTCCCGGTAGAGATCAGGACGAAAGGCTCCGGGAACCGCTCGAGGTAAGGGATCATGGCTGCGGAGCTATCGTGCAGCCCAACACCTGCCAGGCAGTCCGGCGATGTCTTCAGGTGCAGCATTTCTGTCAAAGGAACAATTGGGGCCAGTTTGTCGATAAGTCCTTCCCGGTACACCCAATCATGATACTGCTGCCGGGAGAAGTCCCAGAGATGGGTATGACAACCGATGCTGGTGATATCCGAACAGGCGACTCCCGTGAGGATCCAACTAAGATATTGAGGGAGATGCAGGGAATACCGTATACTGGCAAACAGGTCGGGCCGTTGTTCCCTGATCCTGTATAATTGCAGACCCGCATTCAGGCTGCCCAGCACAGGACTGGCCGTTACACGGGAAAGTTCAGCCACTCCTCCGTATCGGGAATAAAATTTTTCTGTTAAGGCTGCCGGGTAAGATTTGAGATAATTATACAAAGGCGTGAGGGGAAGGCCTGTTTCCCCGATATGTACCAGGCTTGCGCCATAAGCGGAGAAATTGATGGCCCGGATCTTAAAGTCCCCCGCTTTTTTCAGTTCGGCGGGGCAGTCCCTGACCCAGTTCGTCAAGGCTTCGAGATCTTCACAGGCATCGCCGTCTTCATCTTTTGTCTCTTCGAAGACATAGGACCTTTCCCAAACGATGCGGTATTGTTCATCGAAAACAAATAATTTTTTATTCGTCTTGCCGGCATCCAATATGGCGATAACATTCATAACCCTGTAGCCACGCTTTTTAAGCCTCTTTCCTTTATAAGTTTCTCCCTGACCTTTTCAGCGCGGTAAAGACCCAGCGGATCGAGGGCCGCCCCGGCGCGTAACCGCGCTTCCGCTATGAGCGGGCGAAGGTCGGTGCGGAAGCTGTTCTGCAATACTTCCTGTGCCGCCACGACATCATTCGCCTGTTGCGCCGCGACCAGTTTTTTCCGGTCTGTCAACAAGGCCTGCGCATAGCTCAGCAGGATGGCTTCGACGGATTGCAAGAGATCTTCGAGCGGATCTTTCACATTGTGCGAAGCATCGATCATCCATCCCAGGTCCTGCGTATGGTCCATGCCCCTGTTATCCATTCCTTCCACCAGCTCGTTAAAGATGAGAAAGAGTTGATAGGGCTTGATGCTGCCTACCGTGAGATCATCATCCCCGTATTTACTATCGTTGAAATGAAATCCTCCCAGTTTCCCCTCCATTAATAATAAGGAGACGATCTGTTCGATGTTCGCATTGGGCAAATGATGTCCCAGGTCGACCAGGGTATAGGCCTTTGGTCCCAGTTTGGAAGCATAGAGCAGGGACTGTCCCCAATCACCGACCGTAGTAGAATAAAAATTCGGCTCGAAGGCTTTATACTCCACGAATAATTTCCAGTCGGCGGGCAGCGCGGCATAGATCTCTTTCAAACCTTCCAGTGTGTTCTGAAAAGCCTCCCGGAAGTTCAACTGCCCGGGAAAACAGGAACCATCGGATAACCAGACCGTCAATGATTTGGAACCCAGGTCTACCCCATGCCGGATCACTTCGATATTATGATCGATGGCCTGACGGCGAACTTCTTTGCGGACATGCTGTAAGGACCCATACTTATAACTGTGGGCCTGTCCCTGCTGATCCTGGAAAGTGTTGGAGTTCATGGCGTCAAACCGCAGCCCGAACTGGTCCGCCAACGCCTTGATGCCGGCTATGTCCCCGGGGATATCCCAGGGAATATGTAAAGAGATGGCCCCGCTGCTGCGATTCAAGGCATGTAATAAGCCGATGTCCTCCATCTTCTCTTCCAGGCTTCGAGGTTCACCGCCACCGGGAAATCGTCCGAACCTTGTCCCTCCCGTACCCAGGGCCCAGCTGGGAATGGCAACCTGGAAATCCACCAGCTTCTGAAGGATCTTTTCCGCATCGGGAATTTCCGCAACAAGATGGTCAACTTTACGCCGATGGGCCTTCAGGAGGGTAGCATTATGTTCTTCTATCTTATTTTTTTCAAGTACCATAGATTCTTTTTTTTGCAACTACACGGGATCAGGGGAAATAAAATACTTCTTTGAGTGGACTGGTCACAGGAGAATGATCCTCATTCGTCTCCATAATATCTTTCATAGCGGCCCACCATTTTTGCATCACCGGCTGCAAAGGCAGTTCGTCCAATCGCGCGGGATCCGTAATAGTAAGATAGCCGAACAGGTCATTCGTTTGCTCCTCTAAAAATATAGAATATTCCTGAATGCCTGTTCCCTTCAGTAAAGCGGCCAGTTCCGGCCACAGGGCGTCATGTCTTCTCTTATATTCGGCTTCAAAGCCGGCCAGGAGTTTCATTTTGAAAGCAATACGATGCATAGCCAGATCATTTATCGTACAAAAGCTACTGCGACACCTCCATCCACATTCAAAATATTTCCCGTCGACTTATGCAGCAGGCCACCCACAAAAGCAAAGCAGGCATTTGCAATATCCTCCGGTAAAATGATCTCATTCAACAAGGTGCGTTTGGCATAAAAAGCAGGTAATTCATCTACTTTTATCCCATACGCCTTTGCACGGCCCGCCGCCCAGTCGCCTTCCCAGATCTTACTATCAGAGATGACGGCATCGGGGTTCACCACGTTCACGCGGATCTTATCGGCGCCCAGTTCCGCCGCATTCAACCGGCTCAAATGTAATTGCGCGGCTTTGGCCGAACCATAACCTGCATTATTCGGTCCGGACATCAACGCATTCTTGCTGACGATATTCAGCACATCCCCGCCAATGCCCTGTTTACGCATGATCTCTACACCTGCCTGTGTCACAAGGAACTGTCCTTTGACCAATACATCATAGAGCAGATCCCAATCCTTTTCTGTATGTTCTTCGATGGGCTTCGAAATAGACAAGCCGGCACAATTCACTACGATATCGATCCCCCCGAATGCCAGGAGGGCAGCCCGGCAGGTATTACGGATCGTTGCCGCATCCGTCACATCCAGGATCTCTGCGATGAACCCGTCCTTACCAAGCTGCCGGGTGAAATCCTGTCTGGCCGATTCCAGCCTTTGCGCGTCATTGTCGTTGATGATCACGCAAGCCCCTTCTTCTGCAAATTTTTTGGCGATGGCCTTACCTATCCCACCCGCACTCCCCGTTATGAGAGCGATCCTCCCCGACAAAGGTTTTGGTTTTGGCATGCGTTGTAATTTCGCCTCTTCGAGTAACCAATACTCGATATTGAATGCCTCCTGTCTCGGAAGCGAGGTATAGGAGGAAATAGCTTCCGCTCCTTTCATCACGTTGATGGCATTGATATAGAATTCCGCCGCTACCCTGGCCGTTTGTTTATCCTTGGCGAACGTGAACATCCCGACGCCCGGGTACAGGATCACTACGGGATTGGGATCTCGCATCGCGGGGCTGTCCGGATGTTTGCAGGAACTATAATAATCCGCATACAATTGCCGGTACTCCGCGAAGGGCTGCGCCAGCTTGTCTTTTATCTTTTTTGGTTCCGACACATCTTCGGCCACGCTGAGGTTCAATACCAGCGGGCTGATCTTCGTACGCAGGAAATGGTCGGGGCAACTGGTGCCCATTGGGGCCAGCCTTGCGAGATCCTTGGAATCAATAAATTCCAGCACTCTTTCATCATCGGTAAAATGTCCTACCATCTTTGTGTGCGAGCTGCAATACCCCCGCAGGATGGGCGCCAGGGCAGCGGCTTTTGAAAGACGTTCTTCTTTTGGAAGTGCCTGCATCCGGGAGCCTCCGAACACAGGACCTTTTTTACCGATGTGCTCTTCTAGATATTGTGCGCAGCGTTCGATGATTTCCAGGGTATTGATATAGCTCTTATAGGCCGTATCACCCCAGGTGAAAAGGCCATGCGATCCCAGCATGATGCCCCGGATACCGGGGTTCTCATCCAGGCATTGTTTTAATTTCAGGCCAAGATCAAAGCCGGGACGTTGCCATTCCACCCAACCGATGGTCCCTCCGAATAATTCCTGCGTGATCTTTTTCCCGTCTTTCGCCGCCGCAATGGCGATGGCCGCATCGGGATGCAGATGGTCGATATGCGCAAAAGGCAGGAAGCCATGGAGAGGCGTATCTATGGAAGGAGCTTTTGAATGCAGGTCGTAGATGCAATGATTGAACAGCTCTACCATTTCATCTTCGTACTTTATCCCGCGATAGACCTGGCGAAGGCTTTGAAGACGATCGACATACAAGGCCGCCAGGCCGCTGCGTTTCAAGGTCCCGAGGTCACCGCCCGATCCTTTCACCCACATGATCTCCTTCTGCGTGCCGCTGAGCGGGTCTTTCGCCATCGCCTTGCAGGAAGTGTTCCCCCCTCCATAATTCGTCAGGCGCAGGTCTGCGCCCAGCAGGTTGGACCGGTAGATCAGCAACCCCACTTCATCCCCTGCCAATGCGGCGGCCTTTTCCTCGTCCCACAAATAGCTGACATGTTTAAAAATCTTTGTTTCAGCAGACATAAAATACCTTTTGTGATTTATTTTAATGAATTTCCATAACCGACCAGTAGTACCGATAAAAAAATAGTAATGATCCCTATGGTGATCGTGATACGTGTCTTTGTGCTAACCCCCTTCCATTCTTTCAGAACAACACCCCATAAATTGGCCACCAGGATGATGAACGCCATATGCAGGATCCACGAACTGGCCCCGTTGCCCAGCCGGCTCTCTCCCATGCCATAAAAGAAAAATTGCAGAAACCAGATGGTGCCCGCCAGGGCGGCAAAAAAATAATTTCTGGCCAGGGGGGCCTTTTTATCCTTATAGTCTCCAAAGGTCTTATTCCGTGCATTGAGGATCATGCACCATACAAAATTGGTGGTGAGGCCGCCCCATAACAGGATAATATAAGTGACATTATTCTGGTAAAGGAATTTGGTGGTGGCTTCCGGGTTAGCAGCCTTCCATAGTCCGTTGGCCATTTCCGCCATCGGGCTGCCCGCCTCGATCCCATAATTGAAGCAAGCGCTGAGGATCCCGGAGAAGGTACAGACGATGAGGCCTTTTACCAGGTTGAATTCCTTTATGCTTTCCTTTTTCTTTTCCTCCGACAATTCCCGTTCCTTCAGCACCCCTGCCCTTCCGCAGATGTAGATACCGAGCAGACAAAGGATCACTCCTCCCAGCGCGATACGTCCCCAGGGGGTCTGGAGCAATTCATG
>Ga0307517_10013370_pt1 | contig 11154 bp, 9 predicted proteins | sample 23_EM_MG_FD_194515 | JGI IMG/M metagenome (GOLD analysis project Ga0307517, IMG submission 194515) | Populus trichocarpa ectomycorrhiza microbial communities from riparian zone in the Pacific Northwest, United States - 23_EM | ecosystem: Host-associated > Plants > Roots > Unclassified | place... | reverse complement strand
GCAAAGTAAGTAGTTTTACCTTAATCAATTGCTCTTTCGGAAATCAAAAGGATTACTGTGTGATTGGGCGTTTCGGGAACTGAGGTGAGGCGGGAAAATTGAAGATTGAAAATTTAAAGGACAGGACAGGAGAGGAAACTCCGTCACTCGCACTCTCTGAGATTTGTTTTGTCGGAGTAATTGATATATATATATTCTATTATTATTGTTGTTGTTTAACTATAGTTGGGTTGGGCCTTCCAGCCTAAAGAAAGAAACATTATTAAAATTATGGGTCTTTCCTGTCCAAGCACTTCAAACTCAATATGAGTTTTTTTTTTTTTTTTTCATGAACATGGTTATGAAACAAATGAGTTATATACTATATTATTGCCTGCACTAAAGGTAAAATCAATTTTTTTTATGGATGTAAAAAAAATATTAAGGTATTATTAATGTGTTTATTGGCAAAACAAAAAAAAACTATATAAGAATTTACCTGATGTGATTTAGTTGACTTAGTAAGTCCAAATATAATTCATATAACCGATAAAAATATAATTTGACTAAAGAAGACTAAAATATCTTTTTAAAATATTAAAATGACAACATATTAGATTGATTCAGGTCAACTTGGGTTGATCTATCAAATTTATTACCTAAATCATGAGACCTTAATAACCCTATAGAAAGCAAATAAATAAATAAATATTAAACTCAATTTTCAATCAACTCAATGTTGAATGATAAATTTAAAAACAAAATTCAACTAAAAGAATGAGTTAAATTAACCTGACAAATATGATTCATGAGACTGGAAAACTCCATAAAAGGCAAATAAAAATAAATTATAAAACTCAATTCTTAATTAACCTAGTGTTAAAAGATAAAATTAAAAAAAAATACAAAAAACTACTCGAGTCAACCAACCAAACTCATGACCATAATCATGAGACCGAGATAACCTCATAGAACACAAACCGAAACAAATTATGAAGACTATTGAAAGATAAAATTGAAAATAATTCAACTAAAAAAAGAAAAAAAACCCTGAGCCAATTAGCATAACCTACGAACTAAGTTATTAGACCGTAATAACTCATAAAAATAAAATAAAAATAAAAATTATATAGACCAATTCTCAATCAATCCAATGTTAAAGGATTAAATTGAAAAAAATCAAATAAACAAAATGATTCGAGTCAACCTGAGTTAACTCATTAAACTTAGGCTAGGGGACCGTGATAACTCCATAGAAAATAAATAAAAAATAGATATAAAATCAAATTCACAATCAACTTAATATTGAATGGTGAAATTAAAAAAAATTATTCAAAAAAAAAATGACAAAAAAAACTCGAGTCACCCTTGCTAACCCACAAAACCAGTAACCTGGATCATGATAACCCCATAAAAAGCAAATAAAAAAACAATTATGAAACTTAATTCTCAACCAACCTAATGTTGAAGGATAAAGTTGAGAAAAAATTAATTGAAAAAAATAACAAAAAAATAACCTGAGTCAACATGATTAATCTGCAAAACTGACGACTCGAGTCATGAGACATGGATAACTCTATTTCTATAGAAAATAAATCAAAATAATTTATAAAGTTTAATATTTAGTAAGCTCAATGTTGGAGGATGAAATTAAAAAAAAACTAAATTTAAAATAAAAAAAATCATAAAAATATTTTGAGGATCAAATATGAAAAAAAAACCTTAGCATTCTAACGTTCATTGCCAAAATGTAAAGGAATTTTAATATATGTTAGTTTTATTAAAAATATTATTATTGTGGAAAGTCACTAATACAAGTATGATCTAGTAATTCACCATTTAGTGTTAATCACACTTTTATAAATGCAATTCAAGTCTTTCCAGTTTCCACACGGCCGGAATGAGAGCCTGCAGGGAAGATGAAACTCAAGGAAATTTAAATATAAATTATATAATAGCTCATCACCTCTCTCTTTCTTTTTGATAAACTAAAAGATTTTCAAGATTATGAAATCTCATAATTTTTCATCACAGGTTCCCAATTCCAATAGAGACTATAGTCTCCAATAGCCAAAACCTGCTGTGATTGACACACATGAGTGACATGACTTCTCAAGAAAAAGGTAAAATTTGTCAGGTCTTAGAACAACGTGATTTTCCATGTCAACTTCTTCAGGTGTTGAAGACTAATTTGTGTGCCTCATATTTCTTTCGCTGATCTTCACAAATTTTGTCCTTGGAAAGAAAGAACGCTGCTCCAGAACCAACATGTCCGGCACCGCTTGATGTAGCTATAAAAAAAACTCGTGATTTCCTTATTAACATACGGTCATGCACGATGCAGGTATAGCAAACTCTATCAAAAGGAGGTGTTCTAATTTCTAAAAGATAAAAAATGAATTTATTCCACAACTGAGAATACATGCAGAATTTAACAGAAAAAAAAGACCTAAAAGTCAACTCTCTACATGGTTAACCATGCTTGTCAGTTTCATGCTCGATCAGGTGGGATACATGATACAATCCTCGAGATTTGGGTGATCAAGAATGTTAAAATCATGAACTCTTCAAGGCTGATAAAGCTTCTTTCGTTGTGGCTGAAATAACTGCGTCTGATGCATTCGGCAAGTAATAGTATTTTCCTGTAGAGAAAGATTTGTTAGCACAATTAATTTGTTATGGCCCTCTTGAAAATGAAGAATTAAAGAGTTTTCAAGTAGACAAACCTTGAGCAACTCTTGCGATTTCTTTAGCAAAACCAGTTGAAACGAACTTGTTTTCTGTGTCAATGACGAGGAGTGACATCCCTGCCTTGTATATTTTCCCAGCCACTTCAAGAATCTCATCCTTCATCAGACAAACAGAAAATGCATTACAATCATAGAAAAGAAAAACTGTAGCAAAATTTTAGGATTGCAGATTTGCTTCTCTATGCACCTCTTCACACAGATAAATTGCAAATCAAGATTTGGGATCTAGAATTTAACGTCCAACATAAGGTATGTTTTAGCAAAAGTGGTGACAAGAAAATTATGCATCCCTTTATAACAAGCTTATTTGGATGGTTGCATATACTCGAATAAGTTTTGTATAGTCTAAAATCAGATAAAAAAAGGTCTAAAATCTGATAGGTCTTGATCATTTCAGAGTGAGCAAATTAGGCAATCTCCTGTATGGGGTCTGTCCGTCTAGTGCCATTTAGAAGCTTTTGTGTTGCAGTTGGCGATATGCTACATGTCTATTCAGAGCTCAAAATTTACCTTCAATTCTTGTGTCGAAGGTCTTGGAGCATCAGGACCAGCAGCTTCGGGATCAGTAGACCTTTTTAGTGATATATTGGCTCTGCCATCAGTTATTGCAACAATCATTATGCGTCCAACATCACCACTCTTCTCTGCATTTAACCCAACCCTGACAGCCTATAAAAAAATCAAGCTCATAAAAGTTAGAATCAGGAAAACAAAATTAGGGATGTGTGTATGCAATTCCAGAAAGCTGATTGCAACAAAAACAAGTGCTGCGCGTTGAATTTTTTAACAATTTCATGAATAAATCAGAAAGGAATAGCAGCTCAGAAGTTAAAAAAGTAAAGATAATGGCATCAGTTTTCAGCAAGTATATACATGGGATGTCATTCACAATATAAAACACAAAGAATACACGAGCACAAATTGAAATATTCAGTAACAGAAAAATTTCCATTTTATGGGAATTCATTTGTTGAGATGTGAACTGGGGGGATAAACTAGATCTGCTTACAGTTGTTAGGCCATGAGCTAAGGGAGAACCACCACCACATGGAAGCCTTTCAAGGCGCTTTCTTGCCATTGAAATTGATCTGGAAGGAGGCAAAAGAACTTCAGCAGCATCTCCACGGAAAGGAATAATAGCAACCTAATTCACATTGACCAGAAAAAGAGTTAGAAAGAATCAGTTGTTTACAATGTGTTAATAGTATTCGATAGTTAAAAGTGCTAGATGCCATCCGGAGCTAACTTCTTTTAGTATAGAAGAATCAGTAGAAATTTGAAGTATAAGGTTTCACAACAATTGAAGTACATGACAGATGTGCTAATTATATATACCTGATCCCTGCTTGTGTAACTCTCAGCAAGCAACTTTAGTGCTGCACCTTTTGCATTTTGCATTCGATTCAATGCCATGCTCCCACTAGCATCAACCACAAATATTACCTGCCATTAACTATGTCTATGAGAATCCAGACATATTAGAAGTTTCAACACTTCAAGGGAGCTCTTTTACCCTCTTTCTCTCTCAATGTCAGGGAAATCAAAACAGCACCAAAACTCCCTCCCTCAATAATGGAACAGAACTTAAACCAAATGCACCCTTTCACAGCAATGGAACAGAAATTAGCCCAACATACCAATCCCATTAAGCTCACAGTGGTTGAAATCTATATATTATTATTACCAGACAAAAAATCTGATAGTGTGGTTGAAGTCTCTAAGATTCAAATTCCATATACTACTAAGAAAAGTCATTATGTTTTGAAGTTTACTTTCATCTCTTTATGGCAAAATGATGGCAATTAAAATTTAAAAATTGAATCTAGAACTTCCACTGAATGGTATACCACACTAATCATAACCTTGAAACACAATCAAAGATAAATATACTGAACTGCAACAGAATTTTGTTTTGAAGCAGAATCATTTTTTCTCTAAAGGAAGTCGAGGATAAATGCAAATAATACAAGAATCCATTGTTACCAGTGCTCCGGCTTTTCTTGCCATTCTCTTTGCCCTCATGTCAGTTTTCTCAACATAAACCTTCCTACTCTTTTGAGTGTCCTTCTCTTTACGCAATTTTTGATATGGAGCAGCTGCCCTGAGGGTTGCATCCACCGCTAATCTCTTTACAGGACCCTTGAATGAGGAATTCAGGAAAATGGATGAAGCAAACCATTCAGTAGGGCAAGGACAAACAGATTATTATGATTTTAGAAAAGGACTGTTAATTCATAATCTAAAGAAGAACCAAAGATAAAATCAATGTATTGGATACAAAGTGATCAGAATTCCTTGTACTGTTATGTCTAGTCATGTAAAATTCTACAGAGAAAAAAAAAAACTGGCCTGAAGTGGAATTTAATTGTCGTTTAAAAAGAAAAGGAGGACAGGGGAGGTAGAAGAGATTCAGGGGACAAACCTTTGGGAGCATGGGTTTAATATACCGTCCTCTGTCCTCCGAAAATATCACATTCTTTGCTCTCCCAGCCTTCCCTCGGCGTCTCTGTGCTTGTTGTGCAAAGAAGAGAAGTTTCTCATCAACGAACCCTCCTTCCGCATCAAAGATGAATTCTTCAGGTATTTGTTCCTGCTGTTGTTCATTCTCTTTATCGTCATCCTAGTTACAGAAAAGAACACTCACATTTCAAACCAGTATGTTCCAGGTAAATAAAGAAGAGATGAATGATAAGTCAGAAGACACCAAACAACAATCTGTTTTCTTGTCTTTCCTTTTTCATTTTTAAAATAGTTCATCAATGTTAAGGAAAGACCAGAATAATTTTCTGCATCAAACAAATAGTTCATCAATGTTAAGGAACCTTTTGATCTTCCTCCTCATTCTGCTCATCCCCAGAATCTTGATTTTGAGGAGGTGGTGGAGGTGGAGGTGGAGGCTGTTGGTCTTGCTGCTCAGGTGGTTTCTCATTAATTATTGAACGAGGAAGAATAACCAGTTCTACCTGCATAAGATGGTATATCAGAATAGGAAGATAGTAAACTTTATGCAAATCTTATAAAGAGATCATTTCAGTAAGTAGATACAAAGGGATGGTGATAACAAGAGCTAATTTTTTTATAGAAATTATATAAAAGGGTTGAAATCTGTCTCAGAAACTTTGTATAGAAGTGGTTATATCAGTGAATCTTCATCGCAAGCAATGAACACAATTCTTTTCATTTTTCTTTCATTACTTATGAGCACTATGTTTCAGGAAAAATACTTTACAGCTTTTTTAAGGTCATCCACTGTCACTTTTTCACGTCCTTCTAAAGCAGTCAGGCATTTTGCAACACGGGCAGCATAGAGCTCAGCTCTGTGTCCCTGCCATTCATAATATACGTTTAGAAGATCTTAATAGCAGCTCAAAAGTAAGAAGATCAAGTTCAGAAAGAAAAGAAAAGAAAAAAATCTGCAGCCAATTGAGAATTCATGAACATCACAAAACATCCTCATGATTCCATAATGGCACAACACACCAACATAAAGGTTTTTGTTAAGTAGTCCAAGTATAAAGGATGTCAAGGGAGATGATCTGCGGACTTCCTTGATTTTGCTTTCCAACAGAGGGTTTAGGAGGTGGGGGAAAGGGAGGAAGGAAAATAAAATCAAAAGAAGACTCTAAATATTGAGCAAGAGCCTTAATCCCAGTACCTGGCAACCACCTCGAATGGCTTCCAAAACAAGGTACTTCAATTGCTCCCTGCCGATAGTAACATCCTTCAAATACTCCCTTGCCAAAATGATCTGCAGGAAAAATAATTTAGAAACATTGTGTAATTTATCTATGTGGACAAAAAACCATACTGCAGCATCACAAAATGCAATAAGGACCAAGTATCATATTCGTCAGAATAACAATGAGCATTTGCATTTTAATGAAGCAAAATGCATGACCTGCAAAATTTGGATATGCTGTCATCATTCTGTATGGTGTTCTAGGTAATTCAATTACCATAGGAAATAAATTACGTGAGCACATCTAATATGTTTAAGAAATTAACTCATCTCCTAGAAACCTTGACAGAGAGGCCTTCTAGAAAGTCAGGCTTGCTAATTATGTATATTATTGTATTAACTATTAACAATGGCTACAAAGAACCATTTAGCAGTAGCACCACAAAATACAGTATCATGGAAGAAAAGTTATATACAAAGTCATAACTGATTGTGATTTGGGGGCTAGTACTAAATGGAGCATGTTAACCATCCCAAACGCAATGGTAGATTAAAAAAAATGATCTCTCCTTTTTCTAGTATATAAAAAAATTACTTCAGATAATCATATAAGCATGTCTTTAAACAGAAGTATCTATTTGTTCCTTCAAAGAATAATCTTCTGCCCTTAAGTATACAAAGAAGCCATTGCAAGTAGGTTGTCCTGTCTTTGGTTTAGACAAGCGATATCAGTTGTTATAGTACTATGGGAAATAATAACCTCCACTTGAACTGGAGTGCATTAAATCATAGACAACAACCTGGCACCTCCTCTCAACTGACAGAGGGGAATTGACACTGGGTTACACCCATCCATTCCCAAGGTTTTTGTTTTGCTAAACTCAAAATTTTCTATTGGAGGGCCAACTCACAGGACAAGTCATTGCTGGACAGTACCTGGGTCTTCGCATATTCGGTTTCTTCCTCAACCATTTTAAATACTTCATTAATATGTTCCTGAAATTGTGTTGCAATTCCAACAGCTGCAACACGATCTTCAAAATTCATTGGAAGATCTGCGCTGCAGAAGAATTGTGTCATTATTGAAATGGTGAGAAGAAAATTAAGGACGAGGAAATTACTCCATTGCTTAAATGAAGGCACATACCTCAAATTAATAGCAATGCGATCTAATAAGTGTTCACGAACAGCACCTTCTTCTGGGTTATAAGTAGCAATCAAAAGTGGCTTGCAAGGATGCCTAAAGCTGATTCCCTCTCTTTCCACGATATTAACTCCTTCGGTCAACACATTAAGAAGCAAATTACTTATACCCTCATCCAAGAGATTAATTTCGTCAACATATAAAACACCTCTATGAGCTTCAGCAAGAAGACCAGGTTGGAAGACAGTTGTTCCTGTTTTCACGGACTCCTCAACATCAACAGATCCAATGAGCCTATCCTCAGTAACTCCCAGAGGAATCTGTGCATGAAGAGACCAGAGTTGTTGCTAAGTAATGAAAACCATCTAAACTACTAAGGCTTTTTTCAAGACACGGACCTGAACGAAAGGAGATCTCACAACTTGGGTCTTGATATTACCATCGGAATCATATTCCACTTGTTCGGCCAAACCATCCTCCCACCTTCAGAAAGGATGGCCAGATGGGTCATTTTGCGAGAGAGAAAAAATTAACAGGTCAAAACAAAAAAAATCCCTTGACCTAGGGGGTTAACATTATGATTCATGACAACATAAATTTGGCAGCTCCATATGATTGCTGACAGAAATTAGATCTGTCAATTTATATAATCCTTTTTTTTTCTATTACGTGATATTTGTTCTGCATGGAATAGAAGTAAATAAGGCTTCAGCTTCCAAATCCATATGCTTAGACTTATTGAAAGGCAACGCTAAAATTTTAAATGCCAACATGGACTTCTTAATCGCATGGCATCTCCAGCTTTATCGTTTACAAACAAAAATTATGGAGTTTTGCATCACTAGTTCTAAAAGGAAAAACGATACATGAGGCTATGATCTAGGCCCAGCCTTGAGCTTTGCTCCTATCAAGTAAGTCACCAGACCAAGAATTAAAGTCAGAACCTAATAATAAATAACCTTAAATTAACCACAACATAGAAAACTGGACAGGAGGCAATACCTCTAGCTGATCTTGAGCAGACAAACACAACTATTTATGGTTAAGGATTATTTTCTGAGCGTGAACAAACAGATAAAATAACCACTTTTTTATGAAGATTTCCCACACTGCTAGCATTGTGTTAATAAACATCACATAAATCAAGGAAAAGTTGTTCTGAGTGGGGGGTGGACAAATCAAAAACTTTGAACAAATGATAGCATATCATTTTGTGTTTAAAGACTTCAGAGCAAAAAATCTTCCATTTTAAGGCGATTAAAGTTGTCTGTGTGAACAAATACTGTCTTCTTTTTTTGTATGTGGAAAAGGAAGAACACACACAGACATGCACACAAATCTTTCAAGCACTCATTGAGCTTACTCTTCAGGGCATACTGGATCTGCATTTGCTATTGAACCCATGACTACATCAATGGGTGGCAAAACTTCATGAAGCCCACGTGCCATAACTGTCTTGGCTGTTCCTCGCTTTCCAGATATAGCAATCCCACCAATCTCACGGTCAATAGCCCCAAGCAAAAGAGCAGTTTTGATAGCATCCTATGATACAATTGACATCATTAGGTACATGTTAATGAAAGATTTATAAGCCAAACATTACAATTATCAAATGAATTTCCAAATTAAACACAACCAATACCGCACTGCACACTTAGTTGTCATAATCATATGCGGTGACACATCCAAAGGCATTCTGCTGCAGCTATGGAGAACAATCACTCGCTTAAATAATTTAGTATCGAAATTTCAAAAAGCCAAAGTCTCTCAACTTAATGACAAAGTTCCTTCAATAATCTTTCAGCATTAATTCATTCATTTTTATCCATAACAACATATCGAATATAACCCTACAAGAACCAACCCATTTCAGTATATCCACCAAAAAACAGCAAACAAACAAAATAATTAAAAACCAATTGACCTTCTATTAGCAAAGGCAAATTTGGTACTAAAAAAGAATAAATTTTTTTTATTACCAGATTGAAGAGAGAGAGAGAGATGTATAGTATAGACCTGGCCAACAACAGCAGCTAAAGGGAAGTACTGTCTTCCATAATAAGATGAGTCCAGCTTCTCAGTGGCAGTATTAGGAGTAGCATCAACAGCAACAGCACCATTGCCAGACTGGAGAGTTACATTTGCAGCAACAACGCGAAAACGACGAGTGTGGGAGAGTCTTTTCTTGGGGTTGAAAGCATAAGAAAAAGAAGAGGTAGGAAAAAGATGGGAGTGTGGTTTGAGTGAAGAAAAAAGAGCAGGAGTAGAAGATTGAAGGGTAGAGAGTGAAGAAGAAGAAGAAGGAGATGTGGGAGAGAATGGCATTGTTTTGTTGTCTTCGGCTTGAAAATCACAAGTGCTATGCTTTGCCTTTTGGTTTCTTATCTGTTACATGATCTGTTATAGATAGGTTTGGGTCCCTTGCTTTTGATGATCATGTTTTATAGTTTATACTCTACTGCTCTCTCTCTCTCTCTCTCTCTTTTAAGTAATCCGGGATGTTCGGACCAGCTTACGCGCACTACAACTAATTCCTAGATCTATTTTTTATAGGGGTGATGGTGTCCGGGTCAGCTTACACGCACCACAACTAATTTCCCGGACCCATTTTTTTTTTTCTTTCTTTGGTCACTTTTTGTGGGGGTGATGGATGACATGCATTTTATTTATGGGAAAACTACCATTATATTTTATCATGTTTTCCTTTTTTATTTGAAAATATTATATTTTATATAATAATATTAATATAATTTAACAAAATATACATAGCATAGTTGTTTCAGTGTAGCAATATACATGTATTATTATAAATTGCTAAAGCAAAATTATTATTTTGCTCTTGAGTGGAAAAAATAATGGCAGTTGTGGGGTGCTTTGATCTTTTCCATCGGTTTATTAGTTATTAATAAATTGCTCTTTTTTTCACGGTCAATAAAATTCCGAATTATTAACCAAATACTTTTTTTTACTTTTTATAAACTTTTAAAAAATAAAAATAATTTTTTACTGTTATAATAAAAAAAAAATTGGACTGTTGGATAAGGGTTTTTTGGTTTTCTTTTCTTTATATATTGTTGAAATACATATTTGACCTTAGAAAAGATAAAAAAAATAAAGTTTGCATTTGAGGGTATTTTTATACTTTCACACAAGTTTTTTGGGGTAATTATTAAGGTCATGGAAGTGTTTTGATATTTTCGTGATAACTTTTTAATTTTTTTAATCAAAAAAGGTGTTAAGCATGCACTAATGAATTAACAGTGTTTGCACTATTTAGGCAGCGCATTTGATGCCCTAGATGGCCAAACTTGACCTTTCTTTGTCTTTTTGGATGCATCATTGTGTCTTTTTTAACATGATGTGGCGTGTGATGGCGTATGGTAGATGGATTGTTGCTAATGGTCTTTTTCTCTCTTTCTCATGTCAGATAAAGTACATGATTGTCCTCTTTGTTTTTGGTTTTTCAATTTCAGTCCTTATTCTTTTGATTTTTTATTTTGTTTTTATTCCTTTTATAAAAGTTTTTTTTCAATTTGGTCCTTCAATTACAATTTCTTATATGTTTTGTTTTTTCATTTTTGTGCTTATTCTTTTAATTTTTA
>Ga0307517_10013369_pt1 | contig 11154 bp, 2 predicted proteins | sample 23_EM_MG_FD_194515 | JGI IMG/M metagenome (GOLD analysis project Ga0307517, IMG submission 194515) | Populus trichocarpa ectomycorrhiza microbial communities from riparian zone in the Pacific Northwest, United States - 23_EM | ecosystem: Host-associated > Plants > Roots > Unclassified | place... | reverse complement strand
ATATTGGACTTATAAATAGGTTGATATTTTAATATCAGAAATTGACAAGAAAATTCTCAGAATTATTCTGAATATTCACTAATTTTAATTGGGGGTATTTTTCACCACAACATACGAGTTGTGAAAAACCCTTCCGCCTTCTAGGATAGATGAACTTTGTCAGGGCTCCTACATGGATCCTTTCCATAAGAATTCACTTGAGCACACGAGCTTATAATAAATTCAAAATACTAGATTTATTCGCACGAGTGAATCTTTACCCCGAGCCATAAACTTCACTGGTTAGAAACCTATCAAACCCCTTAAACCACATTCAGACCATACAATGCACCTTACCTCCTGAGGTAAGGTGTGCTAGGGGTGTTAATACCTTTCTTAGCCACAACCAGTCTTTTACCCTTGAAATTTCTGATAAAACCAGTACACCGTGGTTTCCTAGTGATATTGAATTAAACAACTAGGTGGCGACTCCATGACCCCTGACGTCGCGCGTCCACATGCGACAAAAATAATAAAAAATGGGTATTGATTGATATATAAATTTAAAAATTATTTTTTAAAAGAAAAAAACATATAAAAAAGGTACTAATTAAAAAAAAAAAAGGCCAGGTGTCTAGCCCATTAGGAAAGGGCTTGCACACCCTTTGATTTTTTTTTAAGCTCATGGGTTGTCCAATTTATTTATAAAAAAAAAACTAAAACAGATAACACATTTATTGGAACTCCCTAGATTCCAACTACCAATGACCAGGAAATCAGAGTTCTTGTTTTTTTTTTATTATTATTTCTTAGAAACCTATTTTTGACACTAAACATCTTAATAAACTCATAAATAACCATAAAAACCTAAAAAACACACAAAACCACAAAACCAAAACTCTTCCCTACCATAGATTTGTAGGCAATTTTAAGGTTTAAAAATATCTAAGTGGAACCCTTCTCAACGAATGCAACTCATTGGTACTAAGATCGATAATTTTAGAAGACAAAATCATTCTAAATGCTGATTTTCTCTTTCTAATACCAGAATTTGACGAGCCCCCCTCTCTCATCTCTCTAACCATGGACTAAAATTTAAGGAGAATGAAGTTTTGGATCAAAATTGAATCTTAGACATTCAAAATGACCTAAATTATATTATTTGTAAAGATGAAAGATTAAAATGTATTTCTTGGGTAAACTTTGGACACCACCCATTTGACCGCATTTTTTAATTCGATCCTCCTTTCAATGTTTTCATTGCCTAAAAAACCATAAGCAATCAACCTTCAATTTAAGGTCAAATCGTTAAAATAAAAGTTTGATAATTAAAGTTAAAAAAAATACACAATAAATCCACAATAATCTATAAGCATGTGAACAATAAAATACAATGTTTTTTTTAGAATTTTCTATAATATAATAATTGTTTAGTGGTTTAGGATTGCAATAATGTTAACACCTCACACTACATTGAGGTTGTTGTCAACATTAACCAACAACATCCAAAAATACTCAAATATTATCAATGTTACCCTTCACTAATCACATCTTTCGATCCAACCTTAATATTATCTTAGTTTTTCAATTCTATCTTCCATCTACTTTCCATCCAAATCTGCTAGCAAAATCCATTGAACACCCACATGGAAGCTCTAGAATTTAAAGATTAATTAAATTTATCATTTAAAAATAAAAAATAATGATAAAAAAGAAAGTGTTAATTTAAACTAAGTATTTTGAACCTCATTTAATCTTAAAATATTGAAACAATATATAAAAATTTACGGTTGAAATAATAAAACTCAAAATTGAATCCAATTAAAACTCAAAATTGAAGAAGTTTAAATTTTAATTTTTTTAGGTTTTAATATTTTTTCAATCTTTAATTACCAATTTTTTTTAATCCCACTCTAAATTTAACAAAAAACTAAAATCTTAAAGTTTTCACTCAATGGAATTCACTTAAAAAAAAATAAAGATACAAGTAGAAGAAAAAAATTCTAAATAAAAATATTCTTATCACTTAAATTTTGGTGAGTCTTGGATTTTATTTATCTCATTCTTGTATCAGGATCTTTCTTCAAAGATTTTTCATATATTTTTCATGTATCAACGATTTTGGACGGAAAACAAATGGAAGGATATGATTGAAAATCCTCAATGACATTAAGGGTAAAATTGATGGATGCTACTTGCTAGCATTGATAACAACCCTGCAGGTGAGGGGTCTTTCCATAGTTAATCCTATTTTTTGGACTTTTTGTGTGCACGATTTTGCAACAAGAACCACTGAACCTTCGCAGGCCTTTGAAGAATGTAGGACCCGGTTTAGGCAGCTAGGGAGGAGTCCTTTTAATGCAAGGTGGTGCTTGAACATCGATCGAGTGGCTACGAGGTAGGCCACGAAAATCCAACATGTTTTAAGGCTCCAAACTACAATCAGTTCTCTTATCTTCTGAAGATGAGGTGAATCTATCATTTGGGTTTCTTGTGGTTTTTTGGCCCTTCACTTGGATATCTGAGGATAACAGTCACTCTCTTTATTTATTTGGTACATATATAAAAACCTCCAAATGTCTTCCTTTCTCTTCCTTGCGCTTTTTGCATCTTGTTTCTTGTCCTATATTTCCTTCTCTTCCTAGTCTTTGTTTCTTCCTTAGTTTCCTCTGTTTTGTCCCCTTCCGTTAACGGCTAGCTAGGAGAACATGTATCATTACGGCCACCACCATCGTCTTCCTTGCTTGCGTTGCCACCCACATAGCTACATTAGGATGGTAAGTTGGTGCGATCCGGCCCCTCAACCCCCAGCTCACGTAGATTTTAATTTTTATATCTTGAAGAATATTCGTACATGCATTTTGCACTATCTGGAGTACTACCTTAATTCAGATTTACTGTGCTTTTGTTTTGGACGGACGTATACAAAACAGGTTCAGCATCTGATAGAGAGATGTTTGCTCCTTCACATGAGTAGAGACCAATGCGTGAAGGCACTGGCTAAGCATGCTAGCGTTCATCCACTTGTTACACTTACAGGTCACTTGATCGATCTCACTGGTTTTCTCACGATAGTTTTGGCTTCTTTAGCTAATATACTTGACTTGTATATGTATGTATTTCTTGCAGTGTGGAGAGAACTACAGCAGGAGAATAGGGAATTCTTTCATGCATATTTCCATTCAATTTCTCCAAGGCATTTCACGAGTAAGAGCCAATTATCCCCAGAACTTACAAGTCATTTAAAGAAATTCATTAATTGCACAAAATTATTTATATGTACGAGAATTAAGGACTGTAAGCCACTGTCACGTATTCTAGCTAGACGTCATGCATATACATTTACTAGTATAAAATGCTCGAAAACCATATACTCCATTAATTTCTTGATAACTAAGCTAGCTTTAGCAGCCATAACCTTACATCTGCAGATGTATGGTGCAAAAAATATTGCAAATTACATCAACTCGTATTTATAATTTTCAGGCAGGCGTACTCGAAGGGTGTTGAGATTAACAAGGGAAATATAAAATTCAAGTCCATGATGGGACGACTTGCAAATACTTCATGATCATCGGGAAGTACGTGGGTATAGAAGCTATATTTATGATGAATTATAACTAGGGTATGGACAGAACATGCCCTCAGGCCTCAACTAAAGTATTATAGTGGTATGTGATATAATAGGATACAAGAAAAAAAAATAAGAGGACATTTACAGGGTTACTAACCCTGGTTATGTAATTCCTCCGGGGACTAGCTTTTCCTTTAATTACAAGAAAGTCTTGGATATCAATGTTTTCTTTTCTTTGTTTCATTTCTTTTTGTGAAAACCATTAGTATTTTTTTCTATAAATATTAGAGAATTAATCTAAATAAATAGATAGATAAAAAATTACTGGTATCACTACTAAAAAATAGGGCTATCAGCAACTATTTATTTAATCCATTGCAAATAAAACTAAAATTCATTTCTGAAAACAGTTAGCAACGGAATCAACAACAAAGAATATCAAATACAGATTTGTTGTTGTTGATTTATCATCAATGAATTTTACCGTTGTTGATATAAGAGCAACGAAAAATCCATCGCTTACAAGTAACAACGGACAATCCATTGTTGATTAAATGTCAAATGTGCTAGTTATTGTGAATCAACAATGAATTTTTGATTGCTGATTTATAAATTAGTTACAATCAGCTATGAAAAATTTGTTGTTGATTATATGATTTTTTAATTAATTTATATGCTTCTTTTACCCAAATGATTTTTAATTTTTAATTAATTATTTATAGATATTTTGAAAGTTGTAGAGTGTGTGTATATATAATTCTACTCATACAGCCTCTAAGTCGTACGATAGTCTGAAATCCTTTCAAACTACTATGTTATTCCAGCTTGGAAGCTCTTTTTTTTCTGCATGTTTTTTAGCTTTCTTTTGCGCCTTATACCAAAAATCATGCAGCTTATATGGTACAAATTAATTATTTGTTAGTAAATGAACAATAAAATTTTAATATTTGGAGTAAAAAATTATCTTAAATTCGATTTTACCTAATTGAAGGGTGATTCTCCCAAACCTTCCTCCCAACATTATTATTAGCCCTCTCCTATTCAAATTTCACCTTGAAGAAAAAAATTTCAATAATTACAATAAATGGTCCAAATTAACATAAAAAAATATTTAAGTTAACACTAACCTTAAAAACCATGCATCGATGTGCGGTTTCCATTCAGGATATTTGGAAATTAACCTAGCTCTATTGAAACAATGGAATTTTCATCGACGATCTAAAGGCCAATGTTATTCACTATAACATTTAACAGTTTTACAGACGTAATTTTTTCATCGGCGTAAGATTACCATTCCGTCGGTGTAAAATTTACCGACTAATTCCCCGATGGAACACGTTTGTTAGAATAACGTTCATCGGTAATTCGATGATCTGTCGTTAATTCTGTCGGTAAAAAAAATAAAAACTGATTGTTTTACAAATGGAAAATACGCACAAAAAAAAATTTTCGCGGGAAATATGCCGACGGAATAATTTCATCGGTATATTCCATCAGTGATAGTGGCGTAAGCAATAATGTTTTCCAGACTCTCTAGAATATACCGACGGAATGATTCCATCTGTTTTGCTATCGGAAAATCACCGACGAAATAATTTCATTGGTGATTGTGGCATATGCAGTAAATGTTTTACAACTCTCTGAAAAATACTGACGGCATAAGTCCGTCTATAAATCCATCAATGATGTGCACAGTGCATGACAGATTGTGTTTGTATTGCCTATCTATCCTCCCTGCAAACACTTAAATTGAAAATTGCCCGCACAACACAATAACAACAGTAAACATAACAATTATAAAATAAATATTTCTTGATACAAAATTTCATCCATAATATTATATTATAAAAAATTCCTTTACACTTTCGTGTTCTAATACTTAATCAGAATTTTCTTTTTCTTCTTCTTCAATTGAATCGTCATCAGCTTCATTGCAATCTTCAATGTTTATATCATCATCATCACCTTCATCGACTTGTGCTTGTCCGCTGGAGCTTAGAACAACATTCAACTCATCTGCGTCAACATCAATATGACTATCATTGAAGACGCGAAAATTTGAATTTTCTTCTAAATCAATCGATGGAGCAACTCGATATGGTTCAACCAACTCACTATTGAAAGACATCATCTCTCACACTTGTGTTTTCGTTCTCATCCTGAACAACCTTGACATGACCTCTAGGTTTCATTTTTAAAACGATAATCAATCAACTCTTGATCGGTCCTTTCTAAAGGAAGGGGTATATGTGTAATAAACTTGTTGGCATTGCTTTGCGAAAATAAAGACATCGTTTACGTTGTGGAGTCTAGCTTTTGAGTTAATTTCAACCAGACCGTAGTGGGGATGTACTCTGATTTCTCTGTCAATGGTGTCATACCAATAGCATTTGAATAAAAACACTCTATTATGCTCGCTATGATATTGCAATTCGACGGCCTCTTCTAATTTATCATAACAATCAACTTCAAATTCACTACAAGTCGATCCCTTAACACAAACACCACTGCTATATGTCTTTTTTCCATGCTCGTATTATTTAGTATGAAACACACATTATCCATTGATAAAATACTCATTGTAGCACTTAACTTTTCTTTCAGGACCCAGGCTTAGTAAAGACAATGAAACATTAGCACTCATTCCCATTTGATAAACCTTATATATCAAGTACAACAATGAATAGTAAACAAGAATTCTGTAATGAAATATAGTAACTTGCAAGAGATAATGAGTTTATGATGTTACAACATATAAATAGTACGTTTACAACGAAGTTTAAATAGTACATATACTTACTGAATAAAAGGTCTCAGCTCATCACAGTTAAATAAAACATAATTGTGTGCTTGTTTGAACTCTATTTCAGATAAATATCTTCCCCTTACGACATTTTTAGGAGAATATTGATAAGTTTCCACTGAAAAGCACTTCACCACTATCATCATGTCGTTGAATGCGATTGATTCTCGTTCTTAAATGAGGTTTGAAATAGTACAAGATAAATGTTGAGATCTCCTCAACAATATAGGCCTCACATATCGAGGTCTCAACATGCATCTTGTTCTTAACCTTTTTCTAAAGATTGAACAAATACCTGCATGGAATTAAATAAATATTTTTAATTAAGAAAACAATGAAAATACTTTATGAATTACATTGCATTTGTAATATATAACCTCTTGAATGGATACATTCATCTATACTGGACTGGTCCTCCAACTTTTGCCTCATATGGTAACTGTATGGGTAGATGCTCTATCAAGTCAAAAAATAATGAATGGAATATCATCTCAAGTTTGCATATTATCTAGATGAAATTTGTTTCAAGCCTCTCCATGTATTGTGTTTGCAACTTGTTAGAACACATATATCTACAGAAATCCCAGTAATTTGTTTCAAGCCTCTCCACTTGTCTAGACGATCTTCGTGAGTGCATCTCATATCCTCTTTAGCAATAAATCCTAGTAAGCTAATGAAATGAGTGTTTGCATAAATATATAGCAGTCATGACTCTTCATTCTATATAATCTGCAATCCTTCAAATTCACCAACCTTGATATGTTAGAGGCATGTCCATCGGGAAAATACAGACTCTTAAGCCATTGATAGACTAATAGTAGTGTATTTTTCTCTAACACAAAGCTCGCTCTTGGTTTTATGAACTATGACCCATCAAAAACCAACTCTATATTTTTACGGTTACAGAATAATGTTATACTCATTTTAGCATTGATGTTGTCCTTTGTCTTCCCCTCCACATCCATGACGGTGTTGAAAATATTCTCAAACACGTTCTTTTCTATGTGCATGACGTCAAGGTTATGGCGGAGGAGATTGGTCTTCCAATAAGGAAGCTCCCAGAAAATACTTTGTTGTACCCAGTTATGGGTCAAACCAAAACTAGGAAACTTCTGCTTACCAGATTGGAGACTAAACACAATGTCACCGTACTCTGATACATAGTCATGCAATTCTTCACCAGAAAGATGCAGGGGTGCAACATCCTTTTTAATTCTACCAACAAATAAATCCTTTATGTTTTTTTATGTACCTGTGATTTGTTGCCAAGAAACATCGGTGGCAGTAAAAAAAGAAACTTTATCTTCGTTTGTTAGCGTGAATACCTTGTTGTTTTCCATGCAATATGGACATACTAGTTTTCCATGCGTGCTCCAACAGAAACCATTCCATAAGCTGGAAAATCATTGATAGTCCACATCAATGACGCCCTCATAAGCAAATTCTATTTTCTCGATATATCATAAGTCAAAACCCTTGAGGACCACAACTGCGTCAACTCTTCAATCAACGATCGAAGACAAACATCTATATTCCGGCTCGAACTGTTTGGACCGGGTATTACCATAGATAAAAACATGAACTCTGGCCTCATACACATTTCCGGTGGCAAGTTATAAACTGTGAGTATAATCGGTCAACAAGAATAAGGAGTAGCAAATGACCCGAATAGGTTAAATCCTTCTATACACAACTCAAAATGCGCATTCCTTGATTCAGCAGAAAAGTGAGGATGCACATTGTTAAAGTATTTTCATGCTTCGTCGTCAGAAGGGTGCACCATCACTCCATCAATCGCATCATATGAGTGGTGCCATGTCATGTGCCTAACAATTTTTGGTGACATGAATAACCTCTGCAGTCTAGGCGTGATTGAGAAGTATCTAAGTTTTTTATATGCCACGAAAGTCTTTCTCATGCCAGTTCTGAGTTTGCAATGGGAATGCCCACATGTCATGCACTCGGTCAGCTAAGCATTTCAAGGTAGTACAACATGCAGAAGTTAGGTCACATGCCAATTTTCATGACTGATCAGTGACAAAATATTAGGGACTTCCATGGAAAAATTAGGATATAAACGTTTAATTTCATGGAAATATGGTTGTAAAGGGGATGTTCTTTTCCATTTTCAAAAATTCTCATGCCATTTGGAGGTCTAGAACTCCAGAATGAGCTCTAGAAATATGTCAACCTGATCATCGTGAACTGCCAATGAAAAAAATAAATAAAGGCTGAACATGTTGTCTGGGTTAAAACCCTAAAAATTAGGGTTTTTAATTTGGGATTTGGCAAAGTTATAATTTAGTTATTGTTCTTCTAATTGTGGCATATACACCCATAATTGACATAAAAAAACTTTTTAATTGCATGCAATTTAACCCCTGCCAAACTCAAATGTCAACACTTAAGTTGGTCGTCTTTTCATTTTGGTCCGTGGTTCTGAATTTGTATATTTTGACCCTCAATTGACCAACAAACTTTTAATTTCTTCGATTTAACCCCTGATTTGGTTAATTTCAGCTTATATATTCACGTGTCTTTTCCAGTTTGATTCTTGGTTTTTGATTTCTTTAATCAAGTCCTTATTTGTCCATCAAACTTTAATATTTATGTAATTAATCTCCCGATTTAATCAAATTAACTCGTAAAAATTGCAATTCAACCCCCATACTTTAATTTCTTTCAATTAAAACTTAAATTTACTTTTAAAAATCAATTTTTCTTGCAATTAAGCCCTCAATAAATTCAAATAAACCTTGACAAATTCTAATTAAGTCCTTAAACATTAAATTTTGAATTTTCCTCAAATTAAGTTTTCTTTGTTAATAAGGCCTTCATCGGTCGAAAATACGTTGTCATAAAAATTTTAATCATGTATATTTGATCTCCCTCAGCCAGTCTTCAATAATTTCTTTGGCGTTCTAATATACTCTTCTCACTGATATATCTTTTTTATTTTCTTCCAATATTTTTTGATTTGTTTTTTGGATTTTCTCATCATTTTTTTTAATTTTTTGTTTATGTGGGGTCCCAAAAATGAGTAACAACATTCATACAACTCCTTAGCGTCAACATCAATGAAAATATTCTCGGCGATGATAAAATTTGAATTTTCTTCTAAGTCATTAGACGGAGCAACTCAATATGGATCAACTAACTCACCAAGTTGAAAGACATCATCTGAGTTAATTAATTGTTGTCATCCTAAACAACCTTGACACCACCTCTAGGTTTAGTTTTCACTACGAATAACCAATCAACTCTTGAACAATCCTTTCTAAAGAAAAGATTGTTTGTGTAATAAACTTACTAACATTACTTGGCAAAAACAAAAACATCATCGACATTGCGGAGTCTAGCTTTTAAACTAATTTTGACCAAACCATGATCGGGATCTACTTTGATTCCTCTGTCAATGGTGTCATACCAATAACATTTGAATAAAAATACTTTATTCTACTTGTTATGATATTGCAATTCAATGGCCTCTTTCAACTTTCCATAGTAGTCAACTTCAAACTTATTAGAAGTCGATCCCTTAACACAAATTTCATTGTTATATGTCTTTCTATCCTGCCTATATTTTTCAATATGAAATACGTGTCCATTGATGAAATACTCATACTTAGTAAAGGTAAAGTAACACTAGCATTCCCTTTTGATTGATAAACTTGGTACATGAAGTGCAACTATGAACAATTAACGAGAAGTTTGTAATGAAATTAAGTATTCCAAGAGATAAGAATAATTAAACAATATTTACATGTAATCTAAACCACGTGGAAAATTGTTCATCTTGTAATCGAAAGATTTAGGATTCAATCAGCTGTGAGTTTTATGATGATAAATATTGACGATGTCGCCTGCAAGGAATTCAATAATATATCAGTTTATGATATTATAAGAGATAAATTATTCGAAAATAACAACATATTAAGTAGTATACTTATTAAATAAAAGGTCTTAGTTTATCGCAGTTAAATAACATATAATTATGTGCTTGTCTGAATTTTATTTCTAATAAATATATTCCCCTCATAGTATTTTTTTGTACGGGTCGTCCAAAATGAGAGAATATTGACAAGTTTCCCCTCAAAAGCACTTCCCCACCATTATCATATCTTGAAACGTGGTTGATTCTTATTCTCAATTGAGGCTTGAAATAGTATGAGATAAATGTTGAGATCTCTTCAATAATATAAGCCTCGCATATCGAAGCCTCAACATATGCCTTATTGTTTACTTTTCTTTTAAGGTTGAACAAGTACCTATATAGAATTAAATGAATTTTTTGAAATATTCAAAGAGAGACAATAAAATTTTAATTATGATACATGTGTAAACCCTAACCTCTTAAATGGATACATTCATCTATATTGGACTGAGCCTCCAACTTTTTTCTTAAATGATAAATGTATGGGTATATACTCCATCGAGTCAAAAAACAATGAAGGGAATATCATCTCAAGTATGTATATTGTCTAGATGATATTTGTTTCAAGCCTCTCTATGTGTTGTGTCTGCAACTTGTTAGAACACATATATCTAAAGAAGTGACTGATCTTCGTGAGTGCATCTCATATCCTCTTTAGCAATAAATTCCGGTAAGCTAATGAAATGAGTGTTTGCATAAATATATAGCAGTCATGACTCTTCATTCTATATAATCTGCAATCCTTCAAATTCACCAACCTTAATATGTTTGAGGCATGTCCATCAGGAAAACATAGACTTTTAAGTCATTGGTAGACAAGTAACCGTGCGTTCTTGTCTAAGGTAAAACTGGCTTTGGGTATTG
>Ga0307517_10013368_pt1 | contig 11156 bp, 4 predicted proteins | sample 23_EM_MG_FD_194515 | JGI IMG/M metagenome (GOLD analysis project Ga0307517, IMG submission 194515) | Populus trichocarpa ectomycorrhiza microbial communities from riparian zone in the Pacific Northwest, United States - 23_EM | ecosystem: Host-associated > Plants > Roots > Unclassified | place... | reverse complement strand
TAGAGTATATATATGAAAGGGCTTCAAATCCCACATTGAAAAGATACTATGTTATCCTTTTAAGTTGAAGTATTTAAACCAAAATGTTTTTTATCCCACATTGAAAAAACATGGTTTTTTTCATGGGAACATAGTGTATATATATGAAAGGGCTTCAAACCCCACATTGAAAAGATACTATGTTATCCTTTTAAGTTGAAGTATTTAAACCAAAATGTTTTTTATCCCACATTGAAAAAACATGGTTTTTTTCATGGGAACATAGTGTATATATATGAAAGGGCTTCAAATCCCATATTGAAAAGATACTATGTTATCCTTTTAAGTTGAAATATTTAAACCAAAAGGTTTTTATCCCACATTGAAAAAACATGGTTTTTTTCCATTCATGGAAACATAGAGTATATATACTAATGAGTTTCAAATCCCACATTTGAGGAAAAAAAAAAAAACCGGGTCTCGTCCGGGTTTGCCCGGGTCACCCGGGTTTGGCCCGGCTGTTGGCATAGCCGGTCTTTTATTAAACCCGGACCGGTCCAGCCACCGGGTCGACCGGGTCCCGGGTCACCCGCCGGGCCGGACCGGGTTTAATAACTGTGGTTTTACCCTTCAAGCATGAGGAGTAAGAATTTATTGAAGGGGAAAATTTTGATTTTTATGCATTTTTCTATTTTTTAAAAAACTTAAAAACAATTATTTTTTACTTCCACTTTTCATTCTGGAACAGAAACATATATTTATTAATTATTTATAATTTTGCTTACCTCTTAAAATTTATTCTATTTACATTCGAATTAATTTACTCCTATTCATAATTTTCCAACTTTCACCAAACATTTTTAAAACTTCACCCTTTTAATATTTTTACAACCTTAACACTCCATCCTTAATTATATCTTACCTCTTTAACATCTTTAAAATTCCCCACCTTTTGCCAAACACAACCTAAGATCCTTTGATACAAAGAATCTAGCTATTACTTTAACAAGTAGTAGGTGGAAGTCTTGTCAAGCCAATAATGATTAGCATTCTCATCTGTTTTTGTAACAATGAAGAATGCCCATTTTAGATCAAATAAAAAACAGAGAAGGTATGGACTTAAAAGAATTAGGTTGGTCGACATGCCGTCAAAGAGAGCATGCTCTTCACTGTCCCCTTCGCCGACAATTAGAAATGGCAATCAAAATAATTTCCATGTCTCTACTTTCTGTCGAGCTTGGATCATTTCTCAAAGTGAAGATCAGTTCATTAATTTCCTGTCTGTTAAGATGATAGATTTGACTTGTTTGTTCAATGAATCTATTTCGAGGAGAGAAATAATTTAAAGCTGGAAGAACAAATCATAATTAATGGATCACACCAAAGTGATTTTGATATTTCTATATATCTACATTTAAAAATAATAATAAAGAGAAATGTTTTTCGAAGAAGCATATTTCTTTTATTCCCAAAAACCTATTGGGTTTTATACAAACTCTATCTACAAAATTTATCATTATCTATTCATAATGATTGTGTTTATCTAAAACAACTTGATATGATTACATTTAATTAAAAATATAAGCTTATCATGATATTATTTCCATCAATTATTATAATTATCAATATCTCTTATAACCAGTAAGAAGAAAATTGCTGTAGAGAGAGAGAAACAAAGAAAGAAATATGTACTTTATAAATCAAACAGGACTAAACAAAACAATGTCCTATTAAACCACAAAGTCATAACAAAAACCAAACTTTGAAATTAAAACAAACTGAAACCAAGAAAATAAATCTGCTTCTCAATGAACTCCTGAATACTTTGCCAAATGATTTGAGACATGATTTCTCTTTCTAAGAATATGAGTAAAGTTCATAATAAAAAGGATAATACAAGAATTTGAAATGTCAATGAATCCACCTTGTAATCGTCATGGTCTCATGATATTGCGACTCTTAATCCATGTAATGACATTATATGAATCAAACTCACTATACAATCCATGGAATGACTATCAAACCATTAGTAGTAATAAACTTATTATCCATCTATAATTCCCATTATTATACCTTAATTGCTAGAAATATAAAGTTCATTCATGCATTTCATTTCCATTTGACCCCTTTGTTATAGTTGTCATAACCTATTTTTTCACCCTAATATTATTTGTGTATTTTTTCTTATTTTATTTTTAAAAAAATTAACATTTTAAATTCAAAAATATTTTCGGCACACAAGGAAATAAGCTAACAGAAGATCAATAAGCTAGAAGAATAGCTAGATTAGGACTTTTTGATAAGATAGGTTGATGAAAAACTTGATTTGAAGCAAAAGTTTAAGTTTGAAATCCTAATTGACTAAAATTAAAAGAATTAGATAAGTCTAAAAACTTAATCAAATTTTTGATGGGTTTAATTGATATAATTAAAAATTTAATTAAAACAAAATTGAGTTTAAAAGTCAATTTGGCTAAATTAGATGAATTGAATAAATTCAAGGACTTAATTAAACTTCTAATGGGTGTTAAATATTCAATCAAGGTCAATTTGCAAGGATTGAAAGATTAAGGACTTAATCGAAGCTTGGAGGAGGCAAATTCTTGCAATCAGGGCTTAATTAAAAGAAATTTAAAGTTTGAAGGCTGATTGAGGGTCTAATTAAATAATTTCATGACCATGGACCAACTTGCAAAAAACACGTGTTAAAGATTGAAATTGATGAAATTAGGGGTTAAATTAAGGAAAATTAAAAGTTTGATAGTCATCTGGGTGTCTAGTTGAACAAATTAAAAACTAAGAACAAAATTGTAAAAGGCGCTCAAATTTAGGGCTGACAATTAAGTTTGGTAGGGATGAAATTGCATTAAATTAGGAGTTCAGGAGGAAATTACGAGTAAAATTAAAATAAATTAGAAGATTAGGGATTAAATTGAAATTTGTCAAATCCCAAATTAAAACCCTAATTTGCAGGGTTTAGCCTAGATGACGCGTCATTCAGCCACTGTGTATCTTCTCCTTTGACAATATTTGCTAATCGAGTAGACATCTTCAGGTAAATGAATGTGGTGTTTCCAACTATCCAAGGTCTCCAAACACCACCATGTGATAAAGGGGAAATACAGGGGAATGGGGTTCCCCTTTACAAGGTTGTGCCACCTTTACTTGATGTTTATACCTTACTTGCCACATGGAAGTCATCAACTTCTTTTCCCAAGTCAGCCTTGATTGTTTTAGAGAAATTCAACAATATTGCCTCCAACTTTGAATTAATGGTAAGGAAGCTACAGACCACCAAACAAAGTGTGGTTTGATCCTAGTTGGAGAATAACACTTCCTTTATAATTCTATGGTTTGTTTTACTCCAACAACCTCTTATTGTCAATGATTAATTCATAGAACATGTACCGCTACTTTTGTCAAGCTTTAACTACTAAGTTCTCAACCCTTTCTAGAAGCTCTCTATGGTTTGTTAGGCATCAAGAGACAAGGAAAACAAAAAGGAAGAAATAAAAAAAAAAATATCTCCTAATAGATTGGAAAAAAAAGATCCTCTATAACCTAGTTTTGAAAAACCACCCCAAAATTCACAAATGATTTCACAACCACCTATCATAGGAGACTATAAAAAAGTAAGGAAAATCACCAGAAGAGGGGGTAGAGAGGGGCAGAAAAAAGGAAAAAAAAAGAGATAGAAAAAAAAAGAAAGAAATTAGGAAGGCTTATAGGTCTCGCAATAAAGGATTTAGTTTATTGTTGTTGGGTTTGGAGATAAGAAGAAAGAAAGGCAGCATTAGAAATCCATTTCTATTTGAAGATTTCAAGCTTGGAAGGTATATTCTTGTAAGCTTTGAAAGTGAAGCCTATGAGGTCTGCTAGATTGATTTTTATTGTTTAAATGCAACGTTTTGAATGTATTGATATGATGATGATTGCCTTAATTTGAAATTTGTCAAATATGGCAACAAGGTTATAATATTTTTATGGTTTAGTTGATGCATGTTTTAAATTGACAGTTTTAGATAATGAAATTTGATGCATATTTATGATGATGTGTTATTTTTTTGTTAGTTATTTTGGTTCAAGTTGCTTGGTTTTGATAATGTGTTTTGTTGGAACTAGAAAAACATGTATTGATAATGTGTTTTGTTTGATTTGGACCATTTTTTGTCCATTTGTTTACACATAAACCTTTTTTTATGTATGATTAATCAATAATCTAGTGTTAAGTATCATCAATAACATGTTTTAAATGGTTTTTAATTCTAGAGTTTTAATTTTGAACCGAAACTCATTTTGACAAAATCATGATATTTAAATGAAAATCAAAGTAATGTGATGCTAGATTATTGATTTTTGCATGATTTCGAATATGTATTTACTTTTGTTTTGACCAAATCTGGTCTGATTTGAAACTCATGTTCCAATAGTAAATTGAGGTGTTCTTTATTTTATTTTTTATTTTTTTGTTTTGATCCATTTTGTTTAAGAGTTTTTTGAGTTTTTATGTTTTTTTATGCTAGATTTGTTTTGGTTTTGGCTTGTTTTCATGTCAACTTAGTCGAGTCAACCCGGTCGAGTAAAAACTAGGTCAATCTTTTATACCTTGTTTGGTTTGTATTTTTTTTTTTTGTTTAAGGGTATGTTTGGAAAATATCCCTTAAGCCTATTTTGGGTAATTTTATTTAAAAAAAAATAATTCTTGCCAAACATGGCCTTTTAAAAATACAAGAAAATAAATAAAAAAATAACCCCCATATATATATAAATGTTTCTTTTTCTTGTGTTGCATACGTATCTCAAAAAATAGATTATATTTGTATATTTGATCATGTTAAAAAATCACAAAAAATAGTCCTTTTATTTTGCATGTATTTTTTAGATTTAATAACTAGTTTATTAAAGTTATGAAAACTTGACCTATATTTTAAAAATAACAAAAAAACTATTTTTTGTTCTTTTTAATATGTGGGATTACAAACTTATATGTAAGATGTATTTCCAATATTAAATTCAAAAACACTAAAAAAATTATTTCGTTTTTTGTTACTATCCGAGATTAGAAACTTATATGTAAGACGTATTTCCGATATTAAATTCAAAAACACTAAAAACAATTATTTTGCTTTTTGTTAGTATTTGGGATTACAAAATTATAAATAAGTTGTATTCCTGATATTTAATTCAAAAACACCAAAAAAAATTATTTTGTTTTCTGTTAGTGACCGGGATTATGAACTTATATGTTAAACGTATCTCTGGTATTAATAAAAAGATAGGTTTTTTAAAAAAATTTATATTGACATTAGAACGGTTAGGTTTTTAACCTGATAAAATTAAGTTTTTAACCTAATAAGATAAAGATTCCCTTACAGAAGAGGAATTTTCTTAAACCTTAAACAGAACAACAATTAGAAAACACAATATTTTTTAATTTATATCAGACAAACAAACGATGCAGCTTACTTCAGGTAAGATATATTAGGGATGTTAATACATTTCTTTGACGCAATCAATTTCCTTACCCAAACTCTGAGACTAATTAGGATTTCTAGTAACCAAAATATTAGGCGGCGACTTCTTTTTTTTTCTTCTACTAATAAAGGACAAGAATTCCTTGTTCTTTTTACCTATATCATTCCTGACAATCCCGATCTGGGAGGATAATTATCGCGACACCATACATGTGCGACAATGGTTGCTTTGATTAAAGTTTTTAACTAAGTGTTTTTGATATATTTTGGTGCACGATACTTTTTAAAAATATTTTTTATTTAAAAATAAATTAAAATAATTTTTTTAAATTTTTTTATCTTTAACATCAACACATTAAAATAATAAAAACACTAAAATTTTTTTATTTAATATCTTTTGAAATAAAATATATTTTTAAAACCTACCCAATAAACACTCACATGGGCCGAATGCATTGATAGTGATATGATGGCAAATATGAAAAGCAATAAAAGCTCTTGTTGCAACTATTAGGCTCCCACCAGAAGAGGACATACTGGCAGGACAAGGGAGCGCAGTCCTGGTTTCTTGTTGTTTTTGTCCATCAGTCTTAGAGAATTTATATGAAATTATCATTTAAATGGATTGTTTTTTTAATTGTTTTCAATTTAATTTTTATCTAATAAGGGGTATTTTGGTTGAAAGATTCCTAGAAAGTAGAAATATGGAATTTCTGGAGAGGTAATATCTTAATTAAAATATCAATTTTGATTTTGAAGGAGATCAAAAGGAATCACACTCTTTCATAATGTTCTGGATACGTACGTAGGAGCATTAAATGGTTTACAACTTCCACTTTTTTTTTACAACTCATAACTTCAGTGTTTAACGAATTACTTATAACTATACGAATACGAATTAATTGTTCAATCAAAATTAAATTAATTTCTCTTAAGTTGAAGTAAGCTCTGTAGTATCAAAATTAGCTAAATAATTAATATCTTCATCAACATCTCTGTCTTCCTTGTAAATTTATCCTATCCTATCTATTTCACTTTTATATATCTTTTTTAGTTCTCAAATTAAAAAGAAAAGATAATAAATTAAAAAAGAACATGAAATGATGAAATACAAAAAAACAATGAATTATAAACATCACGTTATTGGAAAAGTACATACTCCATGACACTTGTTATGCTAATAAACCCGGCTTGGTCCAAGAGTCAATTGACTCAAGACTTGGCTTAATTAAAAAAAATAGTAAAAATTGATCTAATTAAATTTAGATAACTTGTTAAAACTCAATTTAAATATTTTAAAAAAATATTAAAAAAATATTAATTTAAGTTTTTATTTTCAAACAAAACAACATTAACTTAAAGTTTAACATGCCCAACCAATAACTTGATGATTATAAGATGGAGACGAGGTAATGCACAAACCGGTTTTAATAACTTTACTCTATAGTACAATTAGTAGTGATAAAAAAAGTGTTTGGTTGGGCATTGTTGTTCAGCTGGAACACAATTTTAGACACGTTATAATAATAATGATTTCAATTTATTTTTTTGTTATTATGATTATGATGATGATAAAATAATAATAATAATAATGTCAGTTATAATAATAATAATAATATTAATATTAATAATTAAATCAGTAATGATAAAGATATTAATGATGATAGTGACTATTATTATAATAATAATAATAATAGTAGTAGTCGTAGTAGTAGGAATAATAATAATAATAATAATAATAATAATAATAATAATTGTGAACAACAACAATAATCATAAAACATACACAGAAATGATTAAAAGAAAAAGTGTTTGGTTGTACATTGTTGTTCAGTCGGAACACAATTTTAGACACGCAATGTTATAAAAGAACATGGCGGTCCCAAAACACGGAAAGCTAACAAGTCCCATGTAAACTGTTCAGAAATCAATGCCGTCTATTACATGCTTCAAGAAGTGGGTGCAGATTCTCATGGCTATGACACACGAAATTAAGAATATTACCCACACAAAAAAAAAAAAAATTACCCACAGGGTATATGGTCCCCTATTGCATTGCCCATTGGAGGTTCAAGCGTTCAAATCAATCAAATAAAATGTGTGAAATGTGTTCAAATCCCTTGATTGTAAAGAACAGATCTCAGAAATGGAATCGGACGGCCAACTACCAATCGGTCGACGTACAGAAGTGAGTTTCACATGAATCACGACTTCTTTTACATTTTTATGAACGTTTTGTAAAATGCATGAATTAACCTGAATTGAGATTAATAATGCCTTGAAGTAGAGACCAAGGGCTCTGAAAGAGTTGAGGTATAATTAGGTTGAATTTATTTTAGATTTGTCATTGTTTCATTTCTACAATTATATAAAAATAAAACTCGATTGATCTCAGCTGTATTTGTTGTGATTATTGTAACATCAAGCTGTTTGATAGTAAATTCATTGAGATAATATATAAAAACATACAAAGTATTTGAGTTTCTCTTTTCTTATTTATTAATAATTAATATTCTAAATACATGAAGCTTATATTCATTCCATTTTACTTAATAATTCTATCTATTTTAATCATTTTTATATAAGTTCTTCAACTAGACGTGCATTCCATGTGAATAGGAGCCTGCCTCATTCGGTATTGGTCAGTCTCCTCGACCAATCTATCTATTAATTAACGCAAGTAATTATGAGAAGGCAAGAGCAGGTGATTGAAGAAGAAACTCGAAAAACCCAAGCCCCCTCCGTCGACTAAAATAATCAGAACAAAAAATGTGAATAAACTCGAAGGTGACACCATCGAGGAAGATTAATTAAAAAGAATATAACTAAGGTAGCAGGTAAAGTTGAAACTTGAAAGATTCACAGTAATCCAACCTCCTCCGTTTAGTATTATTGTAATATAATAACATATAAGAGCAATCAATTGATGGGAAAGGGAAAATACACTATTATTTGTTTCGAATTATTTCTCCAATCAATAATAATTGATTGATGGTTGGAAAGAAAGTATGCAAGAAAGGGCGTGATAATTGATCTACAGGTACAACTTTTTAAATAATCATCTAAATTTAAAAGTTTAATCAATTAAATAGTTTTTAATATATAATTTATATTATTTTGTAATATATCTGTTTAATAAATTTTTCAATAAAATTTATATCCTGTTAATTAATATTAAAATTTATACTATCTTTAAACTTGCTTCTCCAAAAGTTATATGATATAACATGTTTGTATTATATATCTTAATGCTAGGATAATTTCTCATCAGTAGAGCTAGAGCTAGACCTTGCTAGAAGAAAGGGCATGATAATTGAACTAAGGTACAACTTTTCAAATAATTATTTCAAATTAAAAGTTTAAATTTTTAAATAATATTTCAATATATAATTTATATTATTTTTTAATATAACCCGTTAAATAAAAATTATTTAAATTTAAAATTTATATAAACTTACACTAAAGTTTAATGGTATAACATGCTTGGGATAATTTCTCATCAGTAGACCTAGACCCTGCTAGAAGTTTTTTAAGTAGAAATTAATAATACTCGTCTCCAAATGATTAATATATAAGTGCATGACGATGGATGTACATAAGACAAAACATGCACGTATTAAAAAATGTTTTGCCAGATTTTTTACAAGATCCGATTTGGACCAGATGAGAGAGAGTCTATATTTTAGTAATATAATCACAGCTGGTAATGGTTACCGGACTTTTTTGGAACGTGGTAAAATTATATTTTTAAATATTTAAAATATTTTATATTTAAAATATTTTTTTTATATTTTTAGATTGTTTTAATGTGTTGATGTCAAAAATAATTTTTAAAAAATAAAAAAATTTATTTTAATATAATTTTAAATGAAAAGTATTTTAAACCATCGCTATTAATATAATCTCAAAAGTTTATAATATACTTAATTAATAATTTATTGGCTGAAAAGGATTCGAGGTTTAATATATATTCAAGTTGATTTCATAATTAGGGTAATGTCGAAGGTATGTTCGGCTTTGTAATGAGCGCAAGGCTTGATGATCAAACTCCTTTTGTGAAATTAGGCTTCTCTTTTAAGTCTGGCTTGTTTAAATTGATTAGTGAGCTTAGCTTAAACTTTCATTTATCTACTATGTTAAGGATCGAATAATCATAGAAAATTAGTGCATAATAATAATATTAAAGACAAATTTAAAAATACTAGTAACATAAAATTAGCTTATTTTTCCAAATTTATACAAGCTTTTTTTTTGCCCTCAAAATACTGTATATTTTAAAATAAATTGTTTTAAAGTTAGCTAATGAATTTAATCTAGTTGACATGAGCTCCACTCAAACACAAAGCTTATTTTAGCCTAAGGCTTGATGTGTGTGTTTGCAGAGATAATGCAAGAAATGATGAGAGGTTAAAGAAAACATGAGCTTTTTATTTTTAGGTAGTTGAGCTTAGAGTTTGTTTCTTAACCTTATGACTCATGAGCCTTGATATATATATAATGTGAATCTGCTTGTTACATGATTATGCAGCATAATTAATCCTTGTTCTTATTATGGATGTCCAGATTATCACCTTGTAAAACTATAACTCTGACATAAATATGCTTTAACAATATTTTGTGTCCTGTGCGATGATGAATCATGTGCTACTATATATAGAATCATCCAAAATATAAAAAAGAGTTGGGTCATCCAGGCATAACTCGAGCCCATGCAATGTGAATGGTAGGCTCGATCAGGCAAACCCTAACTGAACACATCAAGGTGTGGGAGTGAGTTTGCTTTTTAGCCCACTCCCCTTAAGTTGATGACCTCGTGTTGGAGACCCATCACCATCTATTTGCCTTTGATTTTGAAGAAATTAGGAGATAGGAGGTGGCTTTGTGTTTAGGGATGGCTTATCTGAGACCAATTAGATGGCCGATTTGGATTCGTTTTTACCATATTTTGAGGAGCGCATCCAAGGATGGGGATCCCTGAATCCTACCCTTGAACCCAATGCTTAGATTTGGAGACTTGTGAAATTGCCGAGGGCTATTTTCACTAGACCGATAACTTATTATATAAAAGCAATAGCTTTAAGGCTGTAATTGTTGTGTCAATCTTAATATAATTATTTCGAACCGAGTTTTTTTGCAAGCGGAGCCTAAAATTGATCGGACTGCTATTGCAATTTGGCAGATAAGATGTTGATAAATTTTGTTCGAGTTTAGTTGATTTATTTTTCTTCTAGTTGATAAATATTTTTTTTGGGATTTGAACAGTGTATATCGTGAGGCCCAACACCGGGATAAATAAAAAAATGGTTAGTTTGGAAAGCAGCTGGAGACAGGGAATGGGGGTTCTGATCCCTGCAAATACACGCACTGACGCACATATATTTTTTTTAATCAGGAACACCTTTAAAGGTAGCTAAACCTCTTAATTCAAGGAAGATAAGAACAACTTCCATGGAAGACATTCAAATTACTCAAAGAAACAGTACTGTTTCAGAAACCGGAGAGAGTGATCAATGCCGTGATATAATATCATCCCTTCCCAAAGAAGAAGGATGGGTATCTGGTTATATGTATCTTTACCAAGGCTTTTGGTGCCCTCCGAAGGAGATTCATGCTGTAGTTTCATTCCAAAATAACTTTCAAGCATGCAACACTGACACTATACTTGTCTCCATGCCTAAATCAGGTACGACATGGTTGAAAGCC
>Ga0307517_10013367_pt1 | contig 11156 bp, 6 predicted proteins | sample 23_EM_MG_FD_194515 | JGI IMG/M metagenome (GOLD analysis project Ga0307517, IMG submission 194515) | Populus trichocarpa ectomycorrhiza microbial communities from riparian zone in the Pacific Northwest, United States - 23_EM | ecosystem: Host-associated > Plants > Roots > Unclassified | place... | reverse complement strand
TTCTTCACTAGAAAGACGCGGTGGTGCAACATCCTTTTCAACTCTGCCAACAAAGAAATCTTTTTTATTCTTTTTGTACTTGTGATTATGTGGCAAGAAACGACGGTGACAATAAAAAAAAAGAAGCTTTACCTCTGTTTGTTAGCGTGAATGCCTTCTTGTTTTCCATGTAGTATAGACATGCTAGTTTCCCATGCGTGCTCCAACCAGAAAGCATTCCATAAGCTGGAAAATCATTGATAGTCCACATCAAAGCTGCCCTCATAAGGAAATTTTGTTTCCTCGATATATCATAAGTCAAAGCTCCGGAGGATCACAACTGCGCCAACTCATCAATCAACGGTCGAAGACAAACACCTATATTCCAGACTGGGCTGCTCGGACCTGGTATGACCATAGATAAAAACATGAACTTCGACCTCATACACATCCCCGATGACAAGTTATAAACCGTCAGTATGACCAGCCAACAAGAATAAGGAGCAGCAAATGACCCGAATGAGTTGAATTCGTCTGTACACAACCCAAGACGCACGTTCCTAGATTCAGCTGAAAAGTGAGGATGCACACTATTAAAATGTTTCCACGCTTCGCCGTCAGAAGGATGCACCATCACTCCATCAACCGCATCATATGATTGGTGCCATGTCATGTGCTCAGCAGTCCTTGGTGACATGAATAACCTCTGCAGTCTAGATGTGATTGGGAATTATCTAAGTTTTTTATATGCCACTAGAGTCTTTCCCCTACCAGTTTTGGGTTTGTAACGGGAATGCCCGCATGTCATGCACTCGGTCATCTCAGCATTTTCAATGTAGTATAACATGCAGAAGTTAGGGCACATGTCAATTTTCTGGTATCCTAAACCGAGGGGTTTCATAATGGACTTCGCAACATAGAAGTTCTCTTTCAGCCTGTTCCCTTCAGGTAAAATGCTTCTCGCCCATTCAATAATCTTGTCATACCCGACCTCACTCAACCCGTGATCTGACTTGATGGTGAACACATGTGCTACGGCCGATAATTTACTGTGGTTCGTGCAGCCATCCTATAATGGTTTGTCAGAATCTTTCAACAAATCAAAAAACCTAGCTACATCTGTATTAGGTTCTTCTTCTATAATTGGACATTGACTGACATTACCTTGATTCATTCTCATTGCATCTATAACCATATTCCTGTAAGGATTAGTGTTGTCATTTGCCGCTTCATGCACGTTGCTAGCACTAGAAGTTGACCCAACCACCCTTTCTTCCATTCTCTTCTTACTACCAAATACTTCTCCGTGTGCATACCAACACTGGTAATTCTCCATAAATCCTTTGTGTAGAAGATGCATCGTTACAACATCTGGATGCAGATACTTTTTATTTTGACACTTCCTGCATGGACACCTAATACCGCCTCCAATAAAATTTCAGGGAATAGATGTTGCGAAATTAATAAAACCCTGAACCCCGTTACAATAATCCATCCTCTGCAATCCTTGGGGTGAATCTTGATACATCCATGAACGATCATCCATAACATCTATCGAATCTCTATAAAATTATGATGACAACATATATTAATTAACTATGTTAGGTAAATAAATTTGCAAAAATATTGGTTTACCTCGAGATTATCCAACAAACCAATTACAACTTCTCATAAATATTAAATATTCATTATCAATTATCAATGTACATACAAATTAATACATATATATCAATTTACGGAAATTAGAACTCCGCAATACCATTGATGATAAAAATTAAAACAGACCCATTAAACAAGCTATTAATTATTTCAAAACAACACATGTAATTCGGTAATTCAATAAAGTTTCAACAATTTACAAACAAATACAATCTTACAAAATCTAAAACAAATCATAACAAGTATAAAATTATACATTCATATACTGTGACATCTACTAACAAAATAACAATAAAACATGATATTTAAAAACATGTACATTTACTAACAAAATACATATACTAAAAAAACAATAAAAACCATGATATTTAAATGTTAAAATTTAAAAAGATAGAATTACTTACAAAAACTAATAAAAATTCATCGGTAAATCAGAACACGGATGCTGTGACAAGAAGACTTCAAGATATATGACTTGTTGTGCTGAGAAGAGGGAGATTTTTTTTTTTTTGGGGGGGCGTTGGTTGTTTGCAGTTGGGGAGAGTTGAGATGAGGAAGAAGAAGGAGATTTAAGGGAGGATAGGGTCGAGTGAGAGGGGATATATTAACTTTTATCGACGGCTTCACTGACGGACTATTCCGTCTATGATTTCGTCGGCTAATCTGTCGGCACACAGGGTACGTCACCCATTTTGAATCCGTCGGTGATTCCGTTAGCATTTGCATCGGTGAATCGGTCACGTCACCGTACGGAGCTGACATTTTGAATCCTTCTGTGATTTCGTCGGCATTTCCATCGATGAATCAGTCACATCACCGTACGGAGCTGACGTTTTGAATCCCTTGGTGATTCCGCTGGTAAAAAATACCCGCAATAACCTCCACGTCAGGGAACCGCCCTCATTTTTTAAATTCTCAACATTCCGTCCATAATTTCATCGGTATATACCGACAGATTTTGGTCGTCGATATATAACGACAAAATGACCGACAGAGTAAAGTATGTCGGTAATGGCGACCCCAAATTACTGACAGAATTATTCCGTTGGCAATTCTGTTGGTATTAAATGAATTTCTGGTAGTGAAAACCATACAACACCCCTTTACTATCACCTTACCAGAGAACATACATCTCCCCTTTACTGTCAACAAATGTCAAATCTTCCACGACTGTTGCAACAATTTCAGTAACATCATAGCCCTACCACATAGCAGCGACTCTCCCTTCAATTGCGATCTTCATCAACCACCTGATTCAAAGTAGTTTTCTCTCCAGCAGCGACAACCTTTTCTTCTCAGCCATACCAACCATCTTTATTGTGACCAACAGAAGTGGACTCCACCAACTTCCATCCTCCTATCCAGTGCCAGAACAACAGTCTCTCCTCTGTGACAACCTCCTCAGCCAGCACTATGAGCAGTTGTGAACTTTATCAGACTCTCCACCATCTTCGTGGCAGACCACTAACGCTTTACTCCCCAGCACCAAGTAATCTACCCTTCTCCTACACTTTACCTCTTTGTTACATGCAAGATGTGAATTAATTCATGTCTTGCAACTGCTGGCTTTTGCCAGAAAAGGTTAAGATGGGCTGGGTCCATTTCACACGGTGGACTGGGCCCATCCCATCCTTATATAAAAAAATGATTGGACTTTCAGTCAGTCCAACTAACTGGTTAAACTTGGGTCTCAAGCCCAACCAGCCCAGCCTCTAAGTTATGGATGTGTTTGGTAAACACACCCTTATACCTTTCTTTTAGTTTTTTAACATGTTTTTATTTTAATATCTAGCCAAACAGGATTTTAAATTTTTTTAGAAAATTAAAAAAAAAACCAGGGACCATTTTGAATTTATTTATGGGTCCCTTGCATGTTTTCCAAAAATATTGTTTAATATTGAGTTGTAGACTTATAATGTAAGATACGAACCCGATATTAAAAAAATACTTAGTTTTCTCCTAAATTTTAAAAAAAAAAAAATCCAAAAACAATATATTTTTTTTCATACATATGGCCAAATTCTGAAATTTCATGTTTGATTTCTTATACAGAAAATTAGAAATTGCATTTTCATCATACTTTGAAGAATACAAAAATCATTTAATGGGCATCACAACAAGGTTGTGATTATCCATTAGGATTTGACGAAAATTTCAAACAAAAACCGTTTTATTTCTTGACCTTTAGAATAGTTAGTTTTTAACTCGATAAGATAAGAATCTCCACTAGGTTTTTACTTGAGCATTTTGACCATAAAAGGGTAGATATGGAGGATGGATTTTAAGATTGTTTGGATATAGATTGGGGTAGTATTAAGATGAAGGTTCTGGTTTTTTAAGGCAAAAACGATCTAGAAGCTTATTTGGAATAAAATAGAAAATGGAGTTGATTTTTTTACTACCACCATTACTCTAAAGTAAAGAAAGTAAAACTTGATGTTATTGTGTTCATTATTATGCTATTATTTGATGGGATCAATTTGTCTTAATAAAGAGGAGGAATGGAAAGAGACTCATAGAGACTTAAGATGATATAACCATCACCATATATATATATCAAGAATAAACATGTTCACATTTAAGTGTTTCATATATTATACAATCATACAATGAACATCATCACATCAAGACACTTTTTTTTTATTTTAAACGCGTCCTAGTGTTTAATTCTTGAGTTTCGTAGTGATTTAGATCAGACCAACAACGAAATCATCACAAACATTAAATTATACCCCTCTTAATTGAGTTGGGGTGTTTGGGTGCTGGTCATGGTTGTTCTTATCCCTCTTTTGGGTTATCTTAGAGCTGGTTACCACCCTAAAATTCACACCTAGGATAGGTTGGTTTTCCCTCTCCTATTTTCCGTCTATAGCAAGCCAATTTGTTATTCTTAATTCTTGCTTAGCTTAGGCCGACCTTTTACTTAAGTTTTTTTTCGGGATTTACAAAGCATTATATGAAATTTAAATTAATTTTGAGGTGGTTTGTTTAGGATTCTTTAAGAGTTGTGTTTACAAGCTTTGATTTACAAAGCATTATAGTATGTCGCAGGCACAAAGAAGAAGAAGATTGATGCAAACATTGAAAAAACTTACCGAACACTAGAAAAATGAGAATTTCATTAAGATATGACATGTTCTTAGATCCTTGCTCTTAGGGGTGATCATTTTCGGTTCGGTTCGGTTTTTATCAAAAAAAAGTAACCAAACCAAATTTTTTTAAAAAAAAACCAAAACCGGTTCAAAATGACCGGTTTCGGTTCGATTCGGTTTTTTAGGATAAAAATCGAATCAAACCGGTTTGGCTCGGTTTTTTCCGGTTTGGCTCGGTTTTTTTTATTTGGGTTCGATTCGGTTCGGTTTGGTTTTTTCGGTTTTAGGCTTATAAAACCAAAACCGAACGGAACTGACCAGTTTTTTTCAAAATTTTAATCGGTATAATCAGTTTTTTTTCACGGTTCGGTTTTTTCGGTTATTTTTTCTCTCGGTTTTCAATTTTTTTGCTCACCCATACTTGCTCTAATACCAACTGATGCGAATCTCGTGACAACATGGTCACGCAGCCAATAACCAAGATTGAGATTTGATCTTTGAAAGCTGAAAAAATATCTGATAGGAGTGTGACACAATAAAAACCTGTTCTAAGGCACCAACACTATTGGAATGAAATTGAATGATGCCACAAAGCCAGATAATCTTTGATAAATCAAATTCAGTTCGTTCAAAAACCAAAGAATGCAATAATCTCTTTCGCATGTTAAACTGAAAAGTTCAGAAGTGTTATCCATCTAAGGTGCTGAATTTTAATCTTTATATGTTTTTAAATAGTTCTCAGAAATTAACCCTAATGGATTTACCCTTGTGGGTTGAATTGACCCACTTAGAAAAACAAACCCAAAACCTTTACTAGTAAGCCTAAACCTTAATCCAAACAAGCCTTGAATCCTAGCTGAAAACAAAGTATTAATTAAGCCTAAACAAGCCTTGGGCTGTAGCTAACAAAATAAAAATAAAGCTTATAAGTCTAAATCTTGTCCTTCCTTGAGAAGAAGAGAAGAAAAGAAGAAGAAAAAAACATTGTAGGTCTGATACAAGACTTATTTATAGCCTATATTACTTACTACCCAAGACTTATTTATAGCCTATATTACTTACTACCCAATAATCCTAGGAACTAAAGGAAAAGTTGTTGCCTTATTGGTTTCCAAGTTAGAATAAGATTCTGATCTTAGCCTTGTATTTATCTTTGTTTTGGAAGGAAAAGGATGCTACATTTAATGCTCTTCTTTTGGCGCCACATGTGTTTCCTAAGTCAACTTGGATTCCTTTATTTTCTTAACTATGTTTTCTCCTCACATAACAAGGAATTTTTTAAAAAAAAAAATCTATTATTTAAATGAAACCATTAATGTTCCTACACATAATAGAAATCTAAAACTAGATAGGAATTCATAAAACAAATGGAAACATCACAAAACAAGGCTAGCTGAAACTAATACAAAATTGGCAGCCTTGTTGCCAAAACTTCATGGTCTAAATAAGGGTGGTTGGGTCCTTCTTACACATAGATTAAATGCATTAGGGCCTCCTCTTGATACTCCAAAAGATCCTTAAGTTCAGTCTTAGCCGAAACTTGCACAATCAGTCCATTCAATGCTTCTTTCAATGTCTTCGCTTTGAACATTGTGATGGACCCATTTGGAATGTAAAATGGGTCCTTAGTATTCGTGGACTGATCCATATCAGTAATGCATATTCTCGATATTAAATTAAATGAATTGACAAAAATAAAATGTTATGAATTACTTGTAGACTTTAATATTTAGAGGTATGAATTTACACTGTAAAGTATATCCCTATGTATTAAAAATACAAAAATAGAAATAAATGCACCATTAAAATTTTTAGACTTTAGAAAGATTAGGTTTTAGCCTGATAAGATAAGGATCTCATTATTGAGGATGATCTTTTTCAAAACTTAGAAGGACCAACGAATATAAACAGGACTTCGAAAAAACAATCAATCAACAATACAACTTACCATAGGTTGGTTGTATGTGTTTTTTCTATACACGATTAGTCCTTTTACCCAAACTCTCGCGGACTATTAGGTTTTCTAGTGACCATAATACTAGGTGGCGATTCTTGAACCTTTCAAATCATAATTTTATGATTTATCCCAATACATTTAAAAACCCTTTTGATCCAAGAGGCTGATTCACCATTTGACACTGTTCACATCACAAAAATGACCAAGTATTTAGAGAAAGAAGTTTGAATTCTATAAAAGACAAATAGACTTGCCCTCTAAATGAGTCGGGAGAGGGAGAATTATTGGGTTTCATCCCTCCTCTTTTTTATCATAACCTATATAAATTATGAAAAAGACGGACAAAAACCAAAAATATATGGAAAAAAAGAATAGGGAGAGCTTTTCGCCAAAAACAAAGGAGAGAAAGTGAAGAAAAAGTGTGTTCTTCGTCTTTAAACCTTAATCATTAAAATAGTGATTTATCATCCAATTAAATAGGGATTTCGATATATTATTCATAGAGATGAGCTCTTCAACTTAGACAATGATGATTGGTGAGGAGTTTCCATCTTTGAGTATTTTCAAAAGATCTAATTGGTGAGATTTATCATTTTTTTTTTTATAGAATTCATCCTTGAGATGATGAATTTATTGATTTTATGTATATCCTTAAGCTGAGCTATGAAAGAACAATTTTCACCTGATTAAATGTTATATTGCTAATATGCAATAACCATCACCTAAAACTTTATTAATACCAAATTTTAAGGTGCTATATTACGACCACTGGTGAGCACATATTGACTCCCGCAGTTCTTTGTTTTGGTTTGAAGTTCTGAAATGCCAAGCGGTTGGCTCTAATGGAATGAAATTTTACGAAGACACGCGATTTGCAAGTTTATAGTCATAGTTCTTTCCTGTTTGAGGTTCACACCAAACACCCTGTAAAAACTTTGAGAGGTCCGGCTCAACAATTGAACCTATATATATATTTCCAGTATGCTATGACAATCGGCTTTTTCAGCAATTATTTAAATAAAAAGAGAAGGAAAGAACAGCATCTCTATTACATGAAACTGAGATAGCTTGTAATAGCGAGGGACTGGCTACTACAAGAATTTCGAACCATCAAGAAACAGATTAGCTGGGGGAAAGGTGAAAGAAGAGCCAGACAACATGGAATGGATGGTTCAAAGGCTTTGAAGTAGTTTCAGGGTTTCATCAATATGCTTTTCAGGTTGGAACTGATTGTTGTAGATCAGCTGGACCATCCCGTTCTTGTCTAGAACATATGTCTGTCTCCCAGGTAATGCTCCGAACAGGTCTGCTGGCACTCCCCACTCTTTCCTTATCTTGTTGCCTTCGTCGCTCAGCAATGTAAATGGAAGTCTGTTGTTTTTGGCGAATGCCTAAGAATCATTGCAGTATTTGTTAGCATCATCTCATCCTAACCGGCATTTGTTCTGCATTACGACGGTTTAGCATTTCGTATAATAAATAAAGAACACATAAGTAATTCAGATTAATTAATCACTTGCTGCAACTGTGAGTAAAACTACACAGTGGATTTAATTTTGTTTCACGAGTTGCTCAGTAAATATGTCATCCTTATGAGGGTTGAAACGGGACATAGAATTATGATTTTCTATTATTAACCTGCTCTGAGATTAAAAAAAACAAAAAAGAAGCAGCTTGCTTTTACCTTGTGCGATGATGGATCATCACCACTAATTCCAACAACCTCAGCCCCTGCTTTCTTGAACTTCTCATAAGAATCCCTGAAAGCACAAGCCTGCAAAAATACTTCATTTTTAGTGTATATATTCACTACCTAAAGATGCCTTTGATTGATGATCATTCCAACCTATGTCTCTTCACATCAATTTTTTAGTAATTAGCTTTTTTTCCTAGTTAAAAATCCTAAACAAAGCCTTTCTAAATTGACTAAGGCCTTCGAAGCAATCGAGGAGCGAGACACACAATCGCAAATTAATGTCTTTTAAGCTATTAAAACCGATCACCAAACTTCCTGAGCCGTGCCTGCTAAACATGTTTTATATATATTATGGGGAAACCTTGCAGATTCTTGGTCCTAGAAATCAAGCTCCCAATGACATCTTGTGATGATAATCAAATGCAATTATTTTCTCTCTCTTGCCTACATTATCTTATCTATGCTTGGCTGCCTCCCCATGAATAAAAATGAAAGCCTTTGAAGTAACACAGATCTAGTTACCTGTTTCGTGCAGCTAGGGCTTTCATCAGCCGGGTAAAAGTAGACAACCACAGGCTTCCCTTTGAATTTGGAGAGGGACACCGTCTTTCCATCCTGATCTTTCAATGTGAAGGACGGTGGCACCTCTCCTTTGTTTACCTTAAAAATAAAGACATCCCCACAACCAATCAATCAACAAAATGAAAGCTTTAAAGCTTGTAGTTTTCATTATGAAGCAAAATGTACCTTGGCAAAAATGGTAGTCTTCACTGAACTAGAAGAAGATGGGATTGACAGAGAACTAGAATGGGAAAACTTGAGGCCATAGAACTGTGACCGTGATGACTTGGACAGAATTGGGAGGTTTTGAGAAGATAGGTTTTTGGGTTTGTGAGTGGGAAGTAGAGAGGGTAGAGAGTGGTTAGGCAGAGAAATAGAAACCATTTCTACCAGGATAAGGAAACAGCAATAACAAACAATGTTCTTAAGAACTTTTTCTTCAGTTATCTTACATTTGTTCAGTTGTCGGCAGTATTCATTGGTGTTCAGTTGTCGGCAGTATTCATTGTAATAATATTATTAAATCGGTTTGATTTTATGGATCAATCCGATAATTTCTTTAATCTAATTTGTAATATAAATTTAAAATTAACTTAGTATAACTTGATTGATTAGGTAAATCAATTTATAATATCTATAATATAATTAAAACCATAAATTTAATTTTCAAAATAATATTATTTTAATTAAAAAATAAAATAATTTTATTTTAAATTAACTTATCAAATTTATAATTTAAAACTTGAGGAAAGTCAATGAATTTAGATTCTGTTTGTTTATGTGGTTGCGTCCACGTTTAGCTGCGTTCACAATTACAATGTGTTTGGTTAACAACGAGCCACACTTTTTGATGCATGGATCCCACATAAATATGTGTTCCAAACACAGGAATGCAGAAGCAAGTCTGTCTTGCTTTTGCCGTGGTTGCTGATTAGAAAATGTGGAAAGTAGAGAATAAGAATAAAGAAAGAGAAGCTAGAATCCAGAGATTCCAAATTAGTTGATGTCATTATTTTCTTATGATATTTTTATTTTAAATAAGTATGACAACATCTTATTACTATTTTAAAAAAAATTATGATAGCCTTGGAAAAGAGATATATTTCTCATATAAAATTTATATAAAAAATTAATTTATTTTGCGTATTATTTATAAAAAAATATTTTTTAATTTTTAATTCATTTCCAAGAAAATACATAAAGAATAAATAAATAATTTTTAAAATAAAAAGGTATTAATAATTAATTAGTTTTATTATATATAAAAAATAATAATCGATTTTGGATTATATGTGTGGACCTCTAACACTTTGATTTATGTTTTGAAATTAGATGGTAATTATGAATAGGTTTTTGTGATATTTAGAATTGTGTGTTTTTTTAATTAATTATTTTTTTTTAATTTTTTATCTTTTTAATGGAACAATAAAAAACTACCGAATGTGTTGGTGCGCGTCAACCACCACATGATATTTATGAATTTATTGCAAGTCATGAAAACTGTAGTTCTTGTCGGATGAAATTTATACATGATGGAATTACAAATAGTTTAATGGAATAATAAAAAATACTTTATATAAAGTATTATTTATTTCATGATGTAATAGGAGTAATTAATTCTACAATATTTAAATTTAAAACCATCAATATTAATATTTATATTTTTAAATTGTTTTATAACCTCAATTTCAAAAGCATTCTTAACCAAACATATTAAATTACTTTTTCTTCAACATCAATTTCAACCATAGTTTTAACCAAACACTTATTTTTTCCAATCAACCTCAACTAAAAGTACTTTTTATAAAACAAATTTTTTCAAATCACAACCACAACAGCTACCACAATAACAAACATACTCTAAAACTCTGGCTGCGTTTTCTGTAGAGTTCCAATATTATGGGGTTACACAAGTGTCAATTTCATAGGTGTCACTTAAATAATTGCAATTTATTTTGAGTTGGTGTATTTAGGAACATCATAAAAATGGACACCTAGAAAAATGTTAAAAAATATTTATAACTGAGAAAGGGTTAATAATTTTCAACATCTATTCAATTGTATTTTAAAAAACAATTATGTTCTATTTTTTATAGTTTATTCCTTGAATGAATGTTTTTATTAAGTTTTTTCTATCAAATTATAAATTTGATGAAAATTAATTAAAAGATATGATGTACCAGAGTTAAACATAAATATATTTGTTTAAGAA
>Ga0307517_10013366_pt1 | contig 11158 bp, 11 predicted proteins | sample 23_EM_MG_FD_194515 | JGI IMG/M metagenome (GOLD analysis project Ga0307517, IMG submission 194515) | Populus trichocarpa ectomycorrhiza microbial communities from riparian zone in the Pacific Northwest, United States - 23_EM | ecosystem: Host-associated > Plants > Roots > Unclassified | place... | reverse complement strand
AAACCAAATTATGTTCAGTTTGATCCCTAGCATGCTAGTGCATTGCCAATACTGAAAATAAAAAAAAACTGGTAGATATATATTAAAAAAAAAGGATAGTCACAGGATGTGTTTAGAAGTAAGTCTCGCGTTAGAAGATTTTTAGACACGATATTTATTAAAGTTCTCTCATGTTTTTTTTTTTAATATGTAGAATGAAGGATATCATATTCGGAGGTTTAAGTAACTTTATAAAAAACAAAAGAAAAAATAAATTATTACGCTGACAAGAAATCAGTAACCGGACAATGGAAAACAAAACCTTCAAAATTGAATTTTATTTATCACATCACTTGCAAAAATCACTGTTTAATATTTAATATTATAATAGTTGTTGATTTTTAAAGTATTATTTTTGTCTAAAAATATATTAAAATAATAATTTTTTATTTTTTAAAATTCATCAATATTTTTTAAAAATATTTTTTCACCTTAAAAACAAATACCATCTATATTATCTATTTAATTAGCACAGCTCAGAAAAGAAAAATAAAAAATAAAAGTTTTTCAAAGTATTTTTTATTTAAAAATATATTAAAATAATAATTTTTTAAAAAATTAATTTTTAATATTAATACATTAAAATAATCTTAAAATATTAAAAAAATCAATTTAAAATATATTTTTTAAAATTTTAATAAAAAAATATGTTGAAACTCAGTGAAAAAGACCGAATAGTTAGCACAGCTCAGAAAAGAAAAAGAAAAAGAAAAAAAGAAAGGAGGGGTATGAACCATGAAGGAATCAAACAAGCAAAATTAAGTAATTATCCAGATAAGAAAGAGGGCAATTGGTAATTTCAAAATAACAAACCCCCCCATAGCCCACCCGCAGGTTCCAGCTAGCTAGACTGCCTGCCTGCCTTTCTGTTTAGCCATAACATCCCCGTGACCCTGCCGAGCTCTGCTGATCAAGCACTCCAAAAAAGAGAAAACAAATAAAATAAAAAACCAAATTATTAATCAGCAATAAACAAGAAAGGAGGAAAAAGAAACCGAAAATATATTATCAGTACCAAATACTAATAAAAAGCAAATAACAACATCGCGAGAAAAGAAAAAGAAAAGAAAATTGGTCCTCTCAGATCTGAAATTTCCCTTCTGTTGATCTCAATAACAAACAAATGTTCAGATTTGAACAGCAAAAGATGAGGAAAAGGATTGCATTTTCATTTTCCTTTTGATTTATTTCTCTTTTTTTCTTAGGGAATTGCAATCTGTCCATTTCTTCTCTTCTCTTCTCCTTTTGTTTTTGCTGTTTTGTGCGGAAGATGACCGACGCCGTGATTCCTCCCGCCGTACTTCGTAATCTCTCCGATAAGCTCTATGAGAAGCGAAAGAATGCGGCTCTCGAGGTCTCTCTCGCTCTCTCTTTCCAATTCGTGTTTTTCGTATACGATTTTGTATTTCTAGGTTTTGATTTTCTATTTACGTAGGTCGAGGGAATTGTGAAGTCGCTGGCGGCCGCCGGGGATCACGAGAAGATATCGATAGTCATCAATTTGTTGACCAACGAATTCACCGCCTCAGCCCAAGCCAACCACCGCAAGGTTCGTCTTTTTTTTTCCTTGAAAAAAAAGGAATGTGAATTATTTTTCAATTTCATTGTTTTGATTCAATTGCGACATAATTTTGGCATTTTTATTTGTCTTTATGCAGGGAGGATTGATAGGACTAGCAGCTGCAACAGTAGGGTTAACTTCAGACGCAGCCCAACATCTCAGTGTTAGTGATCTGAAACTCCTCTATGTTACTTGTTTGAATCTTTTCTGTGATCGGGCTCTAGTTTCGGTGTTCAATTTTATTGATAGATAGGCAACAAGTTTTTAAATTTTTTCAGCATAACCGTGTAGACACGTTCCTAATTTTGAGCTTTGTACAAATTATGGTTACAATTTTAAGTTCATGCTTTGAACTGAGCTTAGTCACTTTCTTTGGGATTATGTGCCATTTAGCGAGGGTTAAATATTTGATTTATTGAACATAGTTGATGGAACTACGTTCAATATTGTATGACATTTGGCTTTTGTGCGAAGTTTATTGTCTTGTCTTATTTTTTCTTTTTGCAAAGCTTCTGTATTATGTTCTTACTTCATTCTGGAATCTTAAAATAAAGAATGTACTGATTGGAAGTTTTTGAATGAAATAGATATGTGATAACAGATTTCATTTGAGACAAAAAACTCGTGTAAAATATGGTTAATTTCACAGAGGAATAAGAAAGGGAAATATGTCCAATGGGATAAAGGATGATCGGTGTTCCTGAATAAATAGATTGCATTAGCACAAAGAAACTTTGATAAATGTTACTGGATTACCATGACAAGTATAAACCATTGTGTTTGAATAATGGATATAAAGAAACGCAACATAACAGTTAGTAAAATAACATTTGAAAGTTCATTTTCACAAATAGAGAGTATTAGACCTACTTAAAGGTCTAGTATGCAGAAGCAAGAAAAACAAGCTCCGCCTTTTGTTTAGCATTCCTAGAAAGGAACATTAATGGTTTATGATGATGCTGTGGCTAAGGGACCATTTGCTACTGCAAATCCTTTGTAGATGCTTTGAGCAATGACACCGGATCTGCAAACACTGCAAATTAAATGCAATCTTATATGAAGGTGCTGTATTCCCTAGCAAATGCTTTCATCAACAATTGTTTTGGGTGGTTATGCTTAGAAGGGTTCACTAAGATAAATATGTAGTTGTCTAAAAAAGGCACCTATAGAAGTGCTTATAGTATTTTGTTCCCTAACTTGATTTTATTATTGGTATTATTGCAAGTAGATATTTCTGTGTTTCAACCTTACTCTAGGCTCTTAGTGCTAAAGCCTAGACCCAAAGGCAAGAGTGTGTTTGTACCTGTTTGTTGCATGTTCTTAGAACTAGTTTGGGTCTCTGAACTATGATATGGTACGAAAATATATATGCGGATGTCGATAATATACTTTTGTGTCAACATGGGTGATCCAAGTGCAATAAAGAGCTTGTTATTGATTATTTGGGAGGACGCAAGAGGGGGAAAGATTGAAAGATACTGGGAAGTGCTGTTCTGCTGTTTATGGAACACTGCTTGGGATTCTAATTTTTTGACAATCTTCTCTACTGTGGCAAATATTATGAGAAAGAACAGTGCATTAGTCATTTCCAGAATGAGAAAAAAAATACTATGCAATATTGTTTAAGAATCAACTTTTTGTGAATTAGAGTGATGGAGGGTGTATCAGTCTGCTATATTTTGTTTTGATTTTATTCAGCAGCCGGAGAACATCATGAGACGTTTTTTTTTCAATTCTTAGTCTTTTTCTCCCCTTTTCATTTGTATAATATTTATATTTCACCATTGCTTTGGATGTATCTTGCCAGCAAATTGTGCCACCTGTACTTGAATCTTTTGTAGACCAAGATAGCAGAGTTCGTTATTATGCTTGTGAAGCTCTGTATAACATTGCTAAGGTGAGAATGGAAATGGTTGATAGCCTGATTTATATTTATCCTTTTTCTTGTTATGTTTGGTGCTTAACATACTGTTTTATACTGGCATGCAGGTGGTTAGAGGAGATTTTATTATTTTCTTTAACCGTATTTTTGATGCCTTATGTAAACTTTCGGCAGATTCAGATCCCAATGTACAAAGCGCTGCTCATCTTTTGGATCGGCTTGTAAAGGTAATAATTGCTCTAAACCTCAAAGTATTTATTGATTTCTTGTACTTGATGTGTTAGTAAGGTTGGGATCCTCTTAAATTTTCAATTCTCATATTTTACTATAATGAAACAGGACATCGTTACTGAAAGCGATCAATTCAGGTGTGTACAATGGATATGCACTTCAAGAATTATCTGAAGTCTTTATAAACTGTTCTGATAAATTAAAAGTCCTATGTTTTTATGTTTTTTTTTTTAGCATTGAAGAATTTATACCGTTGTTGAGAGAACGTATGAATGTCCTAAATCCCTATGTCCGGCAATTTTTGGTGGGATGGATTACTGTATTGGACAGTGTTCCAGATATAGATATGCTGGGTTTTCTTCCTGATTTTCTAGATGGTAATCCATGTTCTTTGTTTCAAATCTAACATGCTTCTTTGTTTTGTACTTGTATATTGCTTCTTAGTTGATACCTTACCAACTGTTGATAAATCTCAGGTTTGTTCAATATGCTGAGCGATTCTAGCCATGAAATACGACAACAAGCTGATTCTGCTCTTTCAGAGTTTCTTCAAGAAATTAAGAACTCCCCAGTAAGATTTCTGCTTAATTATGATCTCATCTATTGTAGTTTCTAATTCCAGGTCACTTGCCTTTGAAAAACATTGTTCCAGCAATAAATACAAATGCATCCACATTATTTTCTTTGTTTTCTTTGTTTGATATACTTTGGTTGGCATCAAGTGTTTTGATATAAAAACAAATCTTTTGTTCATTTTTGTAATTTTCTGACTCGAACAGTGCTACTGTTGAAGTCTGTAGATTATGGTCGTATGGCTGAAATACTGGTTCAGAGAGCAGCTTCTCTAGATGAATTCACACGGTTAACAGCTATTACTTGGGTAAGCAGATTCACATTTTGAATTTATATGTGTGTGTGTGTAAATTTATATTTCTACAGCGTACCCTGCAATTTGTCCCCTTTTACAATATCTTCTCTGGTGTATCTTCTATGATGCGTGCATTTGTCGATGTCACAAGTGTGTGTAAATTTATTTTTCTACAGTGTACCCTGTAATTTGTCTCCTTTTACAATATCTTCCATGGTTTATCGTCTATGATGCATGTGTTTGTCGATGTTGCAAGTTGTTTTGAGTTTTTGACAAGTTATTGCTTCATTGGAATTATATAATCTTTTTGTCACATTAACTGTGCAGATAAATGAGTTTGTGAAACTTGGTGGTGAACAACTTGTTCCTTATTATGCTGATATTCTAGGAGCCATTCTGCCTTGCATTTCCGACAAAGAAGAGAAAATTAGAGTGGTAAGCTGGTTTAAACTCTCTGAAAGATGAAAAATCTGTGATTATCTTATAATACTGAGACCTATTTTTTGGTTTCAAGGTTGCTCGTGAAACCAATGAAGAGCTCCGTGCAATCAAGGCTGATCCTGCCGATGGATTTGATGTTGCAGCAATTCTCTCCATTGCAAGGAGGTATAACTTTGTAACTTGCCAAAACAAAAATTCAGTTTAAAAAATGCTAGCAACTTGCTTTTTAGTAGTTCTTATGAAGACCTACAATTAAAATGCTGACAACCCTCACAAACATAGTGATGGTGGTGTCTCTGAAATGAAGACCATCTAAAATGATTTGTGGTGGCTATTGATTCTTTTTACTGTTCAGGCAATTATCGAGTGAGTGGGAGGCTACTCGAATTGAAGCATTGCACTGGATATCAACCCTTTTAAACGGACACCGTATTGAGGTGATTAGACTTTGCCTCTGTTTACAAAAATAAACACAGTGTTTGCAACTCAGAAAAAAGCAGCTTGAAGTTGCCTTTTGTTATCCTGCGGTTTAAACGCAAATGGTAATGGGTCCCACAAGCAATAACTTGTGTTTAGAACGTAACCAAACGATTTATTTTTGTGGTCTGCTCCAAAAGCAGAAGCAGCCACAAAAAAAACACTCTCTTTATTGATAAGTCATACGCATTTGATTTTTTATTTGTTCTCTGAACTGCAAATATTGTAAATTTAGTTTCTTGTATGTTTGTAATGCTCCCATAACTCTGAATTAGTTCCAAGTCTTAAAATCACAGTCTTCAAGGGTGTCAGCCCATTTGCAGTCAACTTCTGGTTTCATGTTCTTAACACAGACAAGAACTTTGGTTATGATTATGTGGCACGAAGGAAGGGACTGAAAGCTATATCTAGCTTGGTCCTTCCATTGAATAAGTAGATACTTCTTTGGGCTTGCATTTTTTAAAATTCTCTAGACCAGATATGATTAAAGGTGTTAATTTTTTTTATGTGAAACAGGTCTTGTCTTTTCTAAATGACATATTTGATACCCTTCTCAAAGCACTGTCAGATCCATCTGATGAGGTAATCTTGTACATTTGATTTATGCCAGAAGTAATAGATCATATTGCTCATATTTGATACCCTACTCTTTAAGGTTCATCTTTTGTTCTTTTACTCGAAGTGCAGTCATTTTATAGAGTGACAAATTTTATAATTGTATTTATTCCTTTCAGAATTTTTTATGCCGGAAGTAATAGATCATATTGTTCATATGTATGCATCTGGATTGATGGGTTTTTTTTTCTTTTCATAATAGAAGGTTGCCCATGAGATTGGCCTCTGCACGCTTGTGTTTAATATCCATTGAACTTTCAATTTATTTGCAAACAGAACAAAACAAACGTAATTCATTATATGGTAAATTGGAAGCTCAATTCTATCTCGTTCACTAGTTTTCCTTGATGGATCTATTGTATGTAAAACTATCCGTAATTGGATTCAACTTTCCTTCTGACCTATGATCACCCTCTACTCATAGAACATAGTGAACTAAAAACCAATTGATGAAGGAAGCAGTATAGAAATGTATGAAAATAACCACACCTTCCTGCACTCAGCTGGGCCATCTCCCCTTGATCTCCAGGTCCACTGAAAGCAGTCCTGGTCTCATGTAGAGAAAGAATCCCAATCTGATTTCTATCCCGCATATCACAACATGTGGCAATCAGTTTCTTTTGGGAACATGAGAATGGTATGCCCACCTAATTGAGGGACATCACAAAGATTAGGACCTGAAGTTTCGTGCTAGGTGCTCATGTGTTTTGTCTGGGTGGAAGCTGGTGGAAGGGTTTTCACATCACAATTGTCCATGGCTGTCATCTTCAATTTGCTTTGCTGTTTTGTACATAAATTTACCATCATATGGTTTTGAAAAAGGTGTGGAAGCCAAAACAATTTTACTTTAATTGAAACAAATCGCCCTGCAGAAAATCTTAAAGATCTAATCTTGGAGATCTCTTTCTGAGTGCTATTTCTTTTATTGTGTTTTGCACTATTTCAAAGTCATGGAGGTGTATGGCATCAGAAACAAATCATAGGATTCTAATAGTGAAATCCCACTAAACCATGTGATAAAGAGTACTTGGTATATTTGTACACATATATTTCTGTTTCTTGTATCTTCCAATACATCAGCCATTAGATTAATATTTTTATCATCATGGATCATACAACTCATCAGGCCTGCCCATGAAGTAGGTTTGTTTCTTCCTAAGGAAAGTATAAACTCCATTGCTGAAATTTATCTCATTTGTTTGGAAATCTCATTTCCATTTTCTTTCTCTTCTCTGGACTTCTCTTTTCCTTGTAATGTTCCCTGTGGATACACCTTTTCATTTACCAACCAGAAAAACAAACACTTTGGATCTCAATCTTTTTATGGTCAATCTATTAATTTTATTGCTTTCATATGCATAGAGATCAAAGAAACATCCTGTACTGTTTTTTTATATAATTAATTTGTTGCAATTCTGATTTTGTCCCTAGGTGGTACTCCTTGTTCTTGAGGTTCATGCATGCATAGCGAAAGATCCGCAACACTTCCGCCAACTTGTTGTTTTCTTGGTGCATAATTTCCGCAATGATCATTCTCTTCTAGAGAAGTGAGCCTCTTGCTCTCATCTTGCTTTTTCTTTATTTGTAATTTTTTTTGTGTTTGTAGTTTAGTTGGTCTGCCAGTGGCAGTTTAAGTGTAGCTTTAATCACGTGTCTTATTTCTTCTTCAAACTATTCTTTTTTTTTCTTAGGCGCGGTGCTTTGATAATCCGACGACTCTGTGTTCTTTTAGATGCTGAAAGGATCTATCGTGAACTTTCTACAATATTAGAGGGGGAAGCTGACCTGGATTTTGCATCTATCATGGTTCAGGTTTGCTCATTATCTGGGAACATAAAACTGGGGTGCTCGAGGGCCAAATGGAATAATACTTTTCAGGGATTTTCTTGTTTACTTTTCTTATATACATATATTACATTGGCAATGCATAATTGGGAAAATAGTGAAGAAGGCAAAAAATTTGAGTTTTTTTTCTACCTGCTGTTCAATTTTACTTGATTGCAATTTTTCCTCTTTTCCCCAGGCTTTGAATTTGATTTTACTCACATCCTCTGAGTTATCTGAGCTTCGAGATCTCTTAAAACAATCTCTGGTGAATTCTGCTGGGAAAGATTTATTTGTTTCTTTATATGCTTCATGGTGCCATTCGCCCATGGCAATTATAAGCCTTTGTTTATTAGCACAGGTAAGTATTTAGGATCTTGCCACGATCATAGCTTATCATCTCTTGTGAAGTTTAAAGCTATATGAATTTCATGCATTCATCCATCTTTTGTCCTTTATTCGCAGACTTATCAGCATGCCAGTACTGTGATTCAGTCACTGGTAGAGGAAGATATCAACGTCAAATTCTTGGTACAGCTGGATAAATTAATTCGTTTGCTGGAAACTCCCATCTTTGCTTACCTTAGATTGCAGGTGCCCTGGTTAAACACACGGTTCCTAGTTACCTCTGTTTTGCCTATAATTTATAACTTTATTAGTTGTCAATAAAAGAATTTGACATGGTTATATATTTATTTTTATTTCTTTTGGTCATTTGTGGATTGTCTAATATTTGGTAATTCCATGGATTTCTTTGTCTGCATAGAAAAAAAAAATGTTCGCTTATTGTTATGTAATTTGATCTGGCATGTAATGCATGTCCCTTGCAAGATTGTGTTGCAAGGTCATTTGCTTAGTCTTTCTTGTTGCAAGGTCATTTGCTTAGTCTTTCTTGTTATGCTGAGTGTTTCTACCATTTTGTGGTTCTTGCAGCTTCTTGAACCTGGAAGATATACATGGTTGTTAAAAGCTTTAAATGGTCTTCTGATGCTGCTCCCACAGGTACCTGAAGAATTGTATACTGCTCCCACTGAATTTCTTGAATTTTTATATGTAAAGGCTGCAGTTTCACACACACATGCATGTTTGTGTATTGGTCTTGCATGCATGAATGCATGTATACGGTTAGGAAAAATGTTACTCATCTACTTTTTAATGAATCCTATTTCATTTTTCTGACACTCAGATTGTCTTAGATTTAATATGATTATGGTGCCATTTAGCTTTCTTAGAGATTAATACTGAGGGGAATGTGTCATCTAAGGGTGCAGACCATGTATATGTTTCTGAATGCATCTGGTTTGTTTGTCTGATGGACCTTTAACAAGGGTTTTGTTTACCTTTTATGAATGGTGGAAGGTGGTATATAGGATGCATGTTTATTTTCTGTTGTCTCTAATTGTGAAGGAGAGACTCAATCTTGCAATTAATGTTACAAAATAAGGAGCGGCGGTGACCAATTGATGAAATATTAAATGCTTTTCCAACTTTCAGTGGTGGTGGTTATTTGAAAAGACAAGCTTGATCTAGATTACTGCTAAAGAGCTCGGTTACAGATTGATGAGCATTTTAGCGCTTCCTTGCTTATGAGATGCTATTAGTGTTACTGCCACGTCTCTATAGCTTCTCATGTTTCTTTTTCATTGGCTTCATGAATGCAGCAAAGTGCCGCTTTTAAGATGCTGCGAACTCGTTTAAAAACTGTTCCTTCATATTCCTTCAGTGGTGATCAAGTCAAGCGAACATCTTTAGGAAACCCTTACTCTCAGATTCTACATCACATTCCATGTGGATCACATATCTCTGAGGATGGTGATGTAAACCAGGATGTAGGGGCTTCTAATTTGCATAATGGAATTAACTTCACTTCAAGGCTGCATCAGTTTGTGCAAATGCAACGTCAACACCGAATGCATGCAAAAGTGCAGGCACAGTCTCACAACAGTTCCACTTCATCATCAAAGGTTTGTTGAATATCTTCATATCATTATTTTCTATTTGTTATCATGTTTAATTAAACTGCTTTGGGCATTATGATTTATGATAGGAGTAGAATTTTAGGGGAATTAGGCGAGGAGCAAGAATGACTAGACTAGAGTAGAGAGCACATTTAAGGAACTTTGGTTGGTATTGGCTAGTAGAGTAATTTGTGGGCTTATCATTAAGTTCCTTTGTTGTGAGAGGTTCATCTCAATTGGCACATGATGAGGGTGGATAAGGTGCTTTTGTCAAGGGGAAGACATTCTTAGGTTTTTGTAAACATTATCAAGTTTATGTTTGTCCGTAGTGGCAAAGCATCTAATATTTAATCGTGTTTAATTTTTGCTCGGAATTACTGTGCCCTATTATTCATGCAGGATGTACAAAGATCAGAGGAATCGGGGCACCAACTTCCTTTGGATAATAGTGAGCCTCCTTCAAGATCATCTAGAAAAGGCCCAGGGCAGCTACAACTTTAATCATGTGTTTCACAGGAGATGAGAGTAGAGGTGGTATGACTTGTAAAATTGTATATCGTAGTTTGTCTGTTTTTATGGATGCTGGGATGGTAAAAGAGATGGTTTTGATTTGGGATAAGCTCAGGTTCTCCTGAGCTTCTTCTTCTTCTTCTTCTTTTTAGATTTTTTATTTTATTTTTGGAGACGGTGACATGCATGTGGTTCTTTTATTTTTTTTTATTGAAAACCACATGGGAGCAAATTATTTTAGAGAATGCAGTTTGTCTGTCTGCTTCACAGCTCAGCTGTTATGGCCACTTGAAGAAACAAAAAATAAGGAATCAGCTAATTCATGTATTCATCACATCGATCTTTGCCAAATGTATGCTTACACTAATTTTTATCAATCGATCTTTTTACATCTCCCGTTTCTGTGTGTTTATATGAAAGCAATCAGCAAACACCTTATCCAGCTGTAGTTTAATGCAAACATCTCTCTATTATGGCTCTTTAACCAGCATAATTGCGCGAAGGTTCCCAAAGGAAGTTTACCCATCCCACATCGGCTTATAGTGGCGATTTTGAAATTTTTATATTGGCGTAACGGAGGGCGAGCAGGCATCTTGGGGGGTGTGGGGTAGGGATCAGTACATGCATCTGCAAACCCTAAACCTGTCCCTCTCTGGGGGGAGTTCAATTAATGGGGGGGTCTTTGACCAGTGTTTCCCCTCAAAGTGGCTAAAAAACAGAAACGCTGATGCTCTCTCCTTGCATGGTGGCTG